>Ga0255767_1000675_pt1 | contig 30944 bp, 27 predicted proteins | sample 071ome_24_FD_179967 | JGI IMG/M metagenome (GOLD analysis project Ga0255767, IMG submission 179967) | Coastal salt marsh microbial communities from the Groves Creek Marsh, Skidaway Island, Georgia - 071402CT metaG (version 2) | ecosystem: Environmental > Aquatic > Marine > Intertidal zone > Salt...
CAGCTCGCAGTTGACACCGACGCAGGCGGCGATCTCCTCGACCTCCGAGTGGAGGTAGCCGCGAGGATCGAGCTCGTCGCAGACCTTCTCGCAGACGGCGGCGAGATCCGGGTCGAGTTCGAGCTCGCAGAGCTGCTGGTGGAGATGGTCGGCGAGGGTGGCGCTGTCATCCGCGTGGTTCGCGAGGGCTTCATGCTTGTTGTCGGAGGCCGCGCTGCTGACCGGGCGCGGGCGCTCCTCCCCACCGAAGCGGCGCTCGTAGGAGTCGAGGAGATCGAAGAGCTCCTGCACCTCCGGGTCGCGCCCCTCGGAGGGCTCCTCCGGCGCGGGGGTCGGAGCGGTCGGCTCGATCACCTCGAGGGCGGGGTTCTCCATGAACTCCTTCTCGACGCGCGCGGCGAGATCCAGCGAGTTGAGCTGGAGGATGTCCATCGAGAGGATCAGTTGCGGCGCCAGGATCTGCTGCTGCTCGACGCGAGCGGAGAGCTGGAGCTTCATCTCGGTCCCTTCTCCTCCGCCCGGGCAGGGGCGGACGGCCGACGGGACGGAGGCACGAGGCGCTCCTCCCCGACGACTCGGGTACGAGACGAGAGACGTGGTGTGGATCTGGGTCCCCGGAGGGAGCCCCTCTCGTCGGCCAGGGTCCTTCGACCCTGGCTCTCCGGACCATCGGGTCCGGCGTCAGTTCACGAGAGCGGCCCGGAACGCACCCTCGGCCCGTGATCCGAGGATCACGGCTCGGGCGCGGTCGACCCCGGATTCAGAGACGTCGCGCTCCCATCGGTCGATCGCCATCCGGATCCCGGAAGACGCGATCCACCGGCGTCTCGACATAGAGGAGCTCGTCCTCGACATCGATGAAGACGCGACGACCTTCGGCGAGGGCAGCCTCGATGCGATCGGAGCGCTGGGGGTCATCCGACACCGGTCGTCCGCGCACCGCTCGGTGACGCAGCTCCCTGGTGATGTCGAACAGGAACTCCCGACTCATTCTCGCCTTTCAGCCCCGCCCCTCTCGGCGGGTGCCCTGCCGAACGGTCCCAACCGGAGGAGGGACCGTGAACCGGGTTCGAGAGAGAGATGGGGGGCGTGGGAGGACGGTCCGTCCTCGAAACCCCTCTCGGATCGCCGCCGCGCCACGCGCGGTCGACGTCTCCCGGACCGTTCGTTCGAGAATACCTTGCCCGAGCGTGAACCGTCAAACGACGGGGGGCGGCTCCTCGCAACTCCGGAAGACGAAGATCTTTCCGTCGCCGATCCGACCGGTCCGCGCCGCATCCGAGATGAGCGAGACCGCCTCCTCGAGGAAGAGATCCTCGACCCCGACCTCGATCCGCGCCTTCGGCACGAATTCGAAGCCCCACTCATCCCCCTGGTAGGCGTCGAGGTGCCCCTTCTGCCGCCCGTACCCACGCACCTGCTGCACGTGAAGAGGCGTGGCGGCGATCGGGGCCAAGGCCTCGACGGTCGCCTCCAGACGGAACGGCTTCACGATGGCGATGATGTGGAACAGGAACCACCTCCAGAGACGGGAGTGGCGTCATCGTGCGAGGCCGGGACCCGCTTGTCCAGCGCGGCCTCAGGCCCGGGGAGCCCGTCGGGAGGAGACCCCGATCAGCTCGCTGGCGTTCTCCACGACATGAAGCCCGTTGAGGACCCCGAGCTCGTCGAGGATCCGTCGGACCGGGGCGGTCGGCTCGACGAGGGAGACCGCCCCCCCCCGCTCCTCGATCCGACGAAGACAGATGAGGAGGGAGACCGCACCGACGACGGAGAGATCCTCCAGATGCGCCATGTGGATCACGAACTCGGTGTGCCCGGCGGCCAGACGACGCCCGAACTCCGCCTCCAACGCGTCGATCGCGCCGGAGGCGAGGGATCCTCGCAGATCCACGCGGATCCGCTCCCCCTTCCAGTGCTGGGATCGAATGTGACACTCCCGCGGCATCGGGCTCCTTCCGGTCCATCGGAAGTCTTCGATGGATGCCCGGAGCCGTCCAGCGGCGTGCGGAGGCTCAGTCGCGGCGGATCACGAGGAGGGTGATGTCGTCCGATTGCTCCGCTGCACCCACATGAGCCGCCAGATCGGCGTTCACCGCGGCGACGATCGAGGCGGCATCCCGCTCGCGGACCCCCTCGAGGGTCGCGACAAACCGCTCGGGGGAGTACTCGACTCCGCTGGGGTCCATCGCCTCGACGACCCCGTCCGTGTAGAGGACGAGGAAGTCCCCGGGCTCGAGCTGGAACTCCCCGACCTGCAGCGCCTTCTCGAACAGGGGGCCCGGGTCCATGCCGAGGGCGATCCCCTGCGGCTGGATCTGCCCCACCGACCCTCTCGATGCCTGATAGAGGTAGAGGGGGTTGTGCCCCGCCCGGCCGACCCGGACGCGCCCCGTCCCCGGGTCGAAGTCGAGATAGACCAGCGTCACGAACATCCCCCGGGACATGTCGCGACTCAGGTTCTCGTTCACCCGCGCGAGGAGCTCGGAGACCTCGGCGTGATCATGGGCCGCCATCCGCAGCAGACTCCGGGTCATCGTCATCACCAGACTCCCGGGGATCCCCTTGCCGCTGACATCGGCGACCACGATCCCGAATCGCCCGCCGGGGAGAGGAATGAAGTCGTAGAGATCCCCCCCGACCTCCTTGGCCGAATCGTAGCGGGCGGCGAGGTCGTAGCCCTCGATCTCGGGGAGCGCCTCGGGGAGCAGGGATGTCTGGATTCGGGTGGCGATCGAGAGGTCCCGCTCGAGGGAGAGGCGCCGGAACTCCGCCTCCTGCGCCTCGGCGAGCTGGTGCGTCATGCGATTGAAGGCGGTCGCGAGGCTCCCCAGCTCGTCCCGAGTCCGCACCACCGACTGGTGCTCCAGATTCCCCTGAGCGACCACCTCCATGTCCCGCTTCAGCAGGCGGATCGGCCGGGTGAGGTACCGGCCGACGACGAGGACCACCGGGATCCCGATGAGGAGGGCGATGAGGACAGTGCGGATGACAGCCGAGCGGAACTGGTCCTCCACCTGCCGGATGCTCTCGGCGGAGAGGTAGACCTGGACGCTCCCCACCGTCCGTCCCTCCCAGAGGACCGGCTTCGCGTACATTCGCACGGCGCGCCCATCGAGGGAGCCGGCCCGGACGGTGACCCCCGCGGCCTCCGCCCGTTCGGAGCGGAGCGATCCCCCCATGCGGACCGCGAGGCTCCGCCCTCCGCGGGCATTCGCCTCGAAGCTCCTCCCATCGACCCCGAGGACCACGACATCGAGGACACGATCAGCGAGGGCCGGATCGGCGACGCGGGCGGCGAGACGCGCGGCAAGCGCGCCCTGGGCGCCGGAGCCTCCTCCGTCGCCGTCGGGGCGCGCCCAGTAGGGGTCGACCTCCGCGGCGAAGAGCATCGCGGCGGCGACGCCGCTCTCATGGATGAGCTGATCGACCTTGCGGAGGGAGCTGCGCAGGTCGGAGCGAGCGACGAGGACCAGGAAGATCACCAGAAGAACGGCGGTGACCCCGGCGTACTTCGCCGCGATTGGCACCCCACCCGAGAGCCCGACCTCTCCTCTTCGTCCCCTCGTCGCGGGGCCGCTCGTGGGCCTGCGTGTCCGGGGACCGGCCGGTCCTCCGGCTCCGCCGGGGTGGGGGGTCGGGTTCACGCGCGGCCTCTCGCTTCGGGAGACGGGGACCAGCCGCGTGGACACCGGCCGATCGGATGGGGAGGGAAGGCACGGCAGGCTTGCCACCCTCCTCTCCGCCCCCTACGGTACTCCGCCGCACCGCTTTTGCCACCCGCGGGCCTCCTCGGGTGTCGGCGACCTCCCTCGTTGAACGGACTCCCCCGTGAGCCCTCCCGACCCGAGCTCCTCCGAGCCCCCCCCCACACCTCCGCCCGTCGGCGTCGGGGGCGAGGCAGCGGCGCCGCGATTGGAAGAGCCCCAGGAGTCCCTCGTCGTCCTCGTCTCCCTCTGCCGCTTCGCGGAGGCGGTCGCGGCGGGGATGCTGGTGCCGATCCTCCCGCTGTTCATCGCGAGCTTCGAGGGGGGAGAGGCGGGGCCGATCGTCACCTGGCTGCGGGAGCAGCTCCCGATCCTCCTGAAGATCCTGCCAGTCCTCTCGGCGGACAGCGCGGAAGCCTGCACCGCCGTCCTCTTCTGCCTCTCCGGGTTCTCGATGTCCCTCTCTCAGGTTGCGGCCGGCCGGCTCTCCGACCGCTTCGACCGGAGGAAGCCGTTCATCATCTTCGGCATGCTCGGGGCGGCGATCTGCTCCGCCGCGTTCGCGACCGCCGATGGCTTCCCGGAGATCCTCTCCACGCGGCTGATCCAGACCGCCTTCCTCGGGCTCACCTTCCCGCCGATGATGGCGATCGTCGCCCGGCACTCCGCTCCCGGTCGGGGAGGACGCATGCTCGGCCTGTACTCGACGATCCGGCTGAGCGGCTTCGCGCTCGGGCCCTTCGTCGGGGGAGAGATCGCGAGCGGTTTCGGCTACGGGACGACCTTCCTCGTCTCCGCGTCCCTGCTCTCCATCTCCATCGGGTTCGTCGCGTGGCTCGTCCCCGACCCCCGGGAGTCCCGACCGGCGTCCGAGGGACCGAGGGTCCGCCCGCCGGTCCCGTTCCGACTCCGCCTCCTCGTCGTGAGCACCTTCCTCATGATGGTCGGGATCTCCGCGATGATCTCCCTCTTCCCGACCTACGCCGAAGAGTGGGGAGCGACCGAGCGCCAGCTCGGGTTCGTCTTCGGCGCGTTCCTGATCTCCCGGCTGGCGCTCCAGTACCTGAGCGGGTGGATCGGCGACCGCTTCGACAAGAAGTGGGTGCTCCTCGCGGCCCTCTTCCTGCTCGCGCCTCTCGTCACGCTGCAGGGGTACGCGGGCTCGGTGGAGGAGATGGTGAGCCTCCGGATCGGCCTCGGGGTGGCCTCCGCCGCGCTGAGCTCCTCGATCGGCGGGATGAGTGCCGAGCGGAGCGAGCCGGGCAATCGGGCGCGGGTGATGGGCCTGAACACGATGAGCTTCACCCTCGGAGTCTCGATCGGCCCCCTCCTCACCGGCAGCCTCCGGGAGTCGCCGGAGCTGGCGTTCCTCGTGCCGGGGGTGGCGACCTTCCTCTGGACCTTCGTCATCCTCTTCGCGATCCCGAGCGATCGCGTCTTCGAGGAGCGCCGTGCCGCGGAGCAGGGGTCGGGCGCGAGGGGCTGAGAGGGGCTTCCCCCGCGGCTCAGCGCGCGAGGTCGAGGGGGAGCCCGAGGCTGTGAAGCCCGGTCAGGACGAGCGCGGCGAGAACCCCCGCGAGGACATCGTCGAGGAGGACCCCCCACTTCCCGGGGATCCGCTCCAGCCGCCCCACTCCGAGGATCTTCGTGATGTCGAAGAGCCGGAAGAGAGCGAAGCCGAGCAGGAGCGGGAGCACGATCGTCGCGGTGGAGCCCGGCCCCGGGCCCACGACCCCGAGCCAGGGCAGCGGCGCGAGCGCGATCCACTGCCCGCACGCCTCGTCGCTCACGACCGAGGGAGGATCGACCTCCCCGAAGAGCACCTCGGTTCGGTCCCCGACCGCGAGATGCAGGAGCGCGATGGCCGCGGCGAGGGCGGGGAGGATCCACCCGGCGGTCCCCCCGGCGAGCCAGAGCCCCCCCACCACGAGAGCCGCGGCGAGGGAGCCGAAGGTCCCGGGAGCCGCAGGAGCCTCGCCGCTCCCCCCGAAGGTGAGCACGAGGCGGGAGGGGGGGTCGGAGAGGGATCGCTCTCCAGCGGTCAAGGCCCCCCCCTCCCGGCGGCGGTCGAGCGGACCGCGACCTTGAGGTAGTCGAGGAGCGAGATGAGGGTCGCGAGGAGGGTCGCGTGGAGGAGCACCACCCCGAGGAGGTCGGGCAGTCCCGCGGCGGCCACGCCTCCGTCCCCGGGCCCCGCCTCCATCGCCGCGTCGGCCAGGAGGACAGGGATGAGAATCGACTGGAGGATCATCTTGATCTTGCCTCCCCATCGCGCGCCGAAGGGGATCCCCCGACTCTCGAGGTAGGAGCGGAGTCCGCTGACGAGGAACTCCCGCGCGAGCAGCACGACCACGAACCAGGGCGGCATCGCGTCCGTGAGGGGGATGAGGAAGATCAGCGTCCCGAGGACGAGGAGCTTGTCGGCGAAGGGGTCGGCGATCCGACCGAACGCCGTCACCAGATCGAGCTTCCGAGCCAGCATCCCATCGAGCCAGTCGGTGGAGACGCAGACGACGAAGAGGATCGTCGCGACCCAGAGGGTCCGCGCCCGATCCCCGATCGGGGACGCCCCCGCGAGCTCGAGCGACAGGATGATGAAGAGCACGAAGGCGAGGACGATCCGGGAGATCGTGATCTGGTTCGGCAGGTTCCACCAGGAGGGGGAGTCGATCACGGGCGGGGTCTCGGTGTCGGACACGGGCACTCCGATCCGGAGCTGTGGAATGGAGATCGACGGGGAGCCGCCCCCGGAGCGAGCCGGCTCAGGCCCCCTCGACCGGGCTCGCCGTGAGGTCGTAGTCCTCGACCCCGGTGATCACGGCCCGAACATAGTCCCCCGGCGCTCCCGCGTCATCCGGGAGGAAGATGCGGCTGTCGATCTCCGGGGCCTCGGCGTAGCTCCGCCCCGTGAGGCGGGCCCCCTGCTCCGACTCGAACCAGCCGTCGATGAGGACATCCAGCTCGTCCCCGACCCGCCGATCATTCCAGGCGAAGGCGATCTCCTGCTGCGCGAGCATCAGGCGCTCGACCCGCTCCGCCGCGATCTCCGGGGCGATCTTCTCGGGGAGCCTCGCGGCCGGGGTCCCATCCTCGTCGGAGTAGGGGAAGACCCCCACCCGCTCGATGTGCATCTCCCGCACGAAGTCGACCAGCTTGCCGAACTGCTCCTCGGTCTCCCCGGGGAACCCCACGATGAAGGTCGTCCGCAGGACGAGGTCCTCGATCCGCTCGCGCATCCGCCGGAACAGGTCGACGGTCCCCGCCTCCCCCATCCGGCGACCCATCCGCTTGAGGACGAGGTCGTCGATGTGCTGGATCGGCATGTCGATGTAGGGAATCACGCGCTCGAGCTGGGCGACCGCATCGACCATCGCGTCGGAGAACTTGTAGGGGTAGGTGTACAGGAGGCGGATCCACCGGACACCGGGGAGGGCGTCGAGCTCCCCGAGGAGGCGCGGGAGGTGGTAGTCGCCGTCGATGTCGCTCCCGAAGCTCGTGAGGTCCTGGGAGATCAGATTGAGCTCGGTGGCCCCGCTCTCGATCAGCTCCCGCGCCTCCTCGAGGACCATCTCGACCGGCTTCGACCGGAAGCGCCCGCGGAAGCCGGGGATCGAGCAGAAGGTGCAGGGGTTGTCGCATCCCTCGCTGATCCGGAGGTAGGCGCTGTGGTTCGGGGTGAGCCGCAGGCGCGAGCCCTCGGAGTAGGCGGGGTGGTTCGGCTCGGAGACCTGAACGGGGTGCGCGAGGCGGGCGGTGGAGACGAGCTCGGTGAGGATCTCCGGCATCCGCGAGTACTCCGAGAGCCCGACGATCGCGTCGATCTCCGGGATCTCCGCGCGGAGCTCCTCGGGGTAGCGCTGGCCGAGGCAGCCCGCGACGACCACCCGCTTCGCGGGGTCCTCCTCCTTGTGGGAGACGAGCTCGAGGATCTGATCGACCGACTCCTGCTTCGCGGCATCGATGAACCCGCAGGTGTTCACCATGAGGACATCCGCGGTCTCCGGATCCGGAGTGACGATGAATCCCTCCGCCCCCACCCGCCCGAGGATCACCTCGGAGTCGACGAGGTTCTTCGGGCAGCCAAGGGAGACGAGGTGCAGGGAGATCGGTCTCACGGGGGGGGTCCTCCGGCCGGAAGGCGTCATCTCGTTCCACGCGAGGAACTTGCAACCGGGGAATCTACCACGGGAGGGCCGCGGGATCAGCGGGATCGACCGGAATCTCGCCCGTGGTGCCTCCTCGGGAGGAAGGGGCCGCCCCGCCGGTCGGGGAGGGGGAGCCGGAACGCATGACCTGCTCCGATCCCGCCGCTAGACTCGCTCGGGGCGGAGCGATGCGGATCCCGAGCGGGTCCCGCCCCCCGAGGAGGTCCCTTGAGCGAGCCGACCGTCGCCGAAATGGCGGAGATCATCCTGTCCTGCCTCCACCGGGAGTACCCGAACCACGTCTCCCTCCTCCTGCGGGACGACGAGGGCCTCGCGCCGCCCAGAGAGCTCTACCCGGCCTTCTTCGGCTCCTTCGACTGGCACTCGTCGGTCCACGGACACTGGTCCCTCGCGCGCGCGATCCGCGTGGACGCCGGCGAGGAGATCGTGCCGAGGGCACGGGAGGCGCTGCGGGCCTCCTTGACGAGGGAGAAGTGCGCGGGGGAGCGTCGGGTCCTCGAGGAGCGCCCCGGCTTCGAGTGTCCCTACGGGCTCGCCTGGCTGCTGCTTCTCGGCGCGGAGCTCGAGCAGCTGGGGTCGCCCCTGGCGGCGGAGGCCGCGGCGCTCGAGCCGGTGGTGCAGGTGGCCCGACGAAGCGTGCTCGCCTACCTCGATCGACTGACCCACCCGGTGCGGAGCGGCCAGCACGACCAGTCCGCCTTCGGCCTCGGGCTCGCCCTCGATGCCGCGCGGATCCGAGGAGACGAGGAGCTCACGCGAGCGGTCGAGGAGACCGCCCTGCGTCTCCACGCCGAGGATCGCGACGCCCCTCTCCACTTCGAGCCCTCGAACCATGACTTCCTCTCCCCCGCCTTCGCGGCGGCGGAGCTGATCTCCCGCATCCTCCCCGCCGAGGAGTTCTCGGACTGGCTCGCCCGTGCCCTGCCGGGGATCCCGACGGAGTCCGATGCCGGGTGGTTCCCCCCGATCGACTGCCCCGATCCGAGTCACGGACACCTCTCTCATCGGATCGGCCTGAACCTCAGTCGCGCCTGGATGCTCGAGGCGGTGACGGACGCCCTCCCCGCGGCGGACTCCCGTCGACCCGCCCTGGCCGCGGCGGCCTCCCGCCATCGCGCCCGGGGGCTCGCGGAGGTGGACCCGCGACACTACGCCGGGGCGCACTGGCTCGGCACCTTCGCGATCCACCTCCTCACCGGGCGCTCCCGCGGCCCCCGCCCGAACTGAGACCGGAGAGCGAAAGAGCATGAACCGATCCGAGACTCCTCCCCACGCGCCCCGGCGCTGCGATCACTGCGGACACCCCGCCGAGGTCGTGGTCGTCCACGGGCACGGTCAGTGCACCGTCTGCGGCACCAATGTGGAGCCTTGCTGTCAGGGAGGCGAGACCTGCCCTCCCCCTCCCGCGCGACCGGAGCGCTGAGCCTCCCCTGCACCTCCGGGTGCCCCGATCGAACCCGAAAGGACCCCCGATGCCCGACCGCCACCTCCTGCTCGCGGTTCTCGTCCCCGTGCTCGCCCTCGCCGCCGGGCCCCCTTCCGTCGCCGCCCCCGACGACGAGGAGGCCGCGGCCCGGAGCGAGCCGCGGCTCGACCTCGGCCCCTTCTCCCTCCCCATGATCAAGGGCTGGAAGAAGGAGAGCCCCCGCTCGGCGATGAGAAAGGCTCAGCTCACCCTCCCGCCCCCGAAGGAGGAGGGCGCGGCGGCCGAGCTGGTCGTCTTCCACTTCCCGGGGACCGGCGGCACGGTCGAGGCGAACATCACACGGTGGATCGGTCAGTTCGAGAAGCCCGAAGGGATGAAGGAGGAGGAGTTCGCGAAGACGGAGCGCAGGCGGGTCGATGCCCTCCCCGTGACCGTGCTGAAGGTGCGGGGGCGCTACCTCGGCGGCCGCATGCCCGGTCGCCCGGCGCCGAAGGCGATCGACGACGCCCGCATGGTGGCGATCATCGTGGAGACCTCCGAAGGCCCCTGGTTCATCAAGATCACGGGACCGAGGGAGACGATCGACCATCACCGCGGAGGGATCGATCAACTGCTGCGGGGGCTGAAGCGGGGCGCTGAGGAGCCCGCCGCGCCGGAGCCGACCGAGGAGACCGACCGTCCCGACGCGACGAAGGGGGCCGAGGGAGCCTAGGCCTCCTGCTTCTGGTTCCAGTCCTCGAGGCTTGTCAGGATCTCCCGGGGCTTCGAGCCACGGAAGGGGCCGACGATCCCCTGATCTCCCATGATGTCCATGAGGCGGGAGGCCCGGGTGTAGCCGATGGCGAGGCGCCGCTGCAGGAGGGTCGTCGACGCGCGACCGCTCTCGAGCACGATCTGGACCGCCTGGGGGAAGAGGTCGTCGTCGATCTCTCCCGGCCCATCTCCGCCGTCCCCGGCGCCTCCGCCGAGGAACCCCTCGATCTCCCGGCTGAACTCGGGCTGCGACTCCTTCTTCAGGAACTTGGTGATCTTCCGGATCTCCTTGTCGGAGATGTAGGTCGACTGGGCCCGGACCAGCTCCGAGGTCGCCGGCCCGACATAGAGCATGTCTCCCTGGCCGAGCAGCCTCTCCGCGCCGTTGCGGTCGAGGATCGTGCGGGAGTCGATCTTGCTCGCGGTCATGAACGAGATCCGGGTCGGCAGGTTCGCCTTGATGAGGCCGGTGATGACGTTCACCGAGGGGCGCTGGGTCGCGAGGATGACGTGGATGCCCACCGCGCGTGACTTCTGGGCGAGCCGCGTGATGTGGTTCTCGACCTCCTTCGCCGCCGTCATCATCAGGTCGGCGAACTCATCCACGATGACAACGATGTAGGGGAGATGCTCGGGGGCCTCGTCCGCCTCCTCGTGGCTCATCTTCTCGGTGAGGCGCTCGTAGAGCTCCTTCTTGCCGAGCGCGTTGTAGTCCTTGATGTGCCGGACGCCCGCCTTCGAGAGGATCTCGTAGCGCTGGTCCATCTTGCGGACCAGCCAGTCGAGCGCCGCCGGTGCCTTCTTCATGTCGGTGATGACCGGCGTCAGCAGGTGAGGGATCTCCTCGAAGACGGAGAGCTCGACCATCTTCGGGTCGATGAGGATCATCTTCAGGTCCTCGGGGCTCCTCGTCATCAGCATCGAGGCGATGATCGCGTTCACGCAGACCGACTTGCCCGAGCCGGTCGCGCCCGCCACGAGGAGGTGGGGCATGCGACCCAGGTCCTCGATGATCGTGTCCCCGGCGGCGTCCTTCCCGAGGAAGAGCGGCAGCGCGGCATCCTCGGCGAGGGCGCGCTGACGGAGGAGCTCCTTGAGGGCCACCACCTCGCGGCGCTGGTTGGGGACCTCGATGCCGACCGTCGACTTCCCGGGGATCGGCGCGACGACCCGGACGCTCCGCGCCTCCAGCGCCATCGCGAGGTCGTCGGAGAGGCTCACGATCTTGTGGACCTTGATCCCCGGCGCGAGGGAGACCTCGTACTGGGTGATCACCGGTCCGCGCTGGACACTGTGCACCTTCGCCTCGAGGCGGAAGGAGGCGAGGGTGTCCTCGATCTTCTGCGCGGTGCGGTCGAGCTCCTCCCGCCCTTCCGCGTGGTCGACCCGGGGGGGATCCTCGAGGAAGTCGATCGGAGGGAAGTTGTACACGCCGGAGAAGGTGAGCTGCTTCTCGTCGATGGCGAAGGGAGGAGGATCGGACGAGGTCTCGCCCCCGAGTCGGATCGTCCGCTCGGGACGGGGCTCCCCCGACTCCGAGTCTTCTCCGTGGAGATCCTCTTCCTCGTCTTCGTCTTCCTCGTCTTCGTCTTCCTCGTCCTCTTCTTCCTCGTCCTCGTCTTCCTCGTCCTCTTCTTCCTCGTCCTCGTCTTCCTCGTCCTCGTCTTCCTCGTCCTCGTCGTCTTCCTCGAGCTCTTCTTCCTCGTCCTCCCACTCCTCGTCATCTTCGAGCTCATCTTCTTCGAGCTCGTCCTCGGCGTGGGGGTCCAGCTCCTCTTCGGTCTCATCCTCTTCCGCGGGGACGGCGCGCCGCTTCGACTTCTTCGACTCGACACCGCTGGTCGAGGCGCCTGCCGTCGCGGGGCCGGACGCGCGAGGGGTCGGCAGGGACTCCTTCAGGCGGCCGACGGCGCCACGCGCGGCCGCGACCGCTCCGGGAACCTGACGAGCCCCATCGACCACAGCCGTCGCACCGCGACGGAGGAAGAGGAGAACGAGGGGGGAGATGAGGAGGTCGGTGGCGAGGACGACTCCGATGCCGCACAGGAGGAGGGTGATCACCCAGGTTCCGAAGACCCCGGTCCACTCGTAGAGGCTCTGGCCGAAGAACTCGCCGTAGACCCCACCTCGGAGCGGCTCCTGGGGGAGGAGCGGCTCGGTGGTCAGATGCCACTCGAGGGTGGAGACGCTGAGGAGGAGCAGGCCGCAGCCGAAGAGCTTCCAGCCGCGAGCGGGGACCTCCTGCCGGAAGAAGGCCCGCAGGCTCCAGACCACGAAGAGGGCGGAGAGGAAGTAGGAGGCCACGACGCCGAGGAAGTGGAAGCTGAGGTTGGCGAGCTCGGCGCCGATCCAGCCGCACACATTTTCGGACCGGACACCCTGCTGAACGGCATGCTCGCTCTGAAGGCCGAGGAGGTAGAAGGCGGAGAGGGAGAGAAGGATGAGCGCGATGACCTCGGCCCGCAGCTCGCGGCCTTCCGCGCGCGGCAGGTGTGCCATCCTCGAGAGGGTCGTCCCCCCGGTCGAGCCACGACGACCCTTGGAGGCACCACCCCGCGAACGCCCAGATCTGGTTCGGCTCATTCTTCCTCGTCGGGGTGGAGCGGACCGCGGCGACGAGTCCGCGCTGCACCCACGAAATCGAGGATCTCGCCGGCCACGGTCTCCTTCGGCAGGAGACCCAGGTCTCGGATCCTCGTCCCCCCCAACCCCGAGGATTCCGGCGCGCGGCCGGTCTCCGGGGCCTCGACCCACGTGTATCGTCCTTGCGACGACCCGAGGTTCGTTGGGGTGTTCCAGAGTATCAGATCGAGGTTCTTTTTCACGAGCTTCCGAACCGCTTCCTCGGGACCCGCGCCCGCCTCGAGAGAGAAGCCGACCAGGGTGCGATCCCCCTTTTCGGCCCCTCGCCCGGCGAGCACATCCGGAGTCCGGACCATCCGCGGGGCCCAGTCATCCTCACCCTTCTTGCGCTTCCCCGCATACCGCTCGGCGGGGCGGTAGTCGCAGACGGCCGCGGTCGCGATGAAGGTGTCGACGCGCGGCCAGAGCTCGGTGCAGATTCGATCGAGGTCGAGCGCGGAGACGAAGGGGTGCACGGTGACGCGGTCCGGCGCGGGGACCCGCGTCGGTCCGAGCGCGAGATGGACCTCCCAACCCCGGGGGACCGCCGCCGCGGCGAGCGCGATGCCGAGGGAGCCGGAGGCCCCGTTCGAGAGGAAGCGGACATCGTCGAAGTGCTCGCGGCTGGGGCCGGCGGTGATGAGGAGTAGGGGACGGTCGACTGCACCCATCGGGGGCCTCCGCGCCGGGGATGGTTCCGTGTGGCGACCCCCCGGGGGTCGCGCCGGGGTCAGAGTCGGGCGAGGAGCGCCGCCTCGATCCGCTCGAGGTCGGCCAGCCGCCCCGGGCCGACCGAGCCGCAGGCGAGGTGCCCGGAGCCCGGCTCGACGACATCGACTCCCCACTCGCGCAGGGTCGCGAGGTTGCGGGCGACCGACGGATGGCGCCACATTCTGTCGTTCATCGCCGGCGCGACGATCGTCGGCCCCTCGAACGCGAGCCAGGAGACGGCGACGATGTCTCCGCCGAGCCCCCCCGCCATCCGGGCGATGAAGTCGGCGGAGGCCGGGGCGACCACGAAGGCGTCCGCCTCGATGGTGCTGTCGATGTGTTCCGGACGACCGGACTCCAGGTCGGTCCGCCAGATCTCCGAGAGGGCGGGCTGCCGCGTCACCGAGGCGAAGGTGAGCGGGGTCACGAACTTCGTCGCCGCCGGCGTCAGGAGCGCCCGGACATGGGCCCCGGCCTGAGTCCAGCGGGACGCGAGCTCGACCACCTTGTAGGCGGCGATGCCCCCCGTCACGCCGAGGGCGATGGTCCTCCCCCGGAACGCGTCACGGATCTCCTGGGTGTCGACTGGCAGCATCGGCGTGCCCTCCGGAGTCCGGGCCGCGCGCGGGCGCGGCGATGCCGCTCCCGCGCGCGCTCCCGGGCGCCGCTCTCGATCGGTCGGTGATCAGCTGTCCTTGGTCGGGTTCAGGAACGCGGAGAGCTCCTTGATCCGCGCCTCCTTGATGCGCTTGAGATCGGAGCCGTAGATCTCCTTGTCGTCACCCTGCTCGTCGGCCTTGCCGAGACGACGGACGTCCTGCATGAAGTTCGGCTGGCACTCGGCGCGATCCGCGAGCTCGATCTTGTCCTCGAGGATCTCGTGAATGACGACGTCCTGCAGATCGCGCGGGTTCTCCACCTCGACGAGGGGGCGCGCGCCGCGCTTCAGTTCGACGAGGCGCTTCTGCATGAGGGAGGTGAGCCGCAGCTTCCCCCCCACCTTCAGGATCAGCTGATCCTCGATCTCGCTGTCGAGCATCCTGGGAGCTCCTTTCACCCGGGTCCCCCTCTCCGGGGCTCCGGTTCTCTCGACTGACGGCGGCGGAGCCGGGCTCCGAGCACGCCGATTTCTTCAGGGCGCGGCCCGCGGACCTCCCCGGAGGGAGCTCCCCGGTCCGTGTCAGGTTCTCTCTTCCGCCTGCTGGATCAGCTCGAGGATCTCCGCCACGGCCCGGTCCAGGTCGTCGTTGACGACCGAGTGGTCGTAGCGGTCCTTCCGGGCGAGCTCAGCCAGCGCGTTCCTCATTCTCAACTCGATCGTCGCCTCATCGTCGCTGCCCCGGGCCTCCAGGCGTCGGCGCAGCTCCTCGATGCTCGGCGGCTCGAGGAACAGATAGAGCGCGGAGACCCCGCGGTCCATCAGCGCCTCGGCGCCCTGGACATCGATGGAGAGCAGCACGGTCCGACCGGAGTCGAGCTGCCGCTCGAGCGGCTCCCGCGGTGTCCCGTAGAGGCGCCCGTGCACCTCGGCCCACTCGAGGAACCGATCTCCTTCGATGCCCTCGCGGAAGGCGGCGTCGTCGAGGAAGAAGTAGTGCTCGCCGTCCACCTCACCGGGGCGCGGCGGTCGGGTCGTGGCGGTGATCGCCCGCACGACCTCGGGGGTGCGCAGCAGACGCTCGCACACGCTGGTCTTCCCCGCCCCGGATGGGCCGGAGAGCAGCACCAGGCTTCCCCTCTCCTCGTTCACCTTCGACTCCTCGCGCCCGCGGCGCATCGGTCACTCGATGTTCTGCACCTGCTCACGGAGCCGGTCGATCTCGGCCTTAGCCTCGACCACCCGCTCCGAGATCTCGTAGCGGTTCAGCTTGGCGGTCATCGTGTTCGCCTCGCGGAACATCTCCTGGGTCAGGAAGTCGAGCCGCCGGCCGATCCTCCCGCCCTCCTGCACCAGCTTCGTGAACTGGTCGAGGTGTCCCCGGAGACGCCCGACCTCCTCGGTCACGTCCGCCTTCTCGGCGAGAATCGCGCACTCCCGCCAGAGCTCGCCGGAGTCGATCTCCACGTCGAGATCCCGAAGGAGCTCCTGCACGCGGGCCCGGAAGCGATCTCGGTTCTCCACCGCGAGGCCCGGGAGCACCTCCTCGATCGCCTCCATCGCGGCGCGCAGCCCCGAGGTGATCTGCGCGAGCTCCTCGCGGAGGTGCGCGCCCTCGGCGGCCTGCATCTCCCGCAGCGCCTCGACCGCGTCGTCCACCGCGCCCTCGATCAGGGGGAGCAGACCGGTGGGGTCCGCGATCGGGTTCTCGGCCTTCACCAGCCCCGGGACCTGAAGGAGCTCGGTCAGGCTCAGCACCCCCTCCGGAGCGACCCGGTCGCGAAACGCCGTGAGCGTGGCCCACAGCTGCTCGAGCCGGGCCTCATCGATGGAGGGAGGCTCGTGCCCGCCCTCCAGCTCGACCGTCAGGGTCAGGCTGATCGAGCCTCGCTCGACCCGCTCCCGGATGCGCTGCTCGACCCGGTGCTGCGACCAGGCGAGCTCATCCGGAACGCGAGAGGCGATCTTCAGGTACCGGTGGTTCACCGAGCGAACCTCGACCCGGATCTGGATCGCCTCCGCCTTCCGACGACCGGCGCCGAAGCCGGTCATGCTGCAGAGCTGCTGCGGCAAGCGCCCTATCCCTCGCCGTCCGCGGGGGTCGTCTCGGCGGCGCCGGCGTCGGTGTCGGTCGCCCCTGCGTCGGCACCGTCGGTCGCGCCACCGTCGGTCGCGCCACCGTCGGTCGCGCCACCGTCCGTGGCCCCGTCGATCGCTCCATCTCCCTCGGGAGTGGTCCCCACCGGCTCGACGCTCGTCCGCATGCCGCTCTGGTCACCGGCCTGCGGGTCGATCGAGGAGCGTCCCGCCTCGACCTTGTCGAGGAGGCCGATCCCGAGGCAGAGCACCAGGAAGGCGACGGAGAGCATGCCGGTGAAGCGGGAGAGCGCGTTCGGGCTCCGGGCTCCGAGCATCTGATCTCCCCCCATGCCGAAGCTCCCGCCGAGTCCGGCCTGCTTCGGCTCCTGGAGAAGGATCGTGAGACCCATCACCAGAGTGACGCCACCGAGGATGATGTAGAGAATGATGAGCACGAGCTGACTCCTTCGTACCGTTCTCGTTCCTCCACCCCGCCCCCCGGAAGCTCCGGAGACAGACGCGGTGCACTGTCCGTTGCGACGACGGGTCGCGGGGACTTCCCCCGCTCTCCCGTCCCTGGTTCAGTCGGAGACCGTCGCCCCCGCCTCCACGATCGCGAGGAAGGACTCCGCCTTCAGGCTCGCGCCGCCGACGAGGGCGCCGTCGATCTCCTCTTCCGCGAGGAGGGCCCCCGCGTTCGAGTGATTCACGCTCCCTCCATAGAGGATCGGCGTTCCAGCCCCATCTCTTCCCCCCCGGGCGAGGGATTTCCGGATCGCTTGGTGCACCTCGACCACCTGCTCCGAGGTTGCGGTCCGACCGGTGCCGATGGCCCAGACGGGCTCATAGGCGACCCAGAGCGGGCGCTCCGGCGCCAGAGTGGCCAAGACAGCGGCGAGCTGGCGCTCGACCACTGCGATCGTATCTCCTTGATCTCGCTCGACTTCCGACTCGCCGACACAGAGCAGGGGAAGGAGTCCCGCCCGATCGGCCGCGAGCGCCTTCTCGGCGACCTCCGGGTCACTCTCGCCTCCCTGGCGACGCTCGGAGTGGCCCACGAGGACCAATGCGCAGCCGAAGTCGGCGAGGAGCTCCCCCCCGAGTTCCCCGGTGTGCGCGCCGTACCCACAGGGAGAGAGGTCCTGAGCCCCCAGGCCGAGGGGAGCTCCGAGCGAAAGCTCACCGCCGAAGAGCCCCAGATAGGGCGCGGGCGGGATGACCCATGCCCCCGGGCCGCCCGCCCCGACCGGAGCATCGCCCAGCCCCGCGAGGATCGCGCGGAAGAGCTCGACCCCCTCGCCGCGCGGTGGCTGGAGCTTCCAGTTCCCGGCGACGATCTTGCCGCCTCGGTCGGCGCGTCGATCGGTCCAGTGGGCCATGGGCGTCGGACTCCACTCCTGAGGGGTGCTTCGCTCGCGCCGGCGCGCGAGAAGCGGCAAGGGGTCGCGAGAGGGACGGTTCGCGCCGCGATCAAGCGGCCGCTGAACCGGCTTCTGTAAGCAGAAATGCCTGTTCTTGGAGATTCCGGTCTCTGAGAGATCCGTCGGCGGAAGACCTGCTTGGAGCGGCGGTTCCGGGGAAGACCGAGTCACCGGAGACAGAGTCACGGAAGACCGAGTCGCGGAAGACAGAATCGAGGGACGAACGGCAGCGGCGATCCTGCTTTCCCTCTGCGAAGGACGGGCGGCGGCGCTGCATCGACGGCAGCCCCTGATCCTTCGCCAGTCGGGCAGGCTAGCCGAAATCGGCGTGGAATTCAAGGACGGGAGGCCCCTAAGTTCAGGAGAAATCTCGATTTCTCGGCCGGGACCTTCCCGAGACGGTCAACGGCGCGCGGCCTCGACGAAGGCCTCAACGCGCTCCTTGTCGATCGGGGCCTCGAGCAGGCCGTCCCGCTTCAGGCAGCTGCCGACGATGACCCCGTCCGCACACTCGAGGAGGGCCCGGATCGTCGCTGCCGTCGCGCCGCTCCCGATGAGGATCGGCACTCCCGGCACCGCTTGACGCACCGTCGCCACATCCGACGGATCGGTCGGGCGCCCCGTCCCCGCTCCGGAGACGATCAGGCCATCCGCGAGACCCCGCCCCACCGTCTCCCGAGCGCTCTCGCCGAGGTCGTGCCCCGGGAGGTGGATGGCGTGCTTGACCCCGACATCCGCGTAGATACGCACCCCCTCCGCCGCGAGAGCCCGACGGCTCCTCAGCGTCCTCGCAGCCTCCCCCTCCACCCACCCCTGGTCGGTCCAGGCGCCCTGGGTGTGGACATTGACGCGAATGAAGTCGGCGTCGGCCGCCGCCGCGATCGCGAGGGCCGCCCCTGCGTCATTGCGGAGGACATTGATCCCGAGCCGGGGCTCCGGCCCGGCCTGCCGCCGCAGGTGCGAGGCGATGACCGCCATCTCGGCGATGACCCCGGGCTCGACCCGGGTCGCATGGAACGGGGCATCACCGAAGTTCTCCACGACGAAGCCATCGCAGCCCCCCTCGAGCAGGGCCGCGGCATCCGCCTCGGCCGCCGCCAGGATGGCGGAGCGGTCTCCACCGTACCGAGGACTCCCGGGGAGGGGCCGGAGGTGGACGACCCCGAGGATCACCGGAGGAGACCCCGGCTGGGGCCCGCGGGAACTCACTCTCCCCCTCCTTCGAGCGCGGGGGCGGGGAGGGCGTCGAGATCGAGGTTCGTGCGCAGCAGGGTGCCCCCCGCCTCCCGGAACTGGACCGCGATGCGTCGGACGATCTCCAGGACCCCATCGCTGCGGGAGACCGGGACCAGGGGGGCGCAGCGGACCGTCACGCGCGACCCTCGTTGATCGCAGATGACGAAGAAGTGCTGGGGCGGACCGACCTCGAAGGCGAATGCCTCGATGATCAGAGAGCCGCGGTCGTGCCGGAGGTAGCTCGACCGCGCCTCGATGATGGTCCGGTCGGGGCGAACCTCCTTGAAGGGAGAGAACACCCGCCAGAAGTGCTCCAGCGGAGGCGCGGGCTCGAAGACGGCGTGGGGCATGACGAGGGACCTCCCGTTCGGCTCACCCGGGGCGCTTGCCGCTCCCCGCGGGGAGGATTATCGTGAACCCCCGCGCGACCGCCGCCAAGCCGATCGAGTGATCTCCACGAAACGAGGCATCTTCGTTGTCGCACTCCCTCTTCCCCCCCATCGCCTTCCTGGACGATCTCCAGCAGTCCGAGGTCGTCGTGCTCACCCTCGTCGGGGTCATCCTCGTGACGGCCGCGTTCCTCTTCGGCCGGACCTGGGCCCGCTGGAGGGGCCATCGCGCCCAGCAGGAGCGCAACGAGCGGATGTTCCAGATCGAGAAGTCCCTCTCCGACTTCTACGAGCACGAGAAGCGCAAGTTCCTCGATGAGAAGGCCGAGCTCGAGGAGCGGATCGTGCGGCAGGAGAAGCAGATCACCGAGCTGCGGCGGAAGGCCGCCGGGGTGACCGGCAAGAAGGACGCTCGGGCCGACCTGATGCTCCAGCTCCTCGTCGAGAACGAGCAGCTGCAGGAGAAGCTCTTCGAGGAGAATGTGCGGCAGAAGGAGGAGCGGGACCGCGCCCTCGGTCGCGAGCTCCACCAGATCAGCTACCAGCGCGTTCTCCTCTCGAACCTCCTCTCGGAGCGGGGGGTCCAGGAGGCGGTGGTCGAGATCCTGGGGGACGAGCGCAGGATCGAGAAGCTCCGCGCCGGCACGCCCCGCCTCGACTCCCTCCCCACCGACGCTCCGGCGGCGCCGGTGGATCCCCGGACCACCCAGCCGTGACCGAGCCCTCCATCCCCTCGACCGAGCACGCGCGGAACGCCCGGATCGAGCTCGTCGACGGGCACTTCGTCGCCTCGAACGCCGTGGTGGTGGGAGCCTGCATCATCGGGGAGGACGTAAACATCTGGTACGGCTGCGTCCTCCGCGGGGACGACGCGTCGATCACCATCGGTCGGGGCACGAACCTCCAGGACATGACGATGGTCCACCCCGATCCCGACAAGCCGCTCACCATCGGGGAGGATGTGACGATCGGCCACCGGGCCCTGATCCACTGCGTGGAGGTGGGAGACCGCAGCCTCATCGGCATGGGCGCCATCCTGATGGAGGATGTCGTCGTGGGCGAGGAGTCCCTCGTCGCCGCCGGCTCCGTCGTCTCCCCCGGCACGGTGATCCCTCCCCGATCCCTGGTGCGGGGAGTGCCGGGCCGGATCGTGCGGGAGACGACGGAGGAGGAGCGGTCCGGCATCGTCCGCGCCTCCGTCAAGTACGTCGAGAACGCGAGGGCCTTCCACGCGCGCTACCGCTAGTCGAAGCGGGGAATCGAGGGGGAAGTGGCGACAGCGAGCCACCCGGACCAGAGCAGCACCGGGCATCCGCTCCCCGCGAGGGGAGCGGGGATCCTCGGCATAGAGACGAGTCAGGCCCGCGGCTCGGTCGCATGGGCCGCGCCCGGGTCGGATGGGACCGTCTCCATCACCGAGCTCCTCTTCCCGGTCGGCCTCGTTCATGGACGGGAGATCCTCCCGACCATCGACGCCCTCTCCGAGCGCGTCCCCTTCGATCGGGAGGAGATCGGAGTGGTGGCGGTGAGCGTCGGTCCGGGCTCGTTCACCGGAGCGCGCATCGGCGTGGCCGCGGCGAAGGCGCTCGCGTGGGGACTCTGCGCCCGCCTCCTCGCGGTCAGCTCGCTGGAGGTGATCGCCCGCGGCCTCCTCGAGACGGAGCGGGACGGAGAGCCCTCCCCTCTCCTCGGCGCGAGGGAGGCCCGGGAGGTCGCCGTCCTCATCGATGCGCGCCGCTCCCTGCTCTATGGCGGCCGCTTCACCATCGGTCCCGACGGCTGCGCGCGGCGGTCGGAGGATGAGGCGGCGGAAGCGGAGGGGTACCTCGAGGCCCTCCCTCCCGAGACGATGCTGGTCGGGGAAGGCGCCCGCACTCTCCCGGGAGTGGATCGGTTCCCGACCTGTTCCCCCATCTGGGACGAGCCGCGCGCCTCGACCGTGACCAGCATCGCGGCAGAGCGGATCGAAGCGATCCGCGGCGGAGACCCGCCACCCACCGGGTGGCTCGACCCCCACGCCCTGATCCCGCGCTACCTCCGAAGGACCTCCGCGGAGGAGGTCCGCGAGGCGAAGGAGAGGGGCGCTTGAGCGGCGAAGTCCGAGTCCGGGTCGAGATCGACCATGACGCCCTCCGCCGGAACCTCGCCCGGGCGAGGGGAGTCCTCCCCCGTGAGTGCTCGATCCTCGGCGTGGTGAAGGCCAACGCCTACGGACACGGCGCGGTGGAGGTCTCCCGCACGCTCGAGGCCGAGGGGATCGCCATGCTCGGCGTCGGGGATGCGGGCGAGGGAGCCGCGCTGCGTCGGGCGGGGATCGGCCTCCCCATCCTCGTCCTCGGAGCCTCCCTGGAGGGCGAGCTCCCCACCCTCATCGCCGAGGGGATCATCCCCTCCCTCGATTCACTCGAGAGCATCGAGTCGATGGCGCGGGCCGCAGCGCGCGCCGGCGTCCGCCTCCCGGTCCACCTGCTCGTCGACAGCGGGATGGGGCGACTCGGCGTTCCCGCCGCGAGCGCGCCCGCCGCGCTGCGCCGGGTCCGGGCGACACCGTCCCTGCGGCTCGCCGGGCTCGCGACCCACCTGTCGAGCCCCGATCAGGAGGCCTTCACGCGAGAGCAGCTCGCGCGCTTCCGCAGCGTGGTCGACGCCGCGATCGCCAGCGGCGACCGCCCCCCGAGCATCCATGTCGCGAGCACCGGTGCCTTCGACCGCCACCCCGAGGCCTGGTTCGACGGGGTCCGCCTCGGCGGATACCTCTATGGATTCCGCAAGTCGGGGGGGGGTCACGGCGAGGCGCCGAGCCCGGTCCTCTCCCTCCACGCGCCGGTGTGCCATCTCCGGGACCACGCCGCCGGCACCCCCATCGGCTACGGCGGCGCGTGGGTCGCACCCCGCGCCTCCCGGATCGCCACCCTGCCGATCGGGTACCACGATGGCATCCCCTATTCGCTGGGGGGGCGCGGTGAAGTCCTCCTGCGGGGGCGCCGCGCGCCGATCATCGGGCGAGTGACGATGGACTACGTGATGGTCGATGCTACCGAGGTCCCGGAGGTCAGGGTCGGGGACCGCGCCACGCTGATCGGAGCGCAGGAGGGGGAGAGCATCTCCATCGGGGAGGTCGCCGATCGGGCCGGGACGATCCCCTACGAGATCTGCAGCCGACTCGGGCCTCGGGCGGTCCGGGTCCACCGGGGTGCGGCGCGCGGCGGGGATGCTCCCACCCCGGCGGAGGCGGCGCGCGGGGCTCTCCCGGAGCCACCGAGCGGGGACATGCCCGCCGGACACCCGGCGCGGCGCGGGTCGCTCCTCCCCACTCCGGATGCGGGGAGCGGATCATCGTGACGGCGGAGCCACGCGAGACGCCGGGCCAGCCCGCGCCGAAGAGGCGAGTCGAGGCACTCACCCCGACCGCTCCGCATGCCCCCGCCCCCTACCGGGCGGCGCGGCTCTCCCCGCGACGCCGGCGCCAGCGCAGGATTCAGCGCCTCCTCGGGCTCGGTCTCATCCCGCTGGTCCTCCTCGGCAGCGGACTGCTCTTCGCCCGCGCCGCCCTCGACACGGAGCACCTCACGGCCCTCGTGCAGGGGGCGCTCGCCCGCGAGCTGGCGGTCGAGGTCGAGATCGGTCGCGTGGAGTACGGCTTCCCGGACGAGGTGCGCCTCCGGGACCTGAGGATCGGGTCCCCGCCCGGGAGTCGCTTCCCCGAGCTCCTCGCCGTGCCGGGAGCCGAGGGGCGGCTGCGGCTCCTGCCGCTGATCTTCGGCTCCATCGAGGTGGAGTCCCTCGAGGTCTCGGGGGTCGACATCTTCGTCGAGCGCGATGAGCTCGGAGTGTTCCGGGTGCTCCAGGCCTTCCGACCGCGAGAGACAGCTCCGAGCGAGACCTCGGAGGAGGATCGAGCGACGCTGATCGACTGGCGACCACCCTCGGTGACCGTGAAGGAGGTGCGGGTCTGGACCTGCCCCGAGACGGTCTTCGAGATCGAGGAGCCGATCGTCATCCCCGAGGTCCTCGTGCGGAATCGCCGGGAGGACCGGGACGCGTTCACCATCACGGCGGAGACGAGGATCGCCGACCTCGCCACGATCCGACTCGACGGGAGCGGGGACCTCAGACGGGGGGACCTGCGCACCACCCTTCAGGTGGAGCGACTCCGCGTCGACGCCTCCTTCCGCTCGCGACTGCCTCGCTCCCTGCGCGCGATCTGGGATGAGTACCAGCCCTCGGGGACCGCCGAGGTGAGCCACCGGCTCATGGTCACCGGCGGCAAGACGGTGGAGAACAGCGGTGAGGTCACGCTCTCCGATGCGTCCATGCGCCTCCGTGACCCGCGGATCGCGATCGACCGCGTGCGGGGGACGGTGCGCGTCGATCCTCGACGGGTCACGATCGAGGATGCCCTGCGCGGAGAGGCGTTCGGTGGCACCGCCGAGGTCAGAGGCTCGATCGAGCTCACCCCCGAGGGACCGGCGGGGAACTCGGTGGAGATCCGGCTCTCGAAGATCGAGCTCGGCCCCAAGGTGCGGGACGCGCTCCCGGAGCCGGCGCGGCGGGGCTGGGATCGCTACTCCCCGGAAGGGAGCGCGAGCCTCACGCTGACGGCGCGCGGAGACTCGTTCCCCCCCGCCGACTTCTACACGATCCTCGATCTCCACTCCGTCGCGGCCCGCTACAGCGAGATCCCCTACCCGATCTCGGGGCTGTCCGGCTCGATCCATGTCGACCGGGGGGAGCTCCGGGTGGATGTGGTGGGCGGCACCGCGCCCCGGGTCTCGGTCAAGGCGACCGGGAACCTCCAGAACGCCGACGCACCGCAGGAGGTCGAGGTGCAGCTGGAGGGGATCACCATCGACGGAGAGGTGATGGCCGCGCTCCCCGCGGACATCCGCCGCGAGGTGGAGAGATTCGATCCGGGGGGGCTCCTCGATCTGCTGATCCTCGTGAGGAGCGAGCCGGGCGGTCCGTTCCGACCGACGATCCAGCTCACCGCGCGCGATCTGGACATCGCCCACGAGGCGTTCCCGGTCCGGGTCGATCGGCTCACCGGCGTCGTCGTCTTCGATGAGAACGGCGTCCGCTTCGACGGCATCCGCGGAAGACACGCCGGTGCGGTCGTCGCCCTCGAGAAGGGGGAGATCGTCTACGGCGCGCAGGGACACATCGACCTCGAGATCCACGCGCCGGAGCTCCCCTTCGGAGCGTCCGTCGTCGCCGCGTTCTCCGAGGAGCTGCGGGAGGTGGTCGAGACCTTCGGTCCCGGCACCTCGCGGGTGGGGACGGATGGGAAGCTCGACACTCACGTGTTCCTCCGGTCGAAGGGGAGTGCGCCGCTCGATGTGCTCGTCACCGCGGAGATCCGCGCCCCCCTCGAGATCCGCTACGAAGACTTCCCCTACCCGCTCCTCTTCGAGCAGGGGACCGTGATCTACGACAGCGCGGCGGACCTCCTTCGCTTTGACTCGCTGCGCACCTCTCCGCTGCAGGGGGGTGAGGAGGGGAACGAGGGGCCGAGGGTCCTGGTGACGGGGGAGCAGAGTCATCCCGACGAGGGAGATCCCGATCGCTGGCTGCTCGCCATCGAGCTGAAGATCCTGCTGGGCCAGGACGAGCGCGGCCTCGAGGTCTCCGACCCGACCCTCGTGGAGAGCCTGCCCGCGGATCTCCGGGAGTTCGCCGAGCGGATGGACCTCTCGGGTCAGGTGTTCGGATCGGTCGGAGTGCACTCCTGGACGGGGGGGAGCGCACCGGATGTGGTGGAGTACGTCGGGGGGATCGACCTGCTCGACGGGGCGGTCGACTTCGGACTCCGGCTCTATGACATCGATGCCCACTTCGAGGTGCACGGCGGTCTCGACGGGGAGAGACCCCACCACTTCAGCGGCTCCCTCGACCGGGGCTCCTACCGGTTCTCACGGTTCCGGGTCGATGTCACCCGACCGACCTCGTTCGTCTACGGAGAGCTCCACCCGGAGATCCAGTACCTCACGAACGCGGAGCGCGATGAGAACTCCCGCTACCGCCCGAGCAACTTCTTCCTCGAGAGCCTCCTCGACGCGGATGTGACGAAGACCTTCCAGGCCTCCCTCGGGCCGGCCGCACTCTTCGGGGGCACCCTCGACGGGTTCTTCTTCGCAGACCTGAAGGAGGGGGGCAGCTTCGGCGGAGAGGCGGAGGCGGAGGGGATCCTCCTCGAGGAGGGGGGCGAGGACCTCTTCGGGACCAAGGACACGGCGGGCACCGCGTACGGCGCGCTCCAGCTGCGCGGGGCGACCGACGATGTCGACTCCCTGATCGGGCTCGGCTACGCGGGCATTCGCGACGGGCGCCTCACGAAGATCCCCGCCCTCGCCGCCATCATCCTCAACCCGCTGCAGGGCTTCTCGAAGGAGAACCTCCACTTCGAGAAGGCGACCGTGAAGCGCTACCGGGTGGCGGATCGACGGATCGTCATCGACGACTGGGATGATTTCGTGCTGGAGAGCCCGATCATCAACCTGAAGGGGCGCGGGACCCTCGGGTTCGACAGTGAACTCGACATGATCCTCGAGCCGCAGACCCTCGGGGGCCTGCCCATCCTCTCGGACCTGGTGAACACCCTCACCCGGTTCCGCCTCAGCGGCTCCCTCGACGACCCGGAGATCGAAGGGGACTTCGAGCCCCCTCCGGAGGAGGACCCCTAGGCGACCCGCCGGGGTCCTTCAGCGCGGTGGAGGGTCTCCCCGCAAGAGCGGATACTCCCGGTCTCCCACGCGCAGGGTCTCTCCCGGGATGAAGTCGAACCCCTCCTCGCTCTCGACCAGCTCGACCTGCACGACCCCGACGCCGAGGGTCCCGAAGAGATCCATGGCGACCTGATCGGGGTTCGATCGCGAGGCGCGCCGCTCCGGGTCGAGGCGGATCTCCACGATCTCTCCGATCTGCTCCCGGACGACCGGGTACAGCGACATCTCCGCCCGGGCCCGCTCCGTGATCTCCGCCCAGCCCTGCTGGGTCAGGACATAGACGGTGATGACGGAGGCGATCGAGCCGAGGAAGAAGATGATCCACAGGGCGCGCGGCATTCGGACGCCGAACTCGGGCTGCGCCTCTGGGGCGTTGGCGGTCTGCAAGGGGCTCCTCCTCCCGATCTCAGCCCGTGAGGGTGACACACGGGGCGGGAGAGGGGAACCACCGAGCATCGAGGAGCCGGGTGAAGATCCGGCAAGAGTGGGTGCCCCTCCGGTGGGTTGTCGTCATCCTGTCGCCCGGCGGAGGAAGCGGCGGACGGGAGGAGCATGATGCAGGAGGAGCGGCAGAGGACCACCGCGCCCTTCGGGCCCGCTCTCCGACTCCTCTGGCTGGAGACCCGCGGTGAGCGGCTCCGCTACGGCGGCGCGCTCCTCGCACTCCTGCCCGGCGCGGCCCTCCTCGCGATCGCCCCCCTCATCCCCCAGGCGGTCCTCGACCATGTCCTCGCCGAGGACGGCGCCCCACCCGGCCCGATCTCCGGAGCCCTGATCGAGCTCCTCGGCGGAGCGGACCGCCTCCGCGCCGACCTGTGGATCGCCATGATGGCCATCTTCGCGGTCACCCTCGCCGCCGGAGCGTTCACCTATCTCCGGGGACGATGGGCGGCCCGGGCGAGCGAGGCGATCATCCGCCGGCTCCGCGACCGACTCTACGACCACCTGCAGCGCCTGCCGGTCTCGTGGCACCACACCGCGAACACCGGCGACCTCATTCAGCGCTGCACCAGCGATGTCGAGACGATCCGCAACTTCCTCGCGAGCCAGGTCGTGGAGATCGGCCGGGCGCTCGCCATGTTCCTCGTCCCTCTCCCGCTGATGCTCGCGCTCGATCCGCGCATGACCCTCGCCGCGGTCGTCCTCATGCCGGGGATCACCGGCTTCAGCTATCTGTTCTTCCGCAGGGTGCGGAGCGCGTTCCTCGCCGTGGATGAGGCGGAGGGGGCGATGACCGGCGTCCTCCAGGAGAACCTGGTCGGCATCCGCGTCGTCCGGGCGTTCTCCCGGCAGGAGCACGAGGAGGAGCGCTTCGCGGAGCGGAACAGCCGTCATCGCCTCCTCGATCGCACGCTCTACCGTCACCTCTCGGTCTTCTGGTCGGTCTCCGACTTCTTCTGCTTCCTCCAGCTCGCGATCGTCATCGGATACGGAGGCCTCCGCCTCCTCGATGGGACCCTCGAGACCGGGGCCTTCTACTTCTTCCTCGCGGTCGTGAACCTCTTCCTCTGGCCGATGCGCTTCATGGGGAGGATCCTGACCGAGTTCGGCAAGGCGACGGTGGCGATCTCCCGGGTGGGCGAGATCCTCGCCAGCGAGATCGAGAGCCAGCCGGATCCCGCCCTCGTGACGGCGGAGGATCGACGCGAGGAGGAGCGCGCGTCGGAGGGAGAGGCCGCCGGACGCCGGGGGGCGATCGTCTTCGATGCGGTCGCCTACCACCCCGGCGATGAGCAGACGCCGATCCTCGACGGCGTGGACTTCCGGATCGCCGCGGGGGAGACGATCGCCCTCCTCGGGGCCTCCGGCTCGGGGAAGTCGACGATCGCCCGGCTGCTGCTCCGGTTCATCGACCCCGACCGCGGGAGGATCCTCCTCGACGGGCGCGACATCGCGACCCTCCCCCGCTCGCGGGTGCGCTCCCGCATCGCCGTGGTCCTCCAGGACCCCTTCCTCTACTCGAAGACGGTGCGGGAGAACATCCACCTCGGGCGCACGACCGCGAGCGAGGCGGACATCGAGCGGGCCGCGACCGAGTCGGCGATCCACGACTCCATCGCCGGGTTCCACGACGGGTACGAGACGACGGTCGGGGAGCGGGGCGTCACGCTCTCCGGCGGCCAGCGCCAGCGGGTCGCCCTCGCCCGCGCCCTCATCGACGAGCCCGACATCCTGATCCTCGATGATGCGTTGAGCGCCGTGGACACCGACACCGAGAGCGAGATCATCGAGACCCTCCGCCGTCGGAGCGGCGCGCACACCACCCTCATCATCGCCCATCGGCTCTCCACCCTGATGCACGCGGATCGGATCCTCGTCCTCGAGCGGGGACGGATCGCCCAGAGCGGGAGCCACGTGGAGCTGAGCCGGGCCGACGGGATCTACCGTCGGCTGTGGAAGCTCGAGAGCGCGCTCGAGGAGGAGCTCGCCGACGGAGGAGAGCCCTCCTCCGGCTCCCCGGAAGGGAGCGGACGATGAGCGAGACCTTCCACGAGGAGGACGAGTCGCGCGGTCTCGACCTCGCCCTGTGGCGACGCCTGCTCCGCTTCCTCCGCCCCCAGCGCGGGCCGGTCCTCCTGCTCTGCTCGAGCGCGGTGGTGCTCGCGATCATCGAGCCCGTGATGCCGCTCACCGTGGGGAGGATCATCGATGCGGCGAACGCGGGCCGGCAGGAGGACCTGCCCGGGCTCATCGGAACCTACCTCGCCCTCATCGCGCTCTTCGGGCTCATCGTCTTCGCCTTCATCCGTGCGGCCGGAGACATCGCCACGGGGATGGCCCATGACATGCGGAAGGAGGGGTTCGCCCATCTGCAGCGACTCAGCTTCTCCTTCTTCGATCGGAAGGCGGTCGGCTGGCTCATGGCCCGCATGACCAGCGATGTCGGGCGGATCACGAGCCTCGCCCCCTGGTTCCTCCTCGACCTGACCTGGGGGGTCTTCTACCTCCTCTCCCTCGCCGGCTGGATGCTGTGGCTCGACGCCCGGCTCGCCCTGTGGGTGATGCTCATCGTCCCCCCGCTGGTCCTCGTCAGCGCGTGGTTCCAGCGGCGACTCCTGAAGTACCAGCGGCGGATCCGGCGGACGAACTCCGAGATCACCGCGGCCTACAACGAGGGGATCATGGGGGTGCAGACGACCCAGGCCCTCTCGCGCGAGACCGCCGCCCTCCGCGAGTTCCAGCGCCTCAGCGACCGGATGGAGGTCTCATCCCGGAGGAACATGGTCACCGCCGCGGTCTACCTCCCCGTGGTCCTCTCCCTCGGCAGCCTCGGCGTGGGGCTCGCGCTCTTCCGGGGTGGCGCGGCGCTAGAGATGGGGCGCCTCACCCCCGGCGAGCTCATCGCGTTCCTGCAGCTCGCGACGCACTTCTCCCAGCCGATCCAGGAGCTCGCCGCGCGCTTCACCGAGCTGCAGGCCGCTCAGGCATCCGCCGAGCGGCTCCAGTCGATGCTCGACGAGACCCCGGACATCGTCGACCCGGAGCGCCCCGACCCCGAGCCGTTCGCCGGGCGACGGGAGGAGACGGGGGAGCCCGGTCCGATCCGCTCGGTCGAGTTCCGCGCGGTCGAGTTCCACTACACCCCGGAGGAGCCGATCCTCCGCGGCTTCGACCTGAGGATCGGTGCGGGCGAGAGCATCGCCCTCGTCGGGGCGACCGGCGGCGGGAAGTCGACGATCGCCGGTCTCCTGTGCCGCTTCTACGAGCCCGCGGCGGGCCAGGTCCTCGTGGACGGCATCGACCTCCGGGAGAGGAGCCAGCACTGGCTCCAGTCACGCCTCGGGGTCGTGCTTCAGCACCCCCATCTCTTCTCGGGCTCCATCCGGGAGAACATCCGATACGGGAGACCGGGCGCGTCCGATGCCGAGGTGGAGGAGGCGGCGGGGCGGGTCGGCGCGGATCGATTCATCCGTGGACTCGAAGACGGCTACGAGAGCGAGGTCGGGGAGGGGGGCTGTCTCCTCTCGAGCGGAGAGCGGCAATTCGTCTCGCTCGCCCGCGCCGTCCTCTCCGACCCGGCGATCTTCGTCATGGATGAGGCGACGAGCTCTCTCGATGTCGAGACGGAGCGCAGGATCCAGCGGGGGATCGATAACATCCTCCGGGGCCGGATCAGCGTGATCATCGCCCATCGCCTCGCCACCGTCCGGCGCGTCGATCGGATCCTCGTCATCGAGGGCGGGCGGATCATCGAGCAGGGGACTCATGAGGAGCTCCTGCGTCGGGAGGGGAGCTACCATCACCTCTACCGTGCCCAGTTCGCCCGCCAGAGCGAGGAGGTCCGGTTCGAGGAGGGGAGGGACGGCGACGGCCCAGCGGTCGGATCCGCGATCTGAGGGAGGTCCGTCCCCGGTCCGTTTGTCGGAGACTTCCGATCCGGGGTTGCCTCCCGCGAGATTCGTGCGAGCCTCGAAGGAGGAGCCCGTCCCCCGCTCCTTGCCTGCCGCCCCCGAACGGAGGAGAGTCCGATGCCCCGCCGCCCCGCCCCGCGTCCTCCGGTCGCCCTCGGCGCTGCCCTCGTCCTTCTCTGCTGCGGGGATCTGGTCGCGCAACCGACGACGACCGTCATCACTCACGGCTATCAGCTCGATGCGACCTTTCCCGACTGGCCCGTGGTGATGGGCTCCCGGATCGCGGACCGGAGCTCGCCTCCCGGCACCGTCCTCGTGCTCGATCCGGCGACGGGGGGGTGGAGCCCCGTCTACGGCAGCAACGACCCGGCCGGCGCCATCGTCCTCTGCTTCGACTGGGCGGAGTGCTCCGCCTGGACTCCGGGGGACGGCACCCGGGTGGGGACCGCCCTCGCCGCGGCCGACACTCTTCATGCCTCGCTGCGCGATCCACGGCTCCTCGGCCCGCTGGCCGGTGCGAGCGTCCTCGCGGCTCCGGGCGGCGGGGACCGCCCGCTTCACCTCATCGGTCACTCCCGCGGCGCCTCCCTGAACACCGCGGTCGTGGAGCGACTCGTCGGCGCCGGCATCGCGGTCGATCACCTGACCTTCCTCGATCCCCATCCGATCGGGCCCTCGGCGAACCTCCTGGACCCCGCGATGGTGGTCCACGAAGGGGTCGTCTTCGCGGACAACTACTACCGGGCGGACGGGTGTGACATC
>Ga0255767_1000688_pt1 | contig 30670 bp, 26 predicted proteins | sample 071ome_24_FD_179967 | JGI IMG/M metagenome (GOLD analysis project Ga0255767, IMG submission 179967) | Coastal salt marsh microbial communities from the Groves Creek Marsh, Skidaway Island, Georgia - 071402CT metaG (version 2) | ecosystem: Environmental > Aquatic > Marine > Intertidal zone > Salt...
CCCAAACTGGACTACACGACTGCCATCAGCCGGTTTGGAAATATCGAGAGTAGACATGAATGCTTCCGGTTTTCCCATAATGTTTTTGTTCTTGTTTCCTTACCGGGACAGAGAATGCAGTTGAAGCGATCTTGATGACCTGCACTGCCTGTCACCCAGTATATAAGGAATTAATATCATTTTGCCATCCCGCATTATTGCTGGGCATGGCAAGCATAGAAGTGTCTTTAAGGGGAAAGAACAGGAGTTTTTCCTGTAGTGTGACTTGATATCTCAAGAGTGTGAATTGACCCGCAATTCCAGAATCCCGAGAGTAGAAACCACTGTGCCAGGGGATTACCGACACCGGAGAGACAGGGTGAAAACTGCATTCAAACCAAGGACCAAGTGGAGGTGACCTTCTCTGGTCAGTTAGCCCTGTTTATACCTGTATACAGGCCGGAAATTGTCTCAGGCCTCAATTCGTCTGGCTGATTCAACTTCCGGTAGCAGCATCATCACGTGCGACAGCGACTTCTTCATGTTCGGCGAGATAGGAGCTGGTATTAAGTTTGAGATGTGAGAAGAGCATCCTGCCACCATAAGGCACTGGTGTAATAAGGCCTGAATCCGCCTGCTTTGCCGGCAGATATTTCATGCGTACCGAGCCTCTGACATTGCCACCGATGACCTTTATCAGGTTGTCGGCTGCATCAACTTCAATGACAACATCACAATGCGTTCTGGCACCATCGCCCATATGGGGACGACGCTCTGCCAGGCTTCGGTATTCAGGACGACTACCCCGGCACAACATGTCACCAGGCAGGATTTCCTGTTCACCAATATCATAGGCTGTGTACGCTGCTTTGGGTTCAAGACCGTCACGGGCGCGGATGGCCTGGTCGATATAGGTATGGTGGGCGATGGCACGTTGAAATTGTTCGGGATTACCCAGGCCGCTTTCGCACATGACCCAGGAAATAAAGGCGGCTGACCAGAAGTCGCGCCAGCGGGCGGTGATGCCCAGTTCGTTCCAGCGTTGGTTCTGCTTGTTGAGTATCCAACTGCTGTCGGGCGCTGCGGCCCAGTAGCCGGCAACATCATCGGCCAGGCGGGAGGCCTGCTCTTCATCCATCCAGTTGGTGCGCCAGAACCTTCGCAGGCGACCGTTATTACGATCCAGTTCTTCCTGGCGGGTCATATCGATGACATTCTGGCCGAAAAACGTCCATTCCTGCTCTGAAATTTTGACAATACGCTCCCTGACCTGGTCAAGGGGGTACTCGCGACAACTGCGGTCAATAATGCGCATGGCACCAGGTTCACCCTGGATGCGCTCACCGGGAGGCATGACATCAAGAATATTCCTGGGCGCCCTTTCATAGGACGACTGCTCCTGGGCCAGGCAGAAGGATGTGCTGGCGGCAAGCAGGATGAGCAGATGCTGTATTTTTTTATTGAGTGTCATCTGGTACTTTTTGGTTTCATTGCAGTGGCTGACCTGACTGATAAAGCCTATATATTTTGCACAGATATGTCTACGCCATATGCCTGCGGGAATTCCTCTATAATGACCGCACATTCTATTGGATATTTATGAAAAAACTCAGCCTTGCACTCCTGGTTCTCCTGTTCCAGATCACATCGAACACAGAAGCCGCAGACATCAGCGGTTACACGTTACCGGATACCATCTCACGTTTTAACAAGAGTTATTCGCTCAGTGGCTGTGGCCTGCGTGAAATGCTCTTCAGTGACATCTATCTGCTTGGCCTGTACCTGGAAACCCCCATTGCCGATCCTGCCACTATCCGCAACAGTGGTCGTATTTTCCTGTTAAAGGTGCTCTACAAGGGAGATCTGCCAGAGGATCTTCCCGCACTCTGGAGCGAGCCGCTTGCCCGGCAGTTATCCAGTGAATACCTGGATATCCTGCAGGACATCTATGACAAGGTGGACAATGGCGACAGCGTGGAAATCAGTTTTGAACCGGGAGAGTGCGAAATTGTGCGCATCAATGACACGATCGAGATTCGGGAAACCGAAATAGCACTGATGCCGGCATTGACTAACCTGTGGCTGGGGGAAGAGCCTGTATCAGGTAACCTGAAGCGACTGTTGCTGAAAGGTGAATGTAACTGACTAGCTGCCTGAACATTAAAAGACAGACTTCAAATCAGGTTGAGCCAGCGCTCGACTCCCCTGAGTATCATGTCCACCGCGAATGAGCCCGTGAACAGGGCCGTAATACGACCGGCAATTTCCACGTAACGCTCCACGTACTTCTCGCTGCGGGTTTTGACAAAGTCATGGATGTACTTGAACAGTACGATAGAGCCCAGCGCCAGGGAGAGCCCGATGGCGATGGTCAGGCTGGACAAGCCAAGCCCCAGCTGTGTCCCAACAATCACACTGGCACTGATGGTGCCTGGCCCGACAATGAAAGGCATGGCAATGGCACCGGCTATTTCCTCCGAATGCGGATTGATGGTGGACATCGGTGGTCCAACGCCCAGGATCATCCTGACGCCAATAATAAGGAAGGTAATACCGCCAAAGATCATGAACGCCGCAAAGCGCACCTGCAGAACCGAATCAAAAATAAACTCGCCCAGCCAGGCGAACAGAAAAAACACCACAAAACTGATCAGCCCGGCCCGCAGCATAATGCGCGCGAACTGGACGATCTGCACTTCCTTGATCAGCGTCAGCAAGTACACGCTCATGATGAACGGATTAAGCAGGACAAAAATCAGGAGCAGGGATTGGGTGAAGATTTCCATGGAACGGAAGGATAAAGGGAAACAAGGAAAAAGGGAAAAAAGGTTTGCAGTCTAAAGTCGAAAGGAAATTCAGGTCAGTAAACTGACGATTTGTAATGTCCAGTAATAGAAAGCTAACCTGAAGCGCTTACCCTTTTTCCCTGTTTCCTTTTTTCGGCAGTTCAAACTTCCGTAATAATCCCCGTCCCATTCGCCCACTCATCAACCTCGATACCAAGCTTGTCGAGCACCGTCAGATGCAGGTTGGCAATCGGTGTGCGTTCGGGCAGGTCAACATGCTGGCCGCCGAGCTTCATTTTGCCGGCGGCGCCGCCAACCAGGATATTGGGCACCGGATAGTTGTTGTGCATGTCACTGTTGGACATGTTGGAGCCGTACATGAACAGGGCATTTTCCAGCAGGCTGTTTTCACCGTCGGGAGTTTCACTCATCTTGGTGAGAAACTTGCTGAACTCTTCCATGTGCCAGGTCTGGATCCTGATCAGGCGCTTGATGCGTTCCTGGTCATTGGCATGGTGGGACAGCGGATGGAAGGCATCCGGGACGCCGATATGGTTGTAGGTCCGGTTGGTACCCTCTGACACCATGATGTAGGACACCACGCGGGTCAGGTCGGCCTGGTAGGCCAGGGCCAGCAAGTCAAACAGCAGAGCGACCTGTTCATCAAAACGGTCCAGCTCGCCGACCGGGGCTTCCGGGACATCAAAACCGGACAGGTCCTGGCTGGCGGCCAGGTTCACCCGGCGTTCAATTTCCCTGACCGTATCCAGGTAGCTGTCCAGAATCAGTTTGTCACTGGCGCCCAGGGTCTTCTGCAGGGCCTTGGTGCGATCGGAAATCAGGTCGAGCAGGCTCGCCTTCTGGCGAATAATGGCTTCGCGTTCTTCGGCGTTATCGCCTTCCCCAAACAACTGCAGGAAAATCTTGCGCGGGTTGAATTCCATGGGCAGCGGTGAGGTCGGGTTGCGGAAAGACAGGGTAGACGAGTAGTAACAACCGCCGCTACCACCGCCGCACGCAGCCACCTGGACCGTAGTTTCTGCTGCTACTTCCAGGGAAGGCAGGGCAGTATCCTGCCCGATATGCTGGGCAATGACCTGGTCCAGTGTCGTGGACATGCTGGCGCCCGAGGCCTCCGCATCAGGCCGCACGCCGCTGAGCCAGGTAGCCGGGTTAATAGTATGCACGGACCCCGCACTGGCGGCGTTTTCCAGGTTGCCAAAGGAGTTGACGTATTGCTTGTGGGGCTCAAGCGATTTCATGATGGTGCTGAGCTTGAAATTCTCCCCTGCACCGCTGGGTGTCCAGTTATCCCATTCAGGACCATGGGCCGTGTTGTGCATGATGGCGCCATGGGGCAAGTAAAAGAAACCGGCACGAATTTTGGGTGCCGCGGCCGTCTGGGCCAGTGCTGTATGGGCAGGCACCATGGCATCCATGAACGGCAATGCCAGGGCAACGCCCGCGCCCCTGAGCACCGTTCTGCGGCTGAGATGTTTTTTGGTCAGAAACATGTCCAGTTCCTCTTTCCTTTATATATATACTGCTTGCAGTAACTGGCTGACTGGCCAATTTTAGCGTTGGCCTGGTATACAGACCTGATATTTCATTGATTCATTATGAAATCATTGTGAAATTTGCAATTCAACGGGGTGGCATTTCTGCCCTGTCACCCCCGTTTTCCGTGGATTGTACCTGAAAAACCTGCCTGTACTCGACTGTGCCAATTTCGTGGAAGGGTGCAAGCAACCATCGAATACCCGTTCATTATTCCTATATAATGGGCAGATTGCCTGACTTTTTGCCTTGGTGGCAAAAGCCTGGAACATCAGGCGCATTAGACCAGTTTTATAAGGGGTAAATCTTGGTACTTACAGAATTAGCAGCATTTGCAGCACAAACCGCTCAGAAAGACCTGAATCCGACTGATACAACCCGCGGTACTTCAATCCCGAACCCGGTTCGCGCTATCACCAGTGCCATGGCTGTAGCCTGCGGCATGATGCTCACCTGCCTGGATGCCACCGCCCAGGACGGCATGAGTGTGGCGGCCACCGACATGCTCGACAACTACTGCATGGAATGCCATAACCTGGAAGACTTTTCCGGGGGTATCGCGTTTGAACTACTGGATATAAACCACGTTGAAAGTGACCTGCCCACCTGGGAAAACGCCATCAACAAGCTGCGCGGCCGCCTGATGCCGCCAGCCGGTGCCGAACAGCCGCCCCAGGAACTGGTTGATGCCTTTGTCGACCACCTGGAAACCACCATCGATACCATGGTGGCCGACCGCGAAATTGGTCATGTTCCCATTCAGCGCCTGAATCGCACGGAATTTGCCACCATTGTCTCTGACCTGATCGGCGTCACCGTGGATCCGGCCCAGATCCTGCCCAGCGAAATCGAGGTTGAAGGCTTCGAGAATATTGCCAATGCCTTGGGTGCCTCACCTTCATTCCTGGAGCAATACATCACTGCCACACGGCAGGTAGCCACCCAGGCTGTCGGCAACCCGACACCCAAATTTGCCAATGTTTTCCACGAACTGCCCAACCGCAATATCGGCTTTGCCGGCGGCAATGGTTCTGCCCGCAACCATATCGACGGTTTTCCTTTGGGCACCCGTGGTGGTATGAAGTTTACGCATTTCTTTCCGGCTGACGGTGAGTACCGTTTCAGCATCCTGGATATCGATGCCGGCCTGTATCCCCGCGGCATGGAGACCGCTGCCACCATGGTAATCCTGGTGGACGGCAAGGAAGTGAACCGTGTGGAAATCGGTGGCCCCGAAGACCTGGCCATTGCCACCCGTGACGGTGTTGTCGGCGGCGATGTCATCCTGGCCAAGATTGCCGGGCTGTCTGCTGATGTCGAGGTAGGCACCCACGAAGTGATTGTCACCTTTATCGAACGTTCCTGGGGTGCCAGCAACAACGCTACAGGTAATGGCCGGGTTACCGGCATGCCCATTGTCGGCCTGGGCGTGGAAGTGGAAGGCCCCTACAACCCCACCGGACTGTCCATGAGCGACAGCCGCAAGAAAATCATGGTCTGCCAGCCCAAGGAAATTGCTGAAGAACGCACCTGTGCAGAAAACATTGCCCGCAACCTGGCCACCAAGGCCTTCAGGCGCCCGATCACTGATGCCGACCTGGACTGGCTGATGCCATTCTATGAAGTTGGACGTGCAGAGGAAGGCGGGTTTGAAGCGGGCATCATCGAGCTGGTCACCGCAATCCTGTCCAGCCCTGATTTCCTGTACCGCTCCATGCGTATTATCGAGGAATCTCCGCGCCCACTGAATGACCTGGAATTGTCTACACGCCTGTCGTTCCTGATCTGGAGCCAGGGTCCCGATGAAGAACTGATCAGCCTGGCTGCCGATGGCACCCTGTCTGATCCGGATGTCATGGCTGCCCAGGTGGAAAGAATGCTGGCGGATCCTCGTGCCGATGCCCTGATCGAGAATTTTGCCCTGGCCTGGCTGAACCTGGATGAACTGGACCAGATCCAGCCGGTAGACAACCGTTTCAACGATGCCATGCGCACCAATTTTGAAAAGGAAATCCGCCTGTTCCTGTCCAGCATCCTGCTGGAAGACCGGCCGGTACACGAACTGCTGACCGCTGACTGGACCTATGTGAATGATGGCCTGGCCAACCAGTACGGTATCGAGGGTGTTTATGGTAACCAGTTCCGCCGTGTGACTCTTGAAGATGAAAACCGCTGGGGCCTGCTCGGCAAGGGCGCGACCCTGCTGCGCACTTCCTATGGCGACCGCACTTCTCCGGTATTGCGCGGTGCCTGGGTCCTTGACCGCATCATGGGTACACCACCGGCACCACCGCCGCCCAACGTGGAAGTGGACCTGTCAGTCCGTGAAGGTGAAAAACCCACTACCCTGCGTGCCCGCCTGGAAAAACACCGGGAAAACCCGACCTGCATGGCGTGTCACGGTGTCATCGACCCACCCGGACTGGCCCTGGAGAATTTTGATGTGACCGGTCGCTGGCGCGATGTGGATCAACAGGCCGATGCGCCCATTGATTCCACGACTGTGCTGACCAGCGGCAAACATATTGATGGGCCGGTTGAATTACGCCAACACCTGCTCAGCCGGGAAGACCAGTTACCAATGACCGTTACCAAGCGCCTGATGATGTATGCCCTGAACCGGGAAATTGAATATTTCGACATGCCCTATGTCAGGGATATCGTCCAAAGCGCCGCTGAAGACAATTACACCTTTACATCCATTCTTACTGCACTCGTCAATCACGATGTGTTCCGCATGCAAGGCCCTGAGGAACACCATAACGAGGCTTCACCAGACGTGGCGTCTGCTGAGACCGGGAGATAATCACATGGCTAAATTTCTGACCAAAAAACATTTATCCCGCCGCACACTGTTGCGCGGTGGCGGTGTTGCACTGGCCCTGCCTTTCCTGGACGCCATGGTGCCGGCAGGAACTGCCCTGGCCCAGGTTGAGGCCATGCCGAAAAAGCGTGCCGGTTTCTTTTACCTGCCCCATGGCACCATCATGAACAACACGCCCTTTGGCAAGGAAGTCGACCACTGGACCAGCACCGGTTCGGGGGACAGTTTCCAGCTGGGTAAAATGCTTGCCTCACTGGAACCGTATAAAAACTACGTCACCACGTTTGAAAATATCGAAAACAATTCGGCGCTGGGTTCCGTACATACCCTGAACCCAGCTACCTGGCTTTCCTGCGTACGTCCCGGCACTGGCTCGGTACCGCAGTTGGCCACCACCCTGGACCAGGTCATTGCCCAGCAACTGGGACAGGAAACTGCCCTGCCTTCCCTGGAAATGGCCACTGAAACCACCGTGCAGGTGGCAGCCGGCAACGGCGGTTTTTACGCGGTGACCACCTCGTTTGCCTCACCCAGCCAGCCGCTGCCCATGGAGTTCAATCCGCGCAAGGTATTCATCCAGTTGATGGGCCCCTATGACACCCAGGAAGAGCGCGAACTGATCCTGAACAAGAACAGCAGTGTCCTGGACATGATCGCCGACCGCACCCGCGCCCTGCAAAATGACCTGGGCGCCGGCGACAGGGAAATCCTCTCCAACTACCTGGATACGGTACGCGAGATTGAACGACGCGTGCAGATTGCCAGTGAACAGGATATGTCCGGTATTGATGTGCCGGCAGCACCTGTGGGTGTGTTCGAGGATTTCGAGGAACAGATCAAGATGATGTTTGACCTGGCCGCCCTGGCCTACCAGGCTGACCTGACCCGCGTTCTGACCCTGGTCATGGCAGCTGAAGGTACCGACCGCACCTATCCACAGGTTAACGTTTCCGGCGGTTTCCATCCGACCAGTCACCATACCAACGACAGGACACGCATCGAGGAACTGATTCGCGTGCAGACTTACCACATGGAACATTTTGCCCGCTTTGTCGCCAAGCTGGCTGATACCCCGGAAGGCGAAGGCTCCATCCTCGATAACTCACTGTTCCTGTATGGCTCCAACATGGGCAACAGTAACCAGCATGACAACTATCCCCTGCCCGAGATTCTCGTCGGCGGCGCCAGTGGTGCACATAAAGGTGGCAAGAATGTCGCGCCACCGCCAAAAACACCGTTGGCCAATATCCACATGACCATCCTGGACAAACTGGGCATTCCGCAGGAAAGCTTCGGTAACAGCACCGGTATTCTTTCCGAGGTATAGCAGTATCCATGAAAACTTTTGAACGCAGACACATTCTCAGGGCGGGTGCTGGCCTGGCTTGCGCCCCTGTCCTGGTCGGACTGGCAGGCTGCTCGCAGGAACAATCCCCCGAAAACAATACCGGTACTGCAGCACGCCAGGTTGCACCGAGCCAGCTGCCTGTTGAATCTATTACCGACAGGGTCAAAGTGATCAGCGGTGCTCCAGGCAATGTCCTGATATTGACCACGGACGAAGGCCTGTTGCTCGTCGACAGCGGCTCGACAACCATGGCCCCCTCTGTACAACTGACCCTGGGTGATGCGCCTGTTCGTACCCTGTTCAACACGCATTATCATGCCGACCAGTCAGGCGGCAACACCCTGTTCGGGGAAGCCGGCGCCACTATTTACGCCCATGAAATCACTCGCCAGTGGTTGTCGTCGGATTACTACATTCCCGCCGAGGATCGCTGGGTACCGGCCCTGCCCGAAGTAGGCAGGCCCACCCACACTTACCGTGAAAAGGAAGCCCTGAGCCTGGGCGGCGAAAGCATCGAGTCCGGCTACCTGCTGGAAGCCCATACCCGCGGTGATGCCTACGTGTTCCTGCGTGATGCCAATGTCCTAGCGGTTGGCGATGTTGCCTCACCATTGCGTGATCCCGCCCTGGACTGGTATGCCGGTGGCTGGCTTGGCGGTCGTGTGGATGCCATGGATGATCTGCTGGAAGTGGCCAACGCGGACACCCTGATCGTGCCGGCCTACGGCCCGGTCATGAACATGGCCGAATACCAGGCCGAACGTGACATGATGTGGCACCTGTGGGAACGCTGCTCGACACTGGTCAACAATGGTCGCAGTGCCCAGGATATCCTGGAGGCAGGTGTCATGGATGAAATTGACCGCAAGTTCAATGATCCCTACCAGTTTCTTTATGACGCAGCCAAAGGACTATGGGCGCACTACACCAACTTTGGAGGCAATGTGGTTTAACATGAAAACCAATTTTTCCTTGAATTCTTGTAGGCCGGAAATTGCGCAGCAATCTCCGGCAAGTAATGTCTCCCGTTTTCTCAAAAACATTATGCCGGAGATGACCTGCGGTCATTTCCGGCCTACACGTCTGGGTAGAATTCTTGTCCTGGCTATGGCGGCGACGTTCACCTGTGTTGTTTCGGCCCAGGATTCCCTCATCGACCTGATACGTGACGGTCGTAACGATGATGCCCTGGCTGCCATTGCCGCCGGCGCCGATGTCCATGCCACTGAACCCGATGGTGCCACGGCACTGATGTGGGCTACCTACAAGGTGGAACATGAACTCGTTGACGCCCTGCTCGAGGCCGGTGCTGACGCTGATGTGACCAACATGTACGGCTCCTCACCACTGGCTGAAGCAGTCAAGCTGGATGATGCCGAACTGGTTCGCACACTGCTCGAAGCAGGCGCTGATCCGGACTCCCCGAACCTGGACAACCAGACGGCCCTGATGCTGGCTTCCTACATCGGCAACCTGGACATCGCGCGCATGCTCATCGATGCAGGCGCTAATGTGAATGCCATAGAAAGTTTTCGCGGCCAGACCGCCCTGATGTGGGCAGCTGCCGAGAACAATCCTGATGTTGCCGAATTACTGGTTGCCGAGGGTGCCGATGTTTCTGTCAAGGCAGTTCATGACGACTGGCCCAGGCAGATGACCTCGGAACCACGTGCCCAGTTTCGCCCCACCGGTGGCCTGACCGCCCTGCTGTATGCCACCCGTTCCGGCTGTTACCGCTGTGCGGTTGCCATCGTGGAAGCCGGTGCCGATATTAACCAGCCAAACCCGGATGGCGTGACCCCGCTGATCAATGCCATCGACAACAAGAGTTTTGATATTGCCATGTACCTGATTGACCAGGGTGCCAAGGTGGATGTCTGGGACATGACGGGTCGCACCCCCCTTTACATGGCCATCGACATGAACTCCTTTGTGCCCCGTTCATTTGGCGGCTTCGGCGATTCGTTCAATCCCCTGGCCAATAGTGAACTCAATACCTCTGCACTGGACATTGCGCGCCGTCTCATCGACATGGGCGTTGATGTCAATCACCAGCTCACCCGCATGCGTCCCAACGGCCCTGGCCGTGGTCGTTTTGCCGACTACGACATGCGTGGCGGTACAGCGGCCTTGCACGTGGCCGTGTTTACTCATGACTACGAGGCGATTGAAATCCTGCTGGCCAATGGTGCCGAAGTCGACCTGCGCAATGTCTTCAGGCTGACTCCGCTGATGTATGCAGCCGGCATGAGTGGCAATGGTCGTGGTCCCACCGGTTCCACGGGAGATGACATCCAGGAACGAGCCATCAGAACCATCGACATGCTGCTGGACGCCGGGGCCGACATAAATGCCCAGGTTAACGACAGCCATACCCTGACGGCAAAACTGGATACCTATATCGCCTGGAAAGACAACGAAGGCCGTACACCACTGCATTCAGCTGCCGAACTGGGCTGGGACAAGGTTGCCCGCCACCTGGTTGAACACGGCGCGGATCCCACGATTGAAGATGCTGAAGGCAACACACCACTTGATCTGGCTCGGGCACCGGTAGAGGAAAGCACCCGACCGGGACGCTGGGCATCAGCTGAAGGCCGCATGGCTGTGGTTGCCCTGTTGAACGATGTATTCAATACAGACGCTGACTAGAAAACCATATTGGGGATAACCCGAATAAAACAACAACCCGGGGGATGAGCGCTATGCGACTCAGTTATTTCTGCACCACTACTTTTCTTGGTCTTGGCTTGCTGGCAGGCACTGTACACGCCGCTGAAGAACCACCTATCGGCATTGCTGCCTACACGCTGGAAGAAACGCCATACGTTTTTGACACGGCAGAGCAACACAATATTGAAGTGACACTCCTGGCCAAGGGGCTGCCACGATCCTTCAGTCTGGCCTTCCTGCCAGATGGTGACCTGCTGGTCTCCGAACGTGGCGGCAACCTGCGCATTATTCATGATGCTACCGGTCCGAACGCCAGGCTCGACCCGACCCCGGTTCCGGGAATGCCTGCTCCAACGCCCTATCGCAATGGCGGCCTGCATGACCTGGCCCTGCATCCTGATTTCGACAACAACCACTGGTTGTACTTCAGCTTCAACCAACCCGGACCAAAAATCGGTGACAACCAGACCAGTATCCCCACCCTGATGCGCGGACGCTGGGAAAACGGGCGCGTGGAAGACGTCGAGGAATTGTTTGCCGGCGAACCTGGCGGCACCAGCGGCATGCGCATCGCCTTTGCCCACGATGGCACCGTCTACATGACTACCGGTGCACCTTTCGGCACCGAGGCCCAGGAACTCGACAACGTGTTTGGCAAGGTCCTGCGCCTGAACGATGACGGCAGTATTCCCGCAGACAATCCTTTCCTTGGACGCGACGATGTTCACCCGGCCATTTTTTCCTATGGTCACCGTGACCAGCTTGGCCTGACAGTCCATCCTTCCGGCACCGTCTTTGCCGCCGAGCATGGCCCCAATGGGGGAGACGAAGTAAACCTGCTTGTCCCCGGTGGCAACTACGGCTGGCCCGACACCAGTTACGGTCGCAACTACGACGGTTCAAAGATTTCCGAACTGCCAGTGGAACGTGGTATTGAACAGCCACAGGTCGTCTGGATTCCTTCCATTGGCCCCAGCGGCATCATGTTTTACGACGGTGATGCCTTCCCCGCCTGGAAAGGCAACCTGTTTGTCGGCAGCGTGCGTTACGGGCAGATCAACCGCACCGGTTCCCTGGAGCGTGTTGTCCTGAACGAAAACTACGAGGAACTGCGCCGGGAAAAACTGCTGGGCCAACTGCACCAGCGTATCCGTGACGTCATCCAGGGCCCGGATGACAACCTGTATGTGCTCACCGACGGTGATGAATTCGCTGTACTGCGCATAGCGCCCAATTAACGGGCGCTGTTTCAGGGCGAATAAAACATCGGCGAAGTCCAGGCCCTTTCCTGGATGCTGGCCGGGACAGCACCGGTAACAGAAAAGCACAGCCCGTTTAAGTGAAGCAAGTCAGGTTCAGGTTACACTGAAATCATGGTTCGGGGTATGCCCGACAGCTTTCCGGAAGGGGGAAACCATTTGAAAACCAATCTGTTAACCGCATTGTCCATTATGTTCCTGTTTGCCTGCAGCGCTGAAGAAGAGGCTGTGCAACCTGCCTCACCGGACACACTATCCAGTCCTGCTGCCAGTATTGATACTGGCCCCGCCAACGTGAATTTTGAGCGCCTGGTGGCGGCTGATCGCGAACCCGACCAGTGGATGGCCACCGGCCGCACCTATGGTGAGCAGCATTACAGTCCGCTCGAGTTGATCAACCGGGACAATGTCGACCAGTTAGGCCTGTCCTGGTATGCCGATTTCAATATTCCACGTGGCCAGGAAAGCACGCCCCTGGTGATAGACGGTGTTATTTATGTCACTACTGCGTGGAGCAATGTCAGGGCCTTTGATGCAGTGACGGGGGAAGCCCTGTGGGAATTTGATAGTGAAGTGCCCCGTGACTGGGGTGTACGCGCCTGTTGTGATGTCGTTAACCGGGGCGCTGCTGCCTGGAATGGCAAGATCTATGTGGGCACCATTGATGGCCGCATGATCGCCATTGATGCGGCCACCGGCAACAAGGTCTGGGAAACGGACACGCTGGTCTCCCGCGAGTTGTCCTACACCATTACCGGCGCCCCGCGCATCGTCAAAGGCAAGGTTATTATTGGTAACGGTGGCGCTGAATACGGTGTCCGGGGTTATGTCACGGCCATGGACTCGGAAACCGGGGAAATACTCTGGCGTTTCTATACCGTGCCCGGTAACCCGGAAGACGGTTTTGAAAGTGACACCATGCGCATGGCAGCGGAAACCTGGAATGGCGAGTGGTGGGCGCTGGGCGGTGGCGGTACCGTCTGGGATTCCATGGCTTACGATCCACAGCTGGATCTTTTATATATCGGCACCGGCAACGGCTCGCCCTGGAACCAGGCCATTCGCAGTCCTGGTGGCGGTGACAACCTGTTCCTGTCTTCCATCGTCGCGCTGGATCCGGATGATGGCTCCTATGTCTGGCATTACCAGACCACACCGGGTGAAACCTGGGACTACACCGCCACCCAGCCCATCATGGTGGCCACCATTCCCGTGGACGGTGTTGACCGCAAGGTAGTGATGCAGGCCCCCAAGAACGGGTTCTTTTATGTCCTGGATGCCGCCACCGGCGAATTCATTTCCGCCGAGCCTTTTGCGGCCGTCAACTGGGCCACTGGCATCGACCCGGAAACCGGTCGTCCCATTGAAAACCCCGATGCCCGCTTTGACCAGACCGGTCGCGCCTTCGCCGTGCAACCCGGTCCCGGCGGTGCCCATAACTGGCAGCCCATGGCCTTTCACCCCGACACCGGCATGGTTTACATGTCGTCAAGCAACAGTGCTTTTGTCTATGCCGCAGATCGTAACTTTGATCCCGACCCGCTGACCTCCAACCTGGGTATCGATCCGGCGGCCGGTTTTGCCGAGCTGGGACCCAATGCCACTTCCGACCTGCCTCGTGGCACTTTCATGGTCGCATGGAACCCCGTCACCCAGGAAGAAGGCTGGCGTATTCCAGGCAACAGTGCCGGCATGCTGGCCACCGGTCGCGGCCTGGTTTTCAAGGGCGACCAGGACGGCATTGCAGCCTATGATGCCGAAGACGGTACCGTCCTGTGGCAATCGCTGGACACGCAAACCGGCATCGTGGCCGCACCCGTCACTTACGCTGTCGAAGGCGAGCAGTACCTGGCAGTGGTCGCGGGTCGCTCCAGCAGTAATTACTATGCCCCTGACTATTCCCGTCTGCTGGTGTTCAAGCTGGGGGCCGACGAAACCCTGCCGCCTGAAATTTCCTACACACCGCCGGAACTGGATCCGCCACCGTCCGTGGCTGATGCCGATCAGATCGCCCGGGGTGAAGAGCTGTACCAGGACAACTGCTGGATTTGTCATGAAACACCAGGCAACGCCGGCGGTGTCGGCAGGCGCGGCCTGTTTCCCGAACTGGTGCTGTCCCCGGCCCTGGCCAGTCCCGAGTTGTTCAGTGCCATTGTCATCGATGGCATTCGCAGCCAGAACGGCATGGTGTCCTTTGCCAATGTGGTTGATGCACAGGGTGCCGAGGATTTGCGTGCCTACCTGATAGAGCAGGCCAATATCACCCTGCAGGCCCGACAAGGGCGTTAACAGGTGATCATCAAACGAAAGCAGGCTCTTCCCATTGCAGGAAGAGCCTTTGTTTCAAGGACACAATGTTTCAGGGGTTAAATCAGAATTTCAGTTCCACGCGACGGTTCATACTCCAGTCCTGCTCGCCAGTATCACGGGCGACAGGGTGCTGTTCACCGTAACTGATCACTTCCAGCTGATCGACACTGGCTCACAATAACCGCTGGTGCGGGACTGGACGCTCCGGATTTACCTGTTTATTCTTGCCTGTCACCCAGGAAACCCTGGAACACCGATTCCTGACTGCTTGCAGACAGCCACTGACATTGAGCCGCGTGGACACGAAAAAAATCAAGTTTGTTACCAACCGCCCCTGGCTTACCCAGGACAGTCCTTCCCGCCCCGGTCCTGTCCTGAAAACCATTCCCGACTGGTATCGCAAGGCCGACCGCTACGCCCGGGATCCGGCAACGGGAGAGTTTGCACAGCTGCCTGATGCCGGCGGCAAGATTCCGACCTGGAAAGCCTGCCCTGCACTCTATGATGTGATGGGCAGTGGCTACACTTACAAGACGCCCTGTGACATCGAGTTTTTCCTGGACAAGGACGGCACCATCCAGGCGCGGGTCCTGGATGAGCAGCACCAGAACTTTCTCTTTGAGCGCATGCCACTTGACCGTTTTCCGGTACCCCAGGGCTATCATGCCAGGCACTTTGCCTGGTGGCCGGACTGGGCGGTGGAATTGCCCCCCGGTTACAGTGCCCTGTACACCCAGCCGCTCAACCGATTTGAACTGCCCTTTCTGACCATGGGCGGCATTGTCGATAACGACAAGGTGCACCTGCCCGGCACCATGCCGTTTTTTGTGCTCAAGAGCTTCACCGGTGTGCTGCCGGCAGGTACCCCTTATGCCCAGATCTTTCCCTTTTGCCGTGAACACTGGTCGGCCGAGATTGACACTTCACTGGAACAGCCGGCAATGAGCGCCAAGAACAAGGCCAACAGCGCCCGGTTCCGTCAACCCGACGGGGGCGTTTACCTCAGGGATGTGTGGGAAAGACGCAAGTACCAATAGGCAAAAGACATGGACACCCAAAAAATTCGCTTTGTTTCCAACCGCCCCTGGCTGACCGAAGACAGTGCGTCCAAACCCGAGCCCATCCGGAAAACCATACCGGAGTGGTATCGCCAGGCCGACCGCTTCGCCCGCGACCCGGCCACCAACCAGCATGTTGAGATGCCGGATATCGGCGGCAAGATTCCCACCTGGAAAGCCTGCCCAGCCGTCTTTGATGTCATGGGCAGTGGCTACACTTACAAAACACCCTGTGATATCGAGTTTTTCGAAGATGCCTCCGGCATCATCCAGGCAAGGGTACTGGACCCCGGGCATCCGAATTTCCTGCTGGATCGCGAACCCCTGCCACAGTTTGTGCCGCCACCCGGATACCATGAAAGACATTTCGCCTGGTGGGCAGACTGGGCCGTGGAATTGCCCGAGGGCTACAGCGCCCTGTATGTGCACCCCATCAACCGCTTTGAACTGCCCTTTATCACTACCAGCGGTATTGTGGACAATGACAAGGACAACCTGCCCGGCACCATGCCATTCTTCTTTCTCAAGGGCATAACGGGTATCCTTCCTGCAGGCATTCCCTACGCCCAGATCATTCCTTTTCGCCGCGAACACTGGGAGTCTGAATTCGAGACTTCCCTGACGCCTGAAGAGATACAGGCCAGGAATGAAGCCAACAGCCGCCAGTTCCGCCAGCCGGACGGCGGTGTCTACCTCAGGGATGTCTGGGAACGCAGGAAATATGAATAGGGCTATTTACAGGAGATCGTGACATGAAACACAACACCATCATCATGTTCGTCGTGACCACGCTGGCCAGCCTGCTGCCGTCATTAACCTTCGCCCAGTATGAAGGCTACTCCACGTCCCGCTTGCTGGTGGAACTGGGGGAACTGCTTTCAGAGGCAAGAAGTGCCGAGTCGGAGGTCAAGGCCAGCCTGGCAGCCAGGGACCGGTTTGCCCGCGAACTACAGGATATCAACCGCGAAACTGACAGTTACAAACGGGATAACCGCCGTTACCAGGATGACCTGGCTGACCACAATGACAGCGTTGATGATTTCAATGAAAACTGTGGCAGCGGTTCCTTTGACCAGGCTGCACTGGATCGCTGTGAATCCCTGGAAGCAGACCTCACAGCAGCCCAGAATGCCCTGGATGCCAGGCGTGATGAACTGGAAGAGCAACGCATTGCATTGCAAAACCGCATGGAAGAGTACAACAGCCGGGAACGTGAACGTGCCGGTGGTGCAGAGGCCCAACTGTCTCGCTATGATGAAATCAATAACAACATTAACGCCATGTTCGCTGAACTGCAGAACAAGGAAGCACTCAGGGGCAGCCCCTGTTTCATGCGGCCCAGCCCGGAATCCAGACTCCAGTGCCTGATACAGGCCTCCAACAACCGCTAGCCAGAATACCAACGTGTGAAAGGAAAACTATGAAAACTTGTAACCCAACATCCCGAAAACTCCTGGGTAAGGCAGTAGCCGCCGCGCTATTCAGCCTGGCCTCCCTTGGCGCCCAGGCTCATTTCAAGCTGGAAAGCCCGGCCTCCTGGATCGAGGAAGATGATCGCGGTGACCCGCAAAAAATGGCCCCTTGCGGCGGCACCCTGGCTGATGGCGGTACACGCACCGGCAGCATCACCGAGGTAACCGGTGGCAGCATGCTGGATATTGCCATCGAGGAAACCATTTTCCATCCCGGTCATTACCGGGTGTCACTTGCCCGGCGCATTAACTGGTTGCCCGAAGATTCTGTCCCGGTGATGAAGGACACCGAAAATGGTCCACGCTCTGATTTCTTCCCGATCGTGGTAAATCCTGCACCGCCCGTTCTGGTCGATGGTCTTTGGGCCAACCAGGAAAGGCGCACCGGCCCGCAGCAAACCCAGGTACGTGTACCCAATATCGATTGTGAAAACTGTTTCCTGCAAGTGGTGCAGTTCATGGAAGAGCACCCGGGGTTTCGCGAAGGCGGCTTCACCTATCACCATTGTGCCGTACTCAATATCACTGCCGATCCCGCCCTGCCCCTGGACGAAGGCTGGTAGGCAGCAAAACCGGTTTGACCGGCCTGAGGGGGTTGCGGACAGGTATTTATAACGATAACAATAGGACTGTTCCTGTAAAAAACATCAGTTTGTAAAAAAGGTGTAACGCTCATGTCATTCTTTTCGATTTTCACTCCGGGAAGCCTGCTTATCTGGCTACCCGGCCTGCTTTACCTGGGGGCCATGATTTATTCATTAATGCGACTCAATAACGGACTTTCGCCCAAACCGGGCTTGCTGGCAGGTCTCGCCCTGTTCCTGCTTTCCCTGGTCATGGCCATTATGGTTCCTGCCAACGACATCGGCCGTGCCGTGGCGTTTGCCAATGCCTATGATTTGCCGGACACTGAATACAGCAGTTATTCCGACCTGCCTTTTTCCGTGAAGGAAGCCTGGAAAATGACCGCCCTGCCGCCGGAAGAGCGCCCGCAAGCCCCGCAGTCAGTAAGCACAGACATTTTCAGCTTCGGCGGCGGTGATGACGAAGCTGTCGCGGATACAAGCCCCAAGCCGGAAACCGCACCGGATGGTTCGGTCTACAATCCCCTGGTCAATATTTCCTGGCTGTTGCTGGTGCTGTTCACCATTTTCGGCTCCCTGATATTCCTGCAGTCACCGAAACGCTTCCTTTCCTGAACAAGGCTTAGCCAGGCCATTCCAGGACAATTCATTCGCGGCTAAAGCCGCTTCCTACCTGGTACAGTAAACCTTGCAGGAAGCGGCTTTAGCCTCGAAGAAACTGACGTCCGCGCACAATCACAACCTGTCCCCCTCCACGGATCAGCCAAAATATGCTAGGGTAGCGCCCCCTGAACACGGTGACTCCATGAATCCAGACGACAGACCTCAACTCGAATTGCCAAACGGCGCCGACAGGCTGCTGCTGCACTCCTGTTGTGCTCCCTGTTCCGGTGAAGTCATGGAAGCCATTCACGCCTCCGGCATCAATTACAGCATTTTCTTCTACAACCCCAATATCCATCCCAAGCGTGAATACCTGCTGCGCAAGGAAGAAAATATCAGTTTCGCGGAAAAGCATGGCATCGAGTTCATCGATGCTGACTACGACACGGACAACTGGTTCGAACGGGTCAAGGGACTGGAATGGGAGCCCGAGCGAGGCGAGCGCTGCACCAAGTGTTTTGACATGCGTTTTGAACGCACGGCGCTTTACGCACAGGAACACGGCTTTCCCGTAATTTCTTCTTCCCTGGGCATTTCCCGCTGGAAGAACATGGCGCAGATCAATGACTGCGGCAAGCGTGCAGCGTCCCGCTATGAGGGTATGGAATACTGGGACTACAACTGGCGCAAGGGCGGTGGCTCCCAGCGCATGATTGAAATCAGCAAGCGTGAAAATTTTTACCAGCAGGAATATTGTGGCTGTGTCTACTCCCTGCGCGATACCAACAACCACCGTCTTTCCCAGGGGCGTGACCGCATCCGCATCGGCGTGCAGTACTACGGCGCGGATGACAACTCCTAACCCCCTTAAAGAAAAACTCCACACCTTTTTTAGCGAATTCCAGCCGGAAGCTCGGCGCATCTTTCATGGCCGCGGCCATTGCTATCCCGGCTATGAAAACCTGTGTATCGACTGGTTCCGGCCTGTCGTGCTGATATCCGCCTGGGAACCAATAGATAACCCGGAAGCGCTGAAAGCACTCATCCTGGAAGCTGCGCCCGCCAATGAAGTTGCCGCCATCGTGCTCCAGCACCGCTACATCAACCAGTCACCTGCCGACATCCTGTTCGGGGAAATTCCGCAAAAGGTTATCGTCAAGGCACAGGGACTGCGTTTCGAAGTACGTCCGGGCAGACAGCAGAATGTCGGCCTGTTTCTCGATACCGGCCCCCTGCGGGACTGGCTGAAAGAGCACAGCGACGGCTGCAATGTCCTAAACCTGTTTGCTTACACCTGCGCACTGTCGGTTGCCGCCCTGGCCGGTGGGGCCACCAGCGTTACCAACGTGGATATGAGCAAGCCAAGTATTGAATGGGGCAACCAGAACCACATGCTCAATGGCCAGGGACCGATGCCCATCAGGAAAATACCCCATAACGTCTTCAAATCCTGGGGACGCATCCAGCAGTTTGGTCGCTATGACCTGGTGATTATCGATCCGCCCTCGCGGCAAAAGGGCAGCTTTGATGCTGAACGGGATTACAAGAGCCTGGTCAAGCGCTTACCGAAGCTGTGCAATCCCGGCGCGACCATCATCGCCGTCCTGAACAGTCCATTCCTGGACAAGGCCTTTCTGCTCGATATCTTTGCCAATGTTTTACCTGATGCCAGTTTCCAGGAATGGCTGCCGGTGGCAGAAGAGTTTGAAGAAAGTGATCCGGGAAAAGGCCTGAAGATTGCCCGTTTTGAATTGCCCTGACAGGCAGCCCCCCCTTTTATCCTTTTATCCCTGTATCCCTGTATCGAAATATTCATCAAAGCCGTCGGCAAACGGCTCTACGAGCCTATGCCGACCTACACCTTTTATCCCTTTTTCCTTTTATCGATATTTCTTACTGCACCAGATGTTCATACCGCTTGTCAGTCAGCATCTTCATGAACGCCACCAGCGCATTGATGCGCCGGTCATCCAGGGCCGGTGCTGACTCGAGTTTCTCCAGGTCCACAGTTTCAGGAACTTCCGGTTCGCCCCAGGGCTCACCGGTATCAGGATTGATATCCCTGGCAGGTCCACGCACATTGAACTTGTTGTAGAAACGCACCACTGTCTCCAGGTCATTGAACACGCCGTTATGCATATACGGTGCGGTCAATGCAACATTACGCAAGGTGGGGGTCTTGAATTTACCGGCCTCGGCAGGATCATCAACGCGGGGATTTTCCAGCAGTCCATAATCTATATGGTCGAGCCCCAGCCCGTTGGCCTTGCGCAATTCCTTGTTCACCGGCGTAGCAACATTGAAGTACTTGTAACTGGTAAAAGTCTCCCCTGCACTCTCGGCAAAGGGTTTCAACTGGTGACACTGGTTGCAATTGGTGAACTGCTCGGAGAAAAACAGGGTCATGCCCAGCTCTTCCTCTTCAGTGGGTTCGTATTCACCACGCAGGTAACGGTCATATTTCGAGTCAAAGGGTGAGAAAAACTCAGTGCGTTCCAGGGCGGCAATGGCTTCGGTCATGTGCCGGTAGGCCTTGTCGACATCGTCAAAGACATCCTCGCCAAAGAGTTCCTTGAAGGCCTGCGGGAACAAGGTGTGATCCTGCAACCTGGCGACCACTTCGGCCTTGCTGGCCATTTGCATTTCCAGGGCATTCAGGAAAGGCCCGCCTGCCTGGCCTTCCAGGTCCGGTTCACGACCATCCCAGAACTGGCCACCCACATACTCACCTTCACTGTTGCGATGAAATTCAGGGCTGAAGGCAGCATAGGCCAGGGTCGGGGCATTACGATCACCCAGTGACTTCATGTCATTACCGACCGAAGCGGCAAGGCCTGCAGGGCTACCGCGCCAATCGATAAATGCCTGCGCAGGATCATGGCACGAGGCACAACCCAGGGTTTTGTCCCGGGACAGGCTGACATCAAAAAACAGCGCACGGCCAAGATCCACCAGTTTTTCCTGGAAGAGTGGATCATCCTGCTCCGCGGCAAAAAGCGGCAGGGAGGTAAAAAGTATGACCAGGGCAAGCAGCTGTTTCATCAGGCGTTTCCTGTACTCAGGTGGTTGTCCCAGAAGACCTTGCCGGTGGCCCCGGTATCCAGCTCGGTGATCGTGTCGTTTGCCGGTTCATAATGACTTATACGACCAGTTCCAGCCGTGTAGATAAAACCGTCAGCAACAGCGCAAATACCACAGCCATCGCGTGAACGCAGGGACTGTATCATTTCACCGTTGTCGGCTCGCCAGACAGTGATGAGATTGCCCCTGGGACACGTAGCAACAAAGAAATTACCGTCGGCATCAAAGCGTACCGATCCCACATACTGTGACATCTGGCCCTGCTGGGGCTCAGGCGCCCATAATGGCTTGATGGCACTGCCCTGTTCATGAAGGGCGACCAGGGGCACACGGTCAAAAGGCTCACCTTCATATTGCATGCCTATCACTACCTGGCCGGCGGCATTCATATCTAGGTGGCGAATGCTGGCCTTGTGCCACTCGGCATCCAGGAAATGTTGCTCCAGCAGGTTCCCGTTAGCAGCATCGATATAGGCCAGCGACGGTTGCATGGATTCGATATTGAGTTTTTCCCGGGGCTGTTCCGGATGAGTGCGAATACCACCATTGGCGACAACAAGAATGTTCTCCTGCTGTTTCAGCAGCAATTCATGGGGACCCACGCCGTAGCTGGGATATTCCTCGTGACGTGTCATGGTCACTGACTCACCCTGTCTTGCCACGCGCCAGACCATGACCCGGCCGCTGTCACCGTTGACCAACTGCCAGGCATTTTCGGTGGTGTAAAAGGTACTGCCATCGGCACTGAAGACACCGTGTCCATAAAGGTGACGGTCATTGGGAACATGGATTTCAGCCAGGTGATCACCGCTGTGAAGATCACCCACCCACAGGTAACGATCAGGCCGACGGGCAACCACGACGTACAGTCCCAGTCCTTCATGGACCGCTATATGATGGGCCCGTGCAGGCAAACGGTGTTTGAACACCTGTTGGGCCATGCCGTCCTGATCGCGAAAGCCGATGACCCAGTGGCGGTCGTCACTGTCGGATGCCGCACTCAATAATAACGGTGCGGCACCAGCCTTGCTGATAGCAGTGGCCGGCCTGGCCAGCAGGGCCGAAGCAAAGGCAATGAATTGGCGGCGTTTGAGGTACATAAAGTTTTCTGTGGCGGTTTTTCCTGGTTGAAATTATGGATTCATTCGGGGGATTTCGGTTTGCGCTTCCCCCTTATGCTCATCTAGTCTCCGTCCAGCGAATTAAATCCCAGGTATAAATCAGTATTTTTCAGCGCGGCTTCCAGGGCTTCAAACAGTGCATCCAGTCCCGAGGCGACAGCAACCAGTTGTTCATAACCTTCTTCCTGGGCCAGTGCAGCTTCAAGAGAGTCCGGTAACGCCGCCAGCATGGTATTAAGTGTAGCGAATTTTTCATTAATGGTGTCAACATCCTCATCCAGCAGTACAGTACCCAGGCTGAGTTGATCTCCCGAGCCATTGAACAGCCCCTCCAGTGCACGCACATTGAGCCTGACGTTCCTGATGGAGCGTTCAGAACGCCAGGATTCGGCCCGGCGTACCCGTACCCGGGCTTCGGATTCACCCAGGATATCTTCCAGTTTTTGTTGCTGAATCCGGCGCACCGGCTCTACCTGGGCCTTCATGAAATCGATCGTGGCATCTTCACTGCTTTCAAAAAAACCACGTTCATCAGCATTGGCTACCGTAGTACGGAATTCTTCCACCCAGCGATCATAAACGCCGCTGGCCATTTCGCTGATGTTGCGGGATATGGCCTTTGCCACGTCACAGCGAAAGGCATCGGCCTGCATCGCTGACAGGCTGTCCTCGGCAAACAGCAGCCTTTCCAGGGCCGGCAAGCCCTGGACGCCCACACTTTCCCGGGCAAAATTATCCGGTTCCAGCGCCGAGGCATTCTGGCTGCTGATGAGCGTATCAAGCTGGCGCGCCCCGGTGCCGTTTTCATCAGGCCAGTACTGCATGCGGTAGTTCCAGTTGAAGTAGGTGATGGGCCCGAACTGGACATGCTGGATGAGCTGCCAGGCATCCATGCTGTCATGAAAGCCGACACGAAAAGCGGCCAAGGAGCCCTCGCCGGGATTGGCACAAAAGTTTTCCGCTACCTGTTCCAGGGTTGCCGAGGCCGTGGCAAAGGCCGCATAACGGGGAATGACCTGGTCATCAGTGACCGCCAGGTTTACCTCGGTCCAGTTTTCAGATGACTGGCCAGCCTCCTGTGCCAGCAGCGGTAGCGAGATCAGCCCGGCAAGCAGCAGGCAATACGTATTTTTCATAGCAGGGTATTCTGTTTAAGAGGTCTTAATTGAGAACGGTTCTCATTATAACCCATTCAGGAAATGGATTAAATCACTGCGCTGCAACTCATTCAGCTGCAAGTAAGCTGCACGGGCAGAGCTACCCTCCCCCCCGTGCCAGAGAACAGCTTCATGCACACTGGCCGCCCGGCCATCGTGGAGATAACCGCTGTCCTTGCTCACCTTACCCAGCCCCCACAGGGGTGCAGTGCGCCATTCCCTGCCCGTTGCGGTGCCCGCTGCCAGTTCATCGGCCAGGCCCGGCCCCATATCGTGAAGCAGCATATCGGTGTAGGGCGCCAGCTCGCCTTGATCCAGGGCAAAGGATGTTACATGACAGGCAGCGCACCCCACCTGGCTGAACACGTCCTTCCCCCTGTCCTGATTTACTGGTTCAGGCGGTGCCGGTAATTCAGCGACATAGGTGGTCAGGTAATGCAGCACCTGTTCGCTGACTTCCAGCCCGTCCTGAGAATCCGAATTGCCGTGCGGGGCTGCCAGGCACTGCAGTTGCAGTTCGGTACAGTCGCCCCAGGGTGATGGATGAACCGGATTACCCAGTCCCAGGTCCTGGCTGAGTGCCAGGGCGGTTTGTTCACGGAGTCCCGGCTGGGAGGCTTTCCAGCCGAAGCGGCCAATACGGCCATCGGCCAGGCGATTGACCCGCCCCGAGATTCCGTCTCCGTCAGCATCATTCGCATCCGCATGAAGGAGTAGTTGCGCTTCCGGTATGGCAGCAAGCTGGCCCAGTCCCGCCAGTGACGGTGCCAGGCGCACCGAATGGGCGAACTGGTCGGCCCTGCCGGGGTCCTTCATGCTGACATGGGGACGTCGTAAGCCTTTTTCATTAACATGCCAGGCAAGGGCATAGCCTGCTTCCGGAGCTACGCCCGGGCGTGTGAATTTTTGCAGTTGTAGCCCCAGTTCCACATCGTCGGTATGGACGACCCTGTTCTCCAGTGTTCCCCTGCCACCACCGGCATGGCAGCCGCTGCAGGAGCGTGCATTGAAATAGGGGCCAAGACCGTCGCTGGCCGCCGTTGAGGCAGGGGCAAATACCCACTGCTTTTTAAACAGTGCCTTGCCGGTAATAAAGTCCAGGGAAGGCAGTGCAACCAAAACGCCGGACGGTAATACCGGCAGTACAGCCAGTAACAGGGCCAGTAAGGATCTAGAAGATGACTTCGGGGTTATCAAGGGAGTCCGAGCCTTCAATGTTGACGTTGGTCAGGGCTAGCTCGTTGATAATTTTTTCAATGGTGCGGGTTTCTTCCATGAGGGCATCCACGATACGCGTCACGATGGCTTCCCCCTCGGTATTGTCACGTCCGATCAGTACATCGAAGGTATTGCCGCGGGAGGCTTCGGCCACCATGGCCGTCATCGCGAATTCAGTTTCTTCCAGGCGCGCCATCATCTCGGCCGATACAGCCGGTGCTTCCTGGATGACCAGTTGCGACAGGGACGGGCCGTTGACCAGCTCGCCGGACACCCGGCGGTATTCGCCCATGTACACATTACGGATACCCACTGCATCGTAGTAGTGGGAATTGTGTGTATTGTCCGAGAAGCAATCGTGTTCTTCCTCGGGATCATTGAGCAATAGACCCAGGCGAATGCGCTCACCGGCCAGTTCACCGTAGGCCAGGCTACCCATGCCCGTCAGCATGGTGGCCAGGCCACCCTGTGTCCCCTTGGCCATCAGGTTGGTGTAAGCCGCCCCACCCTCTTGCCAGTTCTGCACCATTTCTTCCAGGTCATTGACCAGGAGGGTCGTAGCAGACGCAAGATACTGGCGGCGCCGGTCACAGTTACCGTTGGTGCAATTATCCAGGGAGTAATCCGTCCAGGGACGCTCGCCATTGCCCGGTGAAGTGCCATGCAGGTCCTGCCCCCAGAGCAGGAATTCGATGGCATGGTAACCGGTAGCCACGTTGGCCTCGACACCGTCCAGCTGGTGAAGTTCTTCAGCCAGTAATTGCGGCGATATCACCGCCGCGTCAACCACGACACCGCCGGCATCCAGGATTTCATTGGCAATGACATTGGCGCTGTAGAAATAATTGAAATCGGACTGCGTGCCATAGGAATCCGCCGTGTAGTCGATCAGGCCTTCGTCCAATGGCCAGGAATTGACACGTCCTTCCCATTCATCCACGACTGAATTGCCGAAGCGGTAGGCTTCTGTCTGCTGGTAGGGAATACGGGCTGCCAGCCAGGCCTGTTTAGCCTGCTCCAGCCCGGCCGCGGACGGCTGCGCCAGGAAGCGGTTGATTGAGGCTTCCAGTTCACGGGCAGTGATCAGGGAGTCTCCGTAGGAAGCCCGGGCAATGTCCACGTAGGTGGCAATGATTTCGTCCGGGTCGACGGGAGCGTTGAAGTCTGGTGTTGAACTACAGGCGGCCAGCAGGCTGGCTGTCAAAAGTAATATGTAATAGCGCATAAGGTTAGTCAGTATGTCTGATAACCCTGCCTTCTACCATAAAGATGACATCTTCAGCAATGTTGGTACTCAGATCCGCGATGCGTTCCATGTACCTGGAGCAGGACAACAGGTTAACAGCCTTCTCTGCATTTTCCGGGTTTTTGGTGATTTCCTGCTTCATGGCGGAGTACATATCCCTGTTGATCTGGTCCACGCTGTCATCCATGTCCATCACTTCGTTGGCCAGGTCGATATCAAGTTTGACCAGGGCATCCAGTGACTTGCGCACCATGGTCCTGACCAGGTCAGGCAGGTCGTTGACAAATTCGGGCAGCGTCGGCAATGGCTCCACCTGCATCAACTCCCTGGCACGCTTGGCGATATTGGTGGCAAAGTCACCCATACGTTCCAGGTCATTGTTCACTTTCAGCACGACCACGATGAAACGCAGGTCGACTGCAACCGGCTGGTGCAGTGCCAGTATCTTGAGACAGTCTTCCTCGATCTTCACTTCCATTTCATTGATGATTTCTTCATGTTTGAAGACCTCATCCACGTAGGAAGCTTCACGATTATTGAGTGCCAGGATGGCATTGTTGATGGCAGTTTCCACAAGATTGCCAAGCTTGAGAACTTCCTTTTTCAGCTTGTCGAGGTCACGTTGCAGGTGTAATGACATAAAGGTCTCTTAATAAACCAAACTTTTGTAAAAACTAGCCAAAACGGCCAGTGACATACTCTTCCGTGCGCTTGATAGCAGGACGGGTAAAAATCCGCTTGGTGACGTTGAATTCTATCAGGTCACCCATTTCCATGAAGGCCGTATAGTCAGAGATACGCGCAGCCTGCTGCATGTTGTGCGTGACGATGACAATCGTGTACTTCTCTTTCAGCTCAAACATCAGGTCTTCAATATGGGCCGTGGAAATCGGGTCCAGTGCTGAACAGGGTTCATCCATCAGCAGGACTTCGGGTTCCATGGCCAGCGCCCGGGCAATACACAAACGCTGCTGCTGGCCGCCCGACAGGTTTAGCGCTGATTCATGCAGCCTGTCCTTCACCTCTTCCCACAATGCCGCCTGCTTCAGGGATTTCTCCACCAGTTCATCAGTGGAATCCTTGTAGCCATTGATCAGCGGTCCCCAGGCAATATTGTTGTAAATGGATTTCGGAAAGGGGTTGGGCTTCTGGAATACCATGCCAATACGGCGTCGCACTTCAACAGGATCCACATCCTTGCCATATAGATTCTCATTGGCAAAAATCAGGTCACCTTCCACACGACAACCTTCAACAAAATCGTTCATGCGGTTCAGGGAACGCAGCAGGGTACTCTTGCCGCAACCTGACGGCCCGATAATGGCAGTGATCTTGTTGCGGCGGATATTAAAGGAAACATCCTTCACGGCCTTGTTATCCGTGTAATAGATGCTGACATTGTGCAGCTCAAGCGCAGATTTCTTGTGCATGACCTGAACTTGTGCAGCAACTGGATCCGGAAACTGACTCATTATTTCAATCTCCGTTCTGTCTTGTTACGGATGTAAATAGCAGTGGCATTCATGATAAGCAGTACGGCAAGCAGAATGATGATACCCGCAGCAGCCAGTTCATGGAACTCTTCCTGCGGCCTGGAAATCCAGTCGTAAATCTGGATAGGCAGTGCAGCGAATGAGTCCATTGGTCCTTCGGGCAGAAAGGCAACAAACGTGAGGGCACCGATCATAATCAGCGGTGCCGTTTCACCAATGGCCCGCGACAGCGCCAGGATCACACCGGTCATGATGCCCGGGAAGGATGCAGGCAATACATGCGCCCAGGTGGTCTGCCACTTGGTGGCACCCAGGGAATAGGCGGCATAGCGAATACTTTGGGGTACGGTCTTGATGGCTTCACGGCTGGCAATAATGATCACCGGCAGAATAAGCAGGCTCATGGTCAGGGCACCGGAGACCAGGCTGCGTCCCAGGGCCATGTAACGGACAAAAATGGCCAGGCCCAGGATGCCGTACACAATGGAAGGGACACCGGCGAGGTTGGCGATATTCACTTCGATGATCTTGGCGATACGTCCCCTGCCGGCAAATTCTTCCAGGTACAGGGCAGTGGATACCCCGACGGGGATGGAGATGAGAGCAACCAGGGCAATCAGCCAGACAGTCCCGACCAGAGCCGACTTGATCCCCGCCCGTTCCGGAAAGCGGGAAGGAAAGCTGTCAATAAACTGCCAGTCCAGCCAGCCAAAGCCCTGGATGGAAACCTGGATCAACAGCAGTGCAAGGAGCAAAACGCCGGACCAGGTGATCGCTGCACAAAACATGGCGAAAAATTTTGCCTTGCGATGCCGTTTGGCCAGGTTGAGGCTTTCTTGTTCAGATGAAAATGACACCGGGTTATCTCTTATTCATAAACTTCCCGGAACCGGTTAAGGATCATCTGGGAAATAATGTTAATAATCAGCGTGATCATAAACAGCAGTGTCGCCACAGCAAACAGTGTCTGGTAGGCCACACCGCCACTGGGCGTATCCCCCAGTGACACCTGGACGATATAGGCAGTCATGGTCTGAATGCTTTCGAACATGCTCAATGACATATTGGGTGTTTGTCCCGCTGCCAGGGTCACCGCCATGGTTTCACCAATGGCCCGAGAAATGGCCAGCAGGAACGAGGCCATGACACCGGAAAGGCCTGCAGGCACCACCACGCGGGTCGTTACTTCATAAGAGGTTGCTCCCAGAGCATAGGCACCCTGGCGCAGACTTATCGGTACTGCACGCAAGGCATTGTCACTCAGCGTAGCAATCATTGGCAGAATCATGATCCCGACCACGATGGCGGCGCTAAGGGCATTAAACACCTGGATATCCGGAAAAACATTTTTCAATACTGGCGTCACAAAGGTCAGGGCAAAATAGCCATAGACAACAGTAGGAATACCGGCCAGCAGTTCCAGGACCGGTTTGATGATGCGCCTGGCGCGATCAGAGGCATACTCACTCAGGTAGATGGCACTGGCCAGGCCCGTTGGAATCGCAATGATGGCTGCCCCTATCGTGACAATCATGGTGCCCCAGACCAGGGGCAGCACGCCAAAGGAGCTGGGTTCAAACAGGGGAGTCCAGGTAGTACCGAGGAAGAATTCGCCAGGTGAGACCGACTTGAAAAATGTCGAGGTTTCACGCAACAGCAGGATGACAATGGCGGCAGTTGTGACGATGGAGATAAAAGCACACAACCCCAGCCAGCTCTTGATCAGCGCCTCACCCCAGCGAATCCCGGACTTGTTGATGGAGGCGGCTATATCAGAATTCGCACCCTTGCCGGCAACTGCCTTATCCGTTGATAAATCTGTTGTCATGAATTGTGTGCTGCCGTTGCCTGTAAAGACAGGTTATGCATTGTCGATCTGCAAACCGGTTAACTTTAGTAAGAAATTATCAAGCTTTAATAGGAGGCGACCTTGTCGAGGGACTCCTGGTACATGCTCTGGGGCAGTTCGATATAACCGACTTCATTGGCCAGTGCACCGGCATTGTCGAGATAGAACTCGACAAAAGCTTTCACTTCCGGACGCGCCAGGCTGGCAGTGTTCAGGTAGATAAATATGGGGCGTGACAAGGGGCTGTAAGTGCCGTCATTAATTGTTGTCGGACTTGGGGCGACCGGGCCGTTACCGCCATCAACAGGAAGCACTTTTAGTTTGTCTTCATTTTCGATGTAGTAAGCGAAGCCAAAAAAGCCCATGGCATATTCATCACCGGCAATACCCTGTACCAGGACATTATCATTTTCACTGGCAGTGTAATCGGGCCTGGAAGCACCAGATTCACCATTGATGGCTTCAGTGAAATAATCAAAAGTGCCTGAGTCTGTACCCGGACCATAAAGGCGAATCGGCTGGTCAGGCCATTCCGGGCGTACATCATTCCAGCTGTCCACCGTGCTGCCCGGCTGCCAGATCATCTGCAACTCTTCGACCGTGATGCTATCTGCCCAGGTATTTTTCGGGTTGATCACGACAGAAAGGCCGTCAAAAGCGACCGGAATTTCCAGGTAGTCAATACCATTGGCCTGTGCCTGCATATCCTCGGACTCCTTGATTGTCCGGGATGCATCATTTATATCCGTTTCCTCAGCCAGGAACTTCTTGAAACCACCGCCGGTTCCGGAAACACCCACGGTCACGCGTACACGGGGAGCAACGGCAAGGAACTCTTCAGCAACCGCCTCACTGATGGGAAAAACAGTACTGGAGCCATCCAGGCTGACCACGCCACGCAGTTCTCCAGAGTCGTTTTCAGCAGCAGAATCATCGCCACCGGAGCAGCTGGCAAGAAGGAGAGCGGCCAGGATAATGACCAGGTGACGGAAGGCTTGGCTGCAGCGTTGCACGGATGCGATCATCAGGATTTTCTTCAAAAAATTCAGTGT
>Ga0255767_1000691_pt1 | contig 30611 bp, 29 predicted proteins | sample 071ome_24_FD_179967 | JGI IMG/M metagenome (GOLD analysis project Ga0255767, IMG submission 179967) | Coastal salt marsh microbial communities from the Groves Creek Marsh, Skidaway Island, Georgia - 071402CT metaG (version 2) | ecosystem: Environmental > Aquatic > Marine > Intertidal zone > Salt...
CATGGACCTCTGGTTCTCGGGCAGCGCACAGGGCGGTCGACCGGACATCGCTTGGGCATACCGTTGGCCCAACAGTTGATGAGCGGGGCCTGACCCGTGAGAACCATGGTTGAAGACGTGGTCGTTGTCGGTGGAGCACGAACCCCATTCTGCGAATGGGTCGGAGGGAAGCGTGGCGACGGCCGTCCTGGTGGGCGGCTGAAGTCGGTGAGCGCGCAGGACCTCGGCGCCACGGCCATCAAGGGAGCGCTGGAGCGCACCGGCACCGCACCTTCCACCGTGGACCATGTGGTGATGGGCTATGCGCTCCAGACCTGTTCGCAGTCCATTTACGGGGCCCGGCACGCTGGTCTAAAGGCCGGCATCCCGCAGGAAACGCCGATGCTGACCCTGTCGCGCATCTGCGGCTCTGGCGTCCAATCCATCGTGACGGGGGCCCAGATGATCATGCTGAACGAGGCGGAAGTCGTCGTTACAGGAGGGATGGAGAACCTCTCCCAAGCCCCCCATGTGCTTCGCGGAGCGCGTGACGGCTGGAGTTTGGGCCGGTCACCTCCCGTTGAGGATTACATGATGACGAACCTGCAGGACATGACATGTGGCCTGTACATGGCGCAGACCTCCGATGAACTGTGTTCCCGAAAAGGGGTGACCAGGGAGGAGGTGGACGCCTTTGCCGCCCTGTCCCACCAGCGAACGGAAGCGTCCATTGATGCCGGCGTCTTTGAGCAAGAGATCGTTCCTGTCACCATCGCGTCGCGGCGTGGTGAGGACGTGGTGACGCACGCGGACGAAGACCACGTGGTGCGGGGCACGACGGTTGGCTCCCTGTCCGGCCTCCGTCCAGCCTTTGGCGAAGGGTCGCTCGTCACCGCAGGCAACGCCTCTGGGGTCGTTGACGGCGCTGCTGCCGTGGTCATCAAGTCCGCTTCACGCGCTGCTGCGGACGGCGATACACCGCTCGCGCGCATCGTGAGTTGGGGCATCGTTGGTCTCGAGCCAGCCATCATGGCGTACGGTCCAGTTCCAGCGAGCAAAAAGGCGCTTGAAAAGGCAGGTCTTTCCGTCGGGGACATCGACCGATGGGAGATCAACGAAGCCTTTGCCGGTCAAGCAGTGGCCTGCATCAAGGACCTCGGCTTGGACGTCGAGAAGGTCAACGTCAACGGCGGGGCGGTCGGCCTTGGCCACCCGCTTGCGGCGACCGGCACGCGCTTGGTGCTCACCCTCGCATACGAACTGCAGCGGTGCGGGGGCCGCTACGGCGTGGCCACCGCATGCATCGGTGGAGGCCAAGGCATCGCGATGGTCATCGAGTCCCTGTAGGTGGGATGATGGATCCTTTCGTGCTCGTGCTCCTGATGCTGCTCGGTACAGCGGTGCTCTTCGCCCCTTTGGGCTTGGGGGGAGGGATGCTCTTTGTCCCCATCCTGCTGTATGTTGGTGGCTGGGAGGTGGCCTCGAGCACCTTCGTGATGTCCTTGACGTTGACCCTCTGTGTGTCGATTGGCTCGGGCTGGGTCCATCGTAAAGAGGGGCTCATGGACGGGGCCCTGATCCGAACGGCGGCCCCTGCGGCGATGGTCGGTGCTGCCCTTGGGGCGGTGGTCGTCAGCCTGCTCGGTGAGGCGCTCGACCCGGTGTTCAAAGGGCTCGCGATGGTTCTCGTCGGATGGGCGTGCGTCAAGACCTGGCGCAAGGTCCGAGGCAGGACGCCCCAACACACGGCAGGAGAGGTCCGCACGACCCCGCTTCGAGTCGGAGCAGGGTTCGGTGGTATGGCCAGCGCGGTCCTCGCCATCGGTGCAGGGGCGGTGTACATCCCGATCCTCAATCAATTCGGTGGGGTCAGCGACCGTCGTGCCATCGGCACCAGCCTTGGACTGATGGTGCTCGTCGTGCCGGTCGCCGTGGTCATGCATGCGAGCCTCTTCGAGGGGGCGTGGCCACCGTTGTGGCAGATGATTTCTGCACCGATTGCCGTTGTCGTGGGGGCGGTCGTCGGAGCAAAGATTGGCCTAAAACTCCCAGATGCTGTTATTCTCAAGGTGTTCTTCGGATTGCTTCTCATCATCTTTTGCAGGTACGCAACCGATGTCTTCGGAAGGTACGTTTGAGCGGAATTCTCGCTCGGCCATCAATTCATAAAGCACCTCCGGGTTAGGTTGGTTCATGGAACCCATGACCATCGTTGCCATTGCCGCAGCCGTTGTGCTGCTCCTCTGGTTTGTGTCCACTTGGAACCGCCTCGTGCGTCTTGAGAAAGACGTCGACCGGTCGTGGTCCAACATTGACGTCATCCTCAAGCAGCGCTACGATATGATCCCGAATTTGGTCAACATCGTCAAGGGCTACGCCGAGCATGAGCGGGAGATTTTCGAGCAGTTTGCCGTTGCCCGTCAAGCCGCTGCTGGTGCCCTCGCTCAAAAGGACGTCGCCGGAGTTGTCGCGGCCGAGTCCACGCTGGCCGGCATGATGCCTCGCATCAACATGGTTGCAGAGCAGTACCCTGACCTCAAGGCCGACACGTCCTTCGTCAACCTGCAGAACCAACTCGTCGCTTTGGAAAACCAACTCGCGGACCGACGCGAGTTCTACAACGCCAGCGCGACGACCTTCAACGTCGCCATCGAGACGATCCCGACAAACATTGTCGCCGGCATCAAGTCCTGCTCCGAGCGCACCCTGTTCGAAGTGCAGGGCATCGAGCGAGAGAACGTGACGATTTCGTTCTGAACCGCTCTGGCGAGGTCAAGGAATGTACCTGCTGATCGGTTCAGGCGAGCCATTGGCTCGCCTCGCAGCATGGTGTGCATCGTCGAGGCCCACGCGGGTGGTCCTGCTCGCAGCAGAGGTGCAGGACGCCGCAGGGTTGCACGATTGCGACGTGATGGCGCTTCCTTCGCCGAGTTCCGTGGACGGACTGCCGTCAATGCCCCGGGTCCCGAGCCTCATCGTCGTGTTGAACACGCGTCCGCTCAGCGATGGCGATGCTGCCTCGGCCCTCGCCGCACGTTGGCCAGGCGTTCCCATCATTGGCCCCGTCGCTCCTGCAGATGGAGCGATGGTCGACGAGATTCGACCAGCGGACCTGTTGCTGAGCGCTGTGAAAGACCGCGTCCGTGCCCACGAACGTCATACAGGCGCCGCGGTGCTCGATGCACACTTTCGTGACCTTGATCCAGGTTCCAAGGTGGCCATTTTCTGCCATGACAATCCTGACCCGGACGCGCTCGCAGCCGCCCTCGCGATGCAATGCTTGGCGGAGCACCGCGGACACCGTGGGCGCATTTACCATGGTGGTCTGGTCGAACACCACCAAAACCGAGCGATGGTGCAGTTGCTTGAGATCGAATTGACACGCGTGATGATGGGCTGGGAAGTCAACGACGTCGTCAGCGAGGCCGATGCCATCGTCGCGGTGGACTTCCACCAACCCGGTGCCAACAACATGCTCCCAACGGACGTGGTGCCCAACATCATCCTCGACCATCATACCGTGGAGGACCTGCCCGCAGCCGATGTCGCCATCGTTCATCCAGAATTTTCGGCGACGTCCTCCTTGGTGGCGAGCTTGCTTACGGCCCTGGACATGGACATGAACGCACGCCTTGCCACCGCGCTGGCCTTCGGGATCAGGACCGATACGCTTGGTTTCACGCGAGGCATCAGTCCTGCGGACATCCGAGCCCTGTCGTGGTTGAACGCCTGGGTTGACCACGACTTGATGCGGCGCATCGAATCCCCCCCTCGCTCGAAGGAGGCGCTCTCCGCCTTTGCCGAAGCCCTCGCATCGATGACGACGCACAACGGGGTTCTGTTGGCACCGGTGTTGCATTTGGCAGAGCGCGACGCGCTGGCCCAAATCGCAGATTTCCTGCTGGCCACGGAGGGAGTCGCCACCGTCGTGGTCTATGGGCCTCGGTTGAACCGAGTGATCCTCTCAGCGCGAACGAAGGACCAGGCCCTGCACCTCGGGCGACGCCTCGCTGCTGGTTTTCCAGAAGGGTCTGCTGGTGGGCACAAGGCGTTAGCCGGTGGGCAGGTCGGGTTCAAGCACCTCGTCGGGGACGAGCATGCCGATCCCGAGCGGGCGATGGACGCCATGACAACAACCCTGCGGGGGCTGCTCGGGGGCGCTGAGGATGAGTGAAGCCCCCTACCTTGACCTGAGCCCATCGTTGAGGATCCTTGGGACGGCACACGTGGCACGCTCCAGCGTGGAAGCGGTCCGTCACCACATTGAGGCCTTCGAGCCTGATGTTGTTGCGGTCGAACTCTGCCCCACGCGCCATGAGGCCTTGCGTTCTGACCGAAGGTTGGACCGCGAAGGTTTGCTCAAGGTCGTCAAAGAAGGCAAAGCACCGTTGGTCCTCCTTCAGTCGCTGCTGGCCGCTGAACAGCGACGCATGGGCCTCAGCGAGGGAGAACAGCCCGGCGCTGAACTCCTCGCAGCGGTGCAAGAAGCCGAGGCACGTGCGCTTGAGGTCGAACTCGTTGACCGGGACATCCAGACGACCCTCCGGCGAGCATGGCGCACGATGCGCATGCGTGAACGTGCCCGGTTGCTTTGGGCGCTGATTGCAGAAGAGGACGAGGGGGACGAAGCGCTCGATCTCGAAACGATGCTTGGCGATGGCGACCTGCTCAGTGACCTGCTCGACGAACTACGGACCATTTCCCCGGGCGCTGGCAGGGTGTTGATCGACGAACGCGACGCGTACATTGCGGAAAAGGTTCGACGCCTTGAGGCACGAGGCCGCGTCCTTGTTGTCGTTGGCGCCGGCCACCTGCGTGGAATCGCACAGCGTTTGGATGAGGAACAAGGGCCTGAGGAAACGGACCTCGAACCGCTCGAACGGCTTCCTCAACCGGGATTCGCGCGCAAGGCGATGCCATGGGTGCTCCCTCTTGCCGTGCTGGGGCTTGTGGCATGGAACCTCTCCCGAGGCAGCGTCGACGAAGTCGTCGCCCTGCTCACGGTCTGGACCGCGGCCAACGCGGTGCTGGCGGCCCTTGGATGCCTCATTGCACGTGGTCATCCGCTTGCCGTGTTGACCGCCGCCCTTGCGTCGCCAATCACGTCCCTCAATCCCACGCTTGCCGCCGGATGGTTTGCGGGGTACGTTCAGATGCGGTTGGTCGAACCCACCGCCGAAGACCTGACCACGTTCCTTCGTCTTGAGCGCGTGGGTGACTTCTGGAGCAACCGCGCTGGCCGTGTCCTGCTCGTCACAGCCCTCTCCAACCTTGGTTCGATGGCCGGAGCATGGGTGGCGGCTGGCAGCTACGCTGGATGGCTCACCCTCTGAGCAGGAACGGTTCCATGGCGTGCAGCAGGTCTCGGTGCTCGCGCACGTCGTGGACCCGCAGGACATCGATGCCCTGCTGAACGGCGACCGCCGCAAGCCCGAGCGTGCCGGGCAAGCGTTCGGCTGCATCGTCGCGCCCAGTCAGGTGGCCGACAATCGACTTTCGCGACACGCCCCAGAGGATCGGCCAACGGCCATCGTCGCGGAGGTCGTTCGCGCTCCTCAACAAGGCGAGGTTGTGCTCGTGCGTCTTTCCGAAGCCGATGCCCGGGTCAAGGCAGATCATCCCTGCTGGGTGACCACGCCGCACAAGATCGGTCGCGGTCGCATGAAGGACGGCGTGAACTTCGGACACGACATCATCGTAGGTGGCCTCGCGCTGCATGGTCGAAGGTGTGCCTTGCATGTGCATGATGCAAACGCCACATCCTGCGGCCAGCACGACGTCCACCATTGCAGGGTCACGAAGTCCGGAAACGTCGTTCACCATGTCTGCACCAGCGGCAATCGCTGCCGCCGCCACGTCGGGACGTCGGGTGTCGATGGACATCAAGACTTCCGGGAGCGCCCGACGGAGCCCGGCGATGACGTCAACCACCCTGCGTTGTTCCACCTCCACAGGGACGGGCGCTGCACCTGGACGAGTGGATTCCCCGCCGATGTCAAGCCACGTTGCCCCTTCGTGCACCATCCTCAACCCTCGCTCAACGGCATCGTCGCCCGAAACGCGCGATGCCGCGTGGAAGGAATCCGGGGTGACGTTCAGGATCCCCATCAGGCGTGGGAGGCCCTCGGCCTGCTTCCTCAAGGCGTCCGCCACACGCGCTCGGCGGGCCGGGGCGACCGCAGGGACGGAGGACACCGGTCGGCCCCCGCCGAGAGCCTTCATAAGGAGGTAGGAGGAACGCCGGCCATGGTCGAAGGCCCGGACGGCATCGTTGCAGATGCAGGTCCAATGCCCGACCATCAAGAGCTCGCGGAACGCCTGTCCGTGCGTTTCCAAACCCAAGGCTTCGCGTCGTTGAACAGCATGATTTTCGCCAAGGCGAAGAACGGCGCCATGATGATGACGGGTCTGGCGTTCTTTGTTTGGATGAGCGTGTTTTTCCGTCAAGAACTGTCCACCGAGGTCGACACCATTCTCCTTGGCTTCCACTTCCATCATGTCGCCCTGCTCGTCGCCGCACTGGCCTTCTTCGCTGCAGTGTTTTCCGAACTCGGGAACGAACTCGGCCGTGCCATCCCAGGGCTGCTCGCAGGGCCGATGCAGGTGGTGGCGTTCATTTACGCCATTGAACCCGTCATCACCGGATTTTCGTCCGACGCCCTCGCTGTGGAGGCAGGGTTGTGGAGGACTGGGCGATTGATCACCATCGCGGTTGGCTCGACCCTCGGCGCACGCATGATCATGGAGGCCTTCTTCCTCGTCTGGCTCCGGGACTTTTGCGATTTCAACGGCATCGATCCCCGTCCAAGCCACGTTCCTGCGATGGTGACGCCGCCCGGGGATGCCCTCCTCGAGGTCGAGGACGTTCTCTCGTGATGCGACCCGCGTCTTTGATGTGCACCCTGCCATCGGGGGTTCATGGTCGAGCCCCTGCACGTGCTTCGCTTGGGGCACAGAAAGGGGCGCGACCCTCGCATCACGACCCACCTCGCGTTGGTGGCCCGTGCGATGGGAGCGGACCGATTCCTTCTCGCAGGGGACGAAGACGAGGGGATGTTTGCGAACATCCATTCCGTGGAGGAACGCTTCGGTCGCGCCATGGACCTCGAACACCTCGCTTCGCCAATGGCTTGGCTTCGTCGCTTCGCCCAGCAGGATGCGGGAGACGGTGCTCCCGGCACCGTGGTGCACCTCACGATGTACGGGATCCCTCACCGAACGGCCATTCCAACCATTCGAAGGGACCGTCCGTTGACGGTCGTTGTCGGTGGCGCAAAGGTGCCACCAGAAGCGTTCAGCCTCGCCCATCACAACGTCGCCGTTGGCAACCAACCTCATTCGGAGGTTGCAGCGCTGGCGTTGTTCCTCGACGCATGGACCAACGGCGCCGGACTCGAACGAACCTTTGAGGCTCCACGCTTACGCATTCATCCTTCGGCACGAGGGAAACACGTGGACGAAGAGGAATGACGTTCGTGTCGGCTTTGAACGACCGCCCCAACGATTATTGAAGTCCGGTCGGGCCAAACGATGATGTCGGGACACCTCAGAGCAGGCCCCGACCTTCCTGACGCGGCAACGCCGTTGTCGTTGGGCCCTCCTCCCGAAGGGGCCAACGGTCCAGGCGTGCTGCTGACGGCTGATGGACGGCGGTACGAGGGCCGGCTGTTCGGGGCTCGTGGTCACGGGGAGGGGGAACTTGTCTTCACCACGGGGATGATGGGCTTTCAGGAATCGCTCACCGACCCTTCCTTCGCGGGGCAGGTGCTGACCTTCACGTACCCGCTCATTGGGAACTACGGTGTTCATCTTGGTCGGTCAGAATCCGGCCGGGTGTGGCCCCGTGGCGTGGTCGTGAGGCACGCGATGCAGGACCCCGACCACCGGGACAGCATCGGTACGGTCGATGATCTTCTCAGGCACCACGGTGTGCCAGGGATCGAAGCCGTGGACACCCGTGCCATCACGCGCCACGTTCGCGAACTTGGGACCGTACTGTGCGTGTTTGGCCCCGTCGAGGATGAGGGCCGGCTGCAGGCCCGCCTCGCAGACCTGACGTCCCCGGACCTTGAGGACCTCGTGAACGAGGTGAGCACCCGCGAGGTTGTCGCCTTGAACCCCGGGGCCACCGATGACCTTGGCCGTGCGCTGCCGCGTCTCGCGGCCCTCGATTGCGGTGTGAAAAACAACATCCTCCGGCACCTCTGCCGCCACTTTGAGGTGCTTTGGTGCCCTCCCGAGACGCCGTTTGAGGCCTTGACGGAATCGTACGGCATCGACGCGCTGTTTTGCTCCAACGGGCCCGGTGACCCGGCACACCCCGGCCGCGCGACGGAAGCGCGCGAAACGTTGGCTGCTGCCGTGCAGGCGGGCCTTCCGGTGATGGGCATCTGCCTCGGTCACCAATTGATGGGGCTGGCTTCCGGCTTGCAGACCTACAAGATGCGCTACGGGCACCGCGGCGCCAACCAACCGGTCCTCGACCTCGTGGAGCGTCGCGTGTGGATCACCTCACAAAACCACGGCTTCGCCGTTGCGGACCCGGAGGCCGGGATGCTTGCGGCGCACCCGAGCGGGGCATCGAGCCCGAAGGCGGCCCCGCAGCACGACGCTGAAGTCGTCGTGCGGTACGTCAACGCGAACGATCGCACCGTGGAAGGGCTCGACCTCGTCGGACGGCCAGCCTTTACGGTGCAGTTCCATCCTGAGGCCTGCCCGGGCCCTCACGATGCAGCCCCCTTGTTCCAGCGCTTCCGTCAGATGGTGGATGCGCACCTTCGTGGAGGTGTGGCCTGATGCCCCGGAGGGATGACCTGGAGACCATCCTCGTGCTTGGAAGCGGCCCAATCCGGATTGGACAAGCCGCAGAGTTCGACTTTTCTGGGAGCCAAGCGGTTCGTGCCCTCCGGGAAGACGGCTACCGCGTGATCTTGGTCAATTCAAACCCCGCCACGATTCAGAACGACCCCGAGATGGCCGACGTGGTGTACATCGAACCGCTCCTGCCTGACACGGTCCGTCGGATCCTCGAAGCCGAACGACCGGACGCCATCCTCGCAGGAATGGGCGGCCAGACGGCCTTGAACATCGCCAGCGAACTCGCCCACGACGGGACGCTTGAACGTCTGGGGGTGGAACTCATCGGCTCCGACCTTGACGCCATCGACAAGGCCGAAGACCGGGACCTCTTCAACGAGGTCTGCACTTCCATTGGGCTTCCAATTTGCACCTCTGTTGCGTGCAACACGATGGATGAAGTGATTGCTGCAGCGGAGCAGCTTGGAACGTGGCCGCTTCTGATCCGTCCGGCGTTCACCCTCGGCGGGCTTGGTGGCGGCACCGCATGGGACATGGGGCAACTCGTCGAAATTTCGACCCTCGGGCTCCGAAACTCGAGGATCAATCAGGTGCTGATTGAGGAATCTATTCTCGGTTGGCAGGAACTTGAGTACGAAGTGATGCGCGACGAAGCCGACAACGCCACCATCGTCTGCACCATGGAGAACATCGATCCAATGGGCGTGCACACCGGAGAATCGGTCGTCGTGGCGCCATTGCAATCCTTCAGCGATGCAGACCACCAACTCCTGCGCAACCATGCGCTTCGGCTCATTCGGGCGTTGAACATCAAGGGAGGCTGCAACGTCCAATTTGCGTTCAACCAATTCACCGGTGAAGTTCGCGTCATCGAGGTCAACCCTCGCGTGTCCCGTTCGTCCGCCCTTGCCTCCAAGACCACCGGTTACCCAATCGCCCGAATGGCCGCGAAAATCGCCGTTGGGTACACCCTCGACGAACTGCCGAACCCAATCACGGGTGAAGGAACGACGGCGGCCTTTGAGCCCACGTTGGATTACTGCGTGGTCAAAATTCCGCGTTGGCCCTTCGATAAATTCCGAACGGCGGACCGAACCTTAGGCACCAGCATGAAATCCACCGGTGAAGTCATGGCCATTGGCCGGTGTTTCGAAGAGGCCTTCCTCAAGGCATGGGCCTCCTTGGAACAAGGCGTCGCCCACCCTCGCCCCTTGACGCGAGCCGACGAATCCGACGGCGAGGATCAATTCGAGCGTGCTCGGGAGCCTTTGCCGGAAGCCACCTTGATCGACTGGCTCACGACCGCGACCGACCGTCGTATGGGTGCGTTGCTCGAAGCCTTCCGGCGGGGATGGAGCATTGAACGGGTGCATGAGCTGACCCGTATGACCCGTTGGTTCCTGCACCGCTTCAAGCACATCGCGGACCTTGAGGCTGAACTTGTCTCGAAGGGATGTGCTCCGTCCAGCCTTTCCCTCGACGACCTTCGTCGATGGAAATCCCATGGCATGACCGATGCCCACATTGCGGACGCCCTTGCAGGCTTCCCTGCCACCGGACCAGGGCAGTTGCAGGAAGGTCACGACGAAGTGGCTGTCATGGTGCGGCGGCACGAACTTGGCCTCCATCCCGTCTATCGAATGGTGGACTCATGTGCCGCTGAATTTGCTGCGGTGACGCCGTATTACTATTCCACCTACGAGCCCAGCGGCACCACCGGGATCGACGTGCTTCCAGACATGGCCTCACGGACAAAGGAGCGGGTCATGGCCATCGGCAGCGGCCCCATCCGCATCGGCCAAGGCATTGAGTTCGACTACGGATGCGTGCACGCCGTGAACGCCATCCGGGCTGCAGGAAAGGACGCCGTGTTGATCAACAACAACCCGGAAACGGTCTCCACCGATTTTGACACCTCCGACCGCCTCTATTTCGAGCCGCTGATCACGGAGCACGTCGCGGAAGTCATGCTGCGGGAGCAAGCACACGGCATCCTGCTCCAGTTTGGCGGTCAAACGGCGATCAACCTCGCGTTGCCGTTGGAAGAGCGCCGCCCCTTGCTCGCCAAGCGTGGCGCCGATGTGCCCATCATGGGGACCACCTGCGATGCCATCGACGAAGCCAGCGACAGGGAGCGCTTCGAGGCCTTTGCTGCACGTGAGGGGCTGCGCATGCCGCGAGGGGCAACAGGGACGACGGCGGACGACATTCGGGCTGCGGTGGAGACCATCGGCTTCCCAGTGCTCGTTCGTCCGTCGTACGTGCTCGGCGGGCGCGGCATGGAGATCCTCAGCAACGACGAGCAACTCGACGCATACCTCGCCGAGGCGTTCTTCGCACCGGATCGTCCGTTGTTGGTCGACGAATACCTCGGTCAAGCCACGGAACTCGACGTGGATGCGGCCTGCGACGGCACCGATGTGCTCGTTGGCGCAGTGATGGAGCACCTCGAGGAAGCCGGCATCCATTCCGGTGATTCAACGTGCTTTATCCCGACGCAGAACGTCTCCGAAGCCATCCTCGAGCAGGTCAACGCACAAACGCGAACCATTGGATTGGGTCTCGGCATTCGTGGCTGCTACAACATTCAGTTCGCGATTCAAGGGGACGCGTTGTACGTGCTCGAAGTGAACCCACGCTCGTCCCGTACGGTGCCGTTCGTGGCCAAGGCCTCCGGCCTTCCGCTGGCGAGGATCGCTGCCAACATCACCATCGGCCTGCCGTTGTCCGCTCAGGACGTCCCCCGCCGCGTCACGGGCCAAGTGTGCGTCAAGGCCCCTGTGTTCCCGTTCATCAAACTTCGAGGCCTCGACCCAGCTCCCGGTCCAGAAATGAAGTCCACGGGTGAAGTCTACGGCTCCGACGAGGACCCTGCGATGGCCTACCTGAAGGCGCGCCTCGCGACCGAAGTTCCAGTGGCGACGGAGGGTGGCGTGTACCTGACGGTTCGCGACGAGGACAAAGCCGGGGCGGCCGAGGTGGCCGCCGATCTGCATGCCTTGGGCTTCACCCTGTACGCCACGCCGGGTACGGCCGATGTGCTCCGTGGAGCGGGATTGCCTGTGACCACGGCCTTCCGCATCGCGGAACGAAAACACCCAGATGCCCTGGACTTGATGCGGCAAGGAAAGGTGCAGTTCATCGTCAACGTGCCAAGCGTGAGCGGTGGAGCCGTGCGTGACGGCAACATGATGCGACGCTTGGCGGTTGAACTTGACATTCCCTTCGTGACCACGCTCCGAGGCGCGCGCATGGAAGTGGCTGCGATGGGGGCGAGGGTTCACCGTGAGCCGGTTCCGCGCCGGCTTGAGGTCCACTATTGAGGCGCTGCAGCCCTCGGTGATGCTCATAAGGCGTCAGGGCCATCTGCATTCATGGCCGGTGTGTTTTGTCCCACGTGCGAATCGCCCGTCTCGTCCGCAGCCACGTACTGCCTTGCGTGCGGGCACGACATGACCGTCCAGGGGCCAATCACCTCCACCGGTCACGACCTGAACCAACTGAGGGAGGTCGTGCGCATGCGCGACGACCTCTCCATGGCTGAAAAATTCGACATCATCGCCAAGGTGGAGGAAGGTGCGAACCCTATCGTGCTCGGCATTGCGGCTCCTGCCGACGGTGACGAGGTTCCCGATGAGGGCGGTCCAGAACCTGCGACGGTCCCTTCGCTTGAGCCCCCAAGCGCGGGATGGGGTCACTCGACGGCAGCACGTGCCGCCGCAGAGGACGCCGCCCGGTCCTCCCGCGCCATGGGCATGGTCGAGGACGGGACCATCGACCGCGCTTCTGCTGCCTTCCATGCTGCGATGAACCGTGGTTTGGCTGCAGCCGCCCGCATTCACGCTGTGTCGACGGGAGCCGAGGCAGGGAACGATCCCGAGGCCATGGCCGAGGTGGCCCTGCTTGAGCCGCCGAAGCGGAGCTTCTGCCCGAAATGCGGCTCAGACATCCACAGCATGGCCGTGCATCAGTGGGGGAAGTGGCGAGGCATGGCCGATGACGTGCTGCTGCTGCAACTCGAATCGGCGATGGAGGCAGCGCTCGTGGAGTACGCGGGCCAGCAGGCCACCTCGACCCCCGCGTCCGGTGAGGTTGACATGGCGTCCTTGCGGGCCGAGATTGAAGCCGAGGTCCGCGCGTCGATGAGCGCCTCGACCGCCGAGCCTGCTGTGGCACACGACGCTGGCACCAGCACGACGAAGGACGCGGAACCCGCTCCTTCGAAGACGACCGAACCCTCGGCAGCCTCTGAGGAGCCCGCTCCGAAGGAGGCGACGAAACCTGCTGCACCGAAGAAAAAGGCAGGTTTGTTTGGCGGCAAGCGTCCCAAGGTGTCCTACGACGGACCGCCGGAAGGCAAGGGCGAATGGTTCCTTGAACACGCCTTGGAAACGGTCTACGACCCCCACGGCACCGGCAAGGCGCTGAAGCCGAAAACAATCCTTGCTCGTTCGTCTGAGGGCAACGTACGTGTTGCAGACGTGGTTCATGCCTATGCGGCCGACGGCGAGGGCGGCATCAGCGAACTCGCGTGGACCAGCCCACTCACGAAGTACATCATCGAAGCCTACGACGCCTGCTGACGCTCGCCGGTGATCAACCAGAGGGCCTTGGACGGGTCCATGGCCGCGAGCAGGGGTGCGAGTTTTGGCGCCACGTCCACCCCGAGGATGAGTTCGTAGGTCAGCCTGTAGGCGCTTCGAAGCGGCTGTTCCACATCACGGGCTGCGTCTGGAATGCAGCGAGATAGCGTGGCTTCGTCCCACGATCCTGAATCAATCGCGTCGGAGAGTTGCTTGACCAGGGCGCGGTGGAGCGGCTTCTCTTCCTCCGCGAGGTTGCTCAGGCGCTCCGCATCGGGCGCGTCGCGAACCGCAATGCGCATCTCCTCCGGGAAGTGGTCGCTGTTGACCCAATGGCGCATGCGACGAACGCGTGCGTCGAATTCAGACCGTGCCCCGACGTCGTCGGGCATCATGGCCCACACCTCTTCGTCGTCCTCACGGATCTGCACCAGCATGGCGAGGTGACGGAAGGTCACGCCGACGGCTGATGGGCGCTCGCCCGTGTTGATGACCGACGAAAGCCGCGTCGAAACGATATCGTCCTCGACGGAAACACGCTGGCGCCGGCTGAGTTCCGGGTCGTCCAGTTTGGCTTCCAGGTCGTGACGGAGCAAGCGCTCGTAGGCATCGGCGAGGGTGACCAAGCCCATGCCGGTGTCGAATTCAATGGCCTTCGACGGCTTGGTTGACGCGATCAGGTAGCGAAGGATTTCCGGTGGTACGAGGCGCAAGGCCTCGATCGGTCCGACCGTATTGCCGCTCGAGGACGACATCGCGCCTTCGCCTCGAAGGCTGATCCACTCGTAGGTGAGCCCTTCGGGGGGTGTCCCGCCAAGCAGTTCGCAGAGTTCCTTCCCGGTGTCGTAGGACCCACCCGCTGCACCGTGGTCCTTGCCGAAGGGCTCGCAGGTGACGCCAAGGTTGCACCACTTGGCCGGCCAGTCCAAGCGCCAGGGAAGTTTGCCCTCGCCCTTCGTGATGTCGCAGGCGCCGGTGCGTCCGTCGTCGGCCACCCAGTGGATGAGGTCGCCTTCCACGTGGGACACCTGAAGCCCCGTTTGGCACCCACGTTCGTCCACAGGGGTGAACGGCCACCAGTCGTTTGGAAGGTCTCGGCCGGAGATGCGCTCGATGATGTCCCGAACCTTGTCACGCTCACGGATGGCGGTGCGGATGTGTTCCACGTACCGCCCGTTCAGGTATTCGGTGTGGTTGTAGACCAGTTCTGGCTGAACGCCGAGGATCTTGAGCGCGTCGAGGAAGGGTTCCAGAAAATGGTCGGCGTAACTCCGACCGCCGGAAAAGGCTGCCATGTCCGGTCGACCGGCGGCGTCAGGAGGTGGGATGCGGAAGAGCTGCACGCCCACGTACTCCTCGTAGGCCTCGTCGAGGAAATCGTACACCTTGCGCAAGGGGTCGGCGCTGTCCACGACGAAGCAGAACCGAGCATCGCCGCCTTGGGCTCGGATGCCGCGGACGATCATTTCGCCCGTAAGGATCTCACGCAGGTGCCCAATGTGGAACTCACCGCTTGGGGTGATGCCCGTGTTCACCACGTGCACGGGCTTCTCGCTGGACACAAGCCGCTCACCGATCACGTCGGACCAGTGCATGGCTTCACCTCAAACGGGAACGGCTCGAACGATGCCGCGCAGTGGAACGCCCTCGATTTCGTTGCGCATGGTCTTGTTGACCAAGACGATCGCCAGCACGACGTCGCCTCCGGCAGCACGGATGGCCTCGATGGTGCGGGTCATGGTCACGCCTGAGGAAAGGACGTCGTCGATGATGACGACGCGCTTCCCCGAGACCCGTCCGTACTTGTCCGAAAGGGCGCCGAGACCGGGGCCTCCGTCGATGTTGCGCATGATGGCGACCTCGGCTCCCAAGAGTTTCGACGTCTCCTGCGCGAACACGATGCCGTTGATGGAAATTCCAACCACGGTGTCGATGCGCTCACCCGCCTCTTCGTAGGCCACGTCGGCCATGATGGAGCCAATCGCTTCGATGCGCTCGGGCTTCACCCCGATGGTGCGCCATCCAATCCGTACGTCCGCCGGTGCAGCGCTACGGTCTTCACCCGCGAGAAGCCACGCGACCGTGTCCTGCGAAAGCGAGAGTTCGTCCGCAATCTGTTGTGAGTTCAGTCCGTCGCCTCGAAGGCCGGATGCGAGGGCTCGCAGTTCCTCGATGCTCATCGTCATGTGGCTCATGGCGCCGTCCGCCTCGTCGCAATTGAACCCTTCCTCACGGGGGTCAAGGTCACGGACAGGTTGAAAGCGGAGGCGTCGGAGCCGTTGGTATGGGTGAGTTCGAGTACGAGGCCTTGCTCGACCGGGCGAGGGGGAACATCCCCGAGGACATCTCAAACCGCCGACGGTGGAGGTTGCCAGAGCCTCAAATCCTCATCGAAGGGAGCAACACCATCTTCCAGAACTTCAACGCCGTTGTCTCCATGATGGACCGCGACGAAAACCACGTGTACCAGTTCATTCAGAACGAACTCGGTACCGCTGCATCACGCGATGGTCCCCGCATCCGTCTGAAGGGTCGAATTCCCCCAAAGCGGATCAGGAAGACCATCGTGAACTACGTGAACACGTACATCAAGTGCAGCCAGTGTTCTGCCCCCGATACCGTGTTCATGAAGGAAGACCGGACGACCCTGCTGAAGTGCCAGGCGTGCGGTGCAACCCGACCGGTCAAACTTTGATCAGACGAGGTCCTTGGCCAGGGCTTCGACCTCGTCCACAGAGGTCGGCAGCGTCAACCATCGTCCTTCAGGATACACCACCGCGGAGGGTCCTGCTTCGCATCGGTCCAAGCATCCTGACTTTTGCACGCGCACATCGTCAAGACCGAGTTCCCGTGCGGAGCGCTTCAGCGCGACCATGAGGTCCAGTGAACCACGACGAGCGCAGGAGGGCCGCGCCGCCCCCTCGGGGCGTTCATGCGTGCAGACGAACATGTGCCGACGGAAGCCTTCGTGCTCGCTCTCCACCAAGACCTGCACCGCTTCTGCCAACCGGTGGTCGAGGTCCGTGACCACGTTCCCCGCGTCGTGGGTCGTCGTGCGAACGGTGAGGCTGCCCCAAGCGGATGTGACCTCGGCATGATGGCCAAGGCGGTCGCACAACCCTGCGATGGCAGCGGCGAGGGCCGAGGGACGGGCCATGCCGTGGAACTGCCACGTCCGCTGCAGGGCGCCGTCCGCTTCCACCCAGCCCTCGAGGGTCACGGGCTCACCCCCAGAGGTGGCTGTCGTCTTTGCCTTCCGCCTTGCGCTCAGCGTCTTCGTGGATGTTTGAACGGCGCTTGTGGTCCTTGCGTTCGAAGGCGAGCAATTCGTCGTCGTCGATGTAGGCCGGGCGAGTGTGTGCGATGAGGTTGATCTGGACCAGGACCTCCCTCGCAAGGTAGAGGTGCTGACCGTCCGGTGTCAAGAGTTCAACAGACGAGGGCGTGCGGGACAGCATTCGGCCGCGAACCCAGGGGTCATGGTCGGGCGGCAAAGATCGGACATCGAGCAACACTTCGACGAGGTCGTCGCGTCGCAGGCCATGCCGACGGTCGAACAGATCGCCCGAGGCCACGCTGGCGCAGGCATCGAGGTCGGGGGAGCCAAGGGCTTCCCACATCGGCGTGGCCCACTCCGGCAGTTCGTTTGGGGCGGAGACGGTTGGCATGGGTGCTCCTCCCGTCGAGACTTCTTGAACCCTCCAATGCGGTCAAGGGCAGCATGCCGGGGCGTGGGTTGAAAACGTGGCCGCCGGCCCGGAGGGTGAGCACATGAAGGTCGAATGGCGCACGCTGCCGACGGTCTTGACCGAGGATGAACTCCTCGACAAGGCCTTCTCAAGGGCCAAGAAGGCCGCCGACAGGGTCGAGGACCGCGACCGCGTCTTTCGAACACGAAAGCAACTCACCCGCATGGTGCAAACCGCTGCGGACGTCCTCAGCACCTCGCTGACGGAGACGGTTCGCGTCTGGCCGTCGCTCGACCAATCACCCGAGTTTGACGTCGCGATGATCGAGGCATGCGTTGGGACCGATGCCTACCGTCATCACCTTTCGGTGCTCGATTGGGGTGCGGTGCAGATCAACAAAATCGCGACCCAGAACGCTCGAAAGATCACGCGGACGGCCCAACTTCCGCTGATGCACGACGCGAGGAAGGAAGCCTACGGGAGGATCTGCTCCATCATGGGGCGTGTCGGAACCTCCCTCACGTGGTTGGGCGAGTCGCGTGAGACCCTCAAGCGCTTGCCTCACCTTGACCCGATGCACCCTATTATCGTGGTCTGTGGCGCTCCGAACGTCGGAAAATCGGCGTTCATCGGTGCCCTCTCCACGGGCACGATGGAAGTCAACCACTACCCCTTCACGACCAAGCAACTGCACGTTGGCCACTTCTTGCACCGTCGCCTCGCCCACCAGATGCTTGACACGCCTGGGCTGCTCGACCGGCCGATGGAGGACAGGAACGCGATCGAAATGCAGGCCATCGCCGCCCTTGAGCACGTCGGCTCGGTCGCGTTGTTCCTGATCGATGAAAGCGCCACGTGCGGCACCCCCCTTGAGGAGCAACTCCATCTTCTGGACGAAGTTCGTCTGTTGCTCCCCGGGACAAGGCTGCTCGAAGTGACATCGAAGGCCGACCTTCTCGACCCGAGGCCCGAAGGTTGGGCGGCGACCAAGGACGCTGAAACCGCCTGGCGTGACGCTGGACGGCAAGGGTTGCCTGACCTCCCGCTGCTGCTGGACGGCGCAGGTCGCCCCACGGTGTCCGCTGTGGACGACGTGGGTCTCGAGGCCCTCCGCCTGCATTTGGTTCGGCTCTGCGCTGAAGGTCGTTCCAGCGACGCCCTGTCGCTTCCTGAAGGCTGGCATCGTTCGGACCGTGAGGCGTGATCAGGCGCCCATCAGGCGTCCAATCACGGGGCCGACGTACCCCAGCGCAAAGATGGCGAAGAAAATCAGCATCCACATGCGCATCTTGCGTTCCGAGGCCTCGCGCTGTTCGAATTCGTTCGTGCACGCGGCCTCCCCACACACACGGGGGTCGCGCCCAAGCGCAATGGGCGCCTGACAAATGCGGCAGTGGGCGTGGGGTGGCAGGTCGGTTGGGCTGCGCTTCGCCGCGCTGCTTGCGGGTTTTGCTCGTGCCTTCGCTGCGGATGCGTCCACCATGCGCTCACCTGCTCCTCACCAAGGTTCCCTCGAAGGGACGCCCGTCCAAGGCGGCCTCCAATCGGTCCATCTGCCGGCCGTCCAGAACGGCAAGATCGACCAAACCACGTTTGGCGTGGCCGACGGCGACGGGGTCAACGACGGTGGAGGCGCCGGGCTGCAGAGGGGTGTCGATCCCGGTGATGGCTGCAAGGGCGTCGATGTCCATCTCGCTGAAGGAGATGGCATCGGGGTTCGTTCGAGGGTCCGCGCTGTAAACACGGTCGACGTTGGTCGCGATGATGCAGGTGGAGGCACCGGCTTTCCGTGCCAAGTCCACCGCAACAGCGTCGGTGGTGTGCCCGGGGACCGTGCCGCCCATGACGACGACGTGGTGGCGGTCGAGCAAGGAGGCCCCTTCGTCGGTGGTGGTTGGAATCGTCGGGGCCACGTCAAGGCCCACGTCGAGCAGCACCTGCTGCAAGACGGTCGCGTTCAGCCTGGTGGCTGCGATGCCCACCGTGTCGAGGGCGGCACGCTCGCTGAGCACGGTGGAGGCCAGAGCGATGCCCTCCCTGGCCGGAGCGCCGCCGCCCACGACGAGGGCCAGTCGACGACCTTCGCCCTCGAGGCCGATGACGACCTGCCGAAGGCGACCGAACCAGCGGGCCCTGTCCTCGTCGTGCTCCGGTCGGAGGGTGCTCCCACCAAGGGCCACGATGGAGGTGGTGGGCATCAAGGACGGCTCCATGCAGCGTCGCTTCATCTTATCCCCCTCCAAAGCCTTGAAGCATCCGCGTCAGGGCCGTCGCAAGGGGGCCACCATGGACGATGCGGAATTGGCCACTCGGCGCGTCCGTCTGAAGATGGCGCTGGAGGAACTTCGCGAGATGCGAGGTTTCGGTACGGAACTGGTGACGCTCATCATTCCTCCCGACCGTCAGGTCTCCGATGCGCGTTCGATGCTGCAGGTCGAACACGGGCAGGCGGCGAACATCAAGTCGAAGGGCACCCGAAAGAACGTGCAAGGCGCCATTGAATCGGCGATCTCGACCTTGTCACGCTACCGCAGCGCTGGCGAACACGGGCTCGCCATCTTCGTCGGCTCGATCGTGATTGGCAACAACAAGTCCCGGATGGTGAACATCGTTGTCGAGGACCCTCCTCAGCCCCTCCTGTCCTTCCGATACCGGTGCGATTCCACCTTTGAGTTGGATCAACTCGAAGACATGCTTGTGGACAAGAAATCCTACGGCCTCTTCGTCATCGACCGCGCTGAAGCGGCCTACGGCATCGCCAGCGGAAAGCGGATCCACGTCCAAGAACACCTCGTGTCGAACATCATGGGCAAGCACCGGCAAGGTGGGCAGTCCGCGCAGCGGTTCGAGCGGCTCATCGAGGAAGCAGCGCACAATTTCTTCAAGCGGGCCACCGAACACGCGTGCGATTACTGGCTCCCCGAACTCGAGAACATTCAGGCGGTCATCATCGGGGGGCCGGGGGCCACGAAGGATTTCGTGGTCAAGAACGAATACTTCCACCACGAGATCGTCAAGAAAATCGCCGCGACGACCTTCGATGTTGGATATTCCAACGAATCAGGCATTCGGGAATTGGTCGACAATGCTGGGAGCCTGATGCAGGAGATTGAACTCGACGCCGAGCGCGAGGTCATGAACGCCTTCTTGTCCGAACTCATCAAAGCGCATCCCAAAGCCACGTACGGTGAGCGGATGATCCGGGATGCACTCAACGCTGGAGCCGTCGACCGTCTGCTGCTGTCCGAAGGCCTTCGCCGCCGCGTGGCTGAATTGACGTGCGCATCGTGCAACCACGCGTGGACCGAGACGGTCAGCCGCCACGAAGCGCTGCCTCCGTGCCCGTCCTGCGACGGGAACAGGGTCGATGAAGGCGAATCGACCTCCTTGATCGATGAATTCGTTCAACTCGCGCTCAAGGGGAACGCTGAGGTTCTCTATATTTCGGTGGACACCGAGGAAGGTGCTCAACTGTTCGAAGGATTCGGTGGCACGGCGGCCCTCCTGCGGTACGCCATGATGTGAGGTGGCGGCATGCAGGTCCTGCTCGATGTCCTTGAGGCCGACCTCGAGGCGGCGCTCGGCGACATGGGCGTGGATTCAGCGCTTTGGCGCAAGGTCATCGGCCCAGCCCGTGAGCGAACGGAAGGCGACGTCGCGCTCCCGTGCTTTCCCTTCGCAAAGGCGGTTGGGCAGGCACCAGCCGACATCGCCGCCACGTTGGCCGCTCGCCTTGGCGACCACCCTGCCCTCAGCGAAGCGCGCGCCTCCAACGGTTACCTCAACCTCGTGGCCGACCCGGCATGGATGTTGGAGCATGTGGTGGTCCATCGCCCCCTCGCTCAGAACGACGAGACCTTGCGCCTGATCGAGCACACCTCAGCGAACCCCAACGGCCCCTTCCACGTGGGCCGCGCGAGGAACGCTATCCTCGGCGACACGCTTGTTCGGCTGCATCGACTTGCTGGGCACCGCGTCCGTGCGGAATACTACGTCGACGACATGGGGAAACAAGTCGGTGTGCTTGCCTGGGCATTGGATCACCTCGACGCGGAGCAGGTAGACACGCTGCTGGCGGAGCGGGAGCCGGCCGACCCGAAGTGGGCCGGGAAGGCCGACCATGCACGGGTCCGTTGGTACCAAGCGGCTCAACTCCTCAGGCAGGAGGCATCCGAGGAAGAGCAAGCCCGCATCGAGGCCCAGATCGCCGACCTCGTGCACGCCAGCGAGCACGGTGATGCTTCGGTGCTGGAATCCTTCGAGGCAGCGTACGGGCCCGTGCTGGAGGGAATGTTGGAGACGCTTGCTCGCCTTGGCATCACCTTCGACGCGTTCACCAAAGAATCGACCTTTGTCGTGGACGGCAGTGTTGCCTCTGTGATGAAGGAACTCGAAGGGTTGGACATCCACGGGGTCGCCGAAAACGGGGCACGCTTCCTCGACCTCGGTCAACGGGGCTTGAAAGGCAAGACCGAATTCTTCTACCGAAGGGCCGACGGCTCGTCGCTCTACGCCACCCGCGACCTGGCCTACCACCGATGGAAATGGACGCAAGCCGACCACCTCATCGACGTGCTCGGGGAAGACCATCGCCTTCAGGCGAAGCAGGTCGGCATGACCTTGGCCGAACTTGGTGTCATGGCTCCCGAGGTTGTGTTCTATAGTTTCATCAAACTCCCCGAAGGCAAAATGAGCACGCGGCGCGGCAATGTTGTTTTCATGGACGACCTCCTAGAGGAAGCGTCTGCGCAAGCCGCCGACCTCGTTCGAGGGCTCCGTCCCGACTACGATGACGAGCAGGTGCACGAGATTGCGGAAGCCGTCGCCATCTCCGCGGTCCGTTTCAACATCATCCGCGTCAGCCCTGAGAAGGGGTTCACCTTCACGTGGGAGGACGCCTTGAGCCTTGACGGGGGTTCAGCACCGTTCGCGATGTACGCCCACACGCGTGCCTGCTCCATCGCGCGCCGGCTTGCAGATGCGGGCTGGGTAGGCGCCGGAGGGGTCGCCCTTCCTGATGCACCCGCGCCCGGTTTGGTGGACCTGCTTCGCGTGTTGGCCGTTCACCACGACGTGCTCACGCAGTCGGTTGAGCAGCACCGACCCCACCTGTTCGCCCTTCACTTGCTCGATCTGGCCACGGCCTACAACGCGTTCTACCGGGATTGCCCCGTCCTCGTGGACGGTGAGGTGCACGCCACCCACGCAGCGGTCAGCGAACGGGCACGTCAGGTGCTGCACGACGGATTGGTTGGCGTGGGCATCGTGCCGTTGGAGCAGATGTGAGGCTCAGGCTTCTGCATCCAGCGCTTCGTCCGCTTCTCCCTCGCTTCGCTCATCGTGTGCATGCACGTCCGCTCCAACGCCCTCCAAGGCATCCATCGCCTCTTGGGGGCTTGTGCAGCGTTGGAAAAACCGCGTTGGTGGCCAACCGCAATCGACGGTGTTGGCTTCGGTGGCGTGCTCTTCGATCCATGCTTCACACGCACCGCCGTAGCACAAGGCGCTGAACTGGCGCAGGTCCACCCACATCGTTCGCCGTCGGCAAACGGGACAGGCGCGTGCCTGCAGGTGGGCCAACTCCGTCATGCCGTGCTCGCCGATGACGTCGAGTTCCCATGCGACAACGCTGGCTCGCTCGAGGCGCATCTGGTCGGTACGGCGAAGGAAGGAACGGAGCACGCGCCATGCAGTGGCTTCTTCGCGGAAGCAACCGAGTCCTGTGGGGGTGCCGTCCTCCTCAACGACGGAGGGGACGTAGACCCGCGTCATCGACCCGTCGGCCATGCAACGAAGGTGCACGTGAGGAGCATGAAGGCTGCGGCTCACGCGCTCCGCGAGGCTTCGACCCAGGGCACACCACCGGGATGTGGAAGGGGTGCGTCCGGCTTGGCGATACGCACCGTGGCCCGGACCACGCCGGGGAGGGCGACCATCCGGTCGAGCATCGCGTCCACCATGGATTCCATCAACCGATGCTGGACACCCGGCGTGAGCAGCACCTCGTCCACGATCTGCTGCAGTTCGGCGTAGTTCACCGTCGAAGGCAGGTCGTCGGCCCGTTCCCATTCCGTGTGCACCTCGGCGTTGACGATGAAGGGCTGCGGGGCCTCGAGTTCATGGTCGAACCAGCCGTGGGCCGCCTGCACCACGTAGCCCTCGAGGCCGATGCTGTAGCCCACGTGACCACCTCAGGATTCGTCCTTCTCATGGACCCAGATGAGGTGCCACCCAAACTCGGTTCGGACCGGTTCCGACACCTCGTTCACGGGGAGCTGCCACACCGCGCTATCGAAGGGCCGCACCATTTGGCCGCTGCGGAACCATCCAAGGTCGCCGTTGTTGGACTTCGAGGGGCAACTCGACTTCTTTCGGGCCATCTTTTGGAAGGACTTCAGGTTCGTGCACTGCTCCCGAATCTGCAGCGCTTCGGCTTTTGACGCCACGAGGATATGCGACGCATGGGCGCGACGAGGGGGCATGGATGTGGCCTCGCGAAGGTGCTCAAGACCGTTCCGGCTCAGCCCCACGCCAGCCAACGGAGGTAGGTGCCGTAGACGGTGACCGAAACGCCGAGCGATTCGGCATTGAAGCGGCTCATGTCGTCGGCGTAGGTGTGGTATTCGTAGGAACCGCTGCCGTAGCAGACCACCGCTTGCCCCTCCTTGCCTCCTGGAAGGTCGTACACGAAGGGGCCATGGTCGGAGTTGTAGGGCATCCCGTTTTCCGCGCCCTTCGGGCCGTCGAGCAAGGAGAAGCGGACCTCGTACCGTTCGGCGACGTCGCTGCGCTCGGCGCTGTAGACCTCCCAGATGCTCCTGATGTGGTCGTAGTCCTCCTCGTTGTTCGTGAACATGGAGAGGCTGTTGCCTCGGCTGAAGTCGATATCGACGTGGTTCATGTCGAGGTTGATGTAGAGGCGGAGGTCGTCGGCCAGCGTCGCACCGTTGGCTTGCACGTACGCACGCGAGCCGAACAACCCTTCCTCTTCACCTCCCCAGGTGCAAAATCGGACCGTGCGTTCGGGTGTTCCTTGCACTTCGGCGATCTTCGCGACTTGCCGCGCCATTTCGAGCACGCTGGCGGAGCCGGACGTGTCGTCCACCGCCCCCGGCCCGGAGTACACGGTGTCGTGGTGGGCGCCCACAAGCACGACCTCGGAGGTGGTGCCCTGCAGGGTCCCGCACGGGACCTTGACGTCGAGTTGGCCGCCGTTCGTGACGTCGATGTTCATCTCAAGGCGTGCCCCTTCCGTGGCGAGGTCGCGCATGGATTGGCCGGTCAGGTTTGAGACGGCGATGAAGGCGATGTCGGGCATCGAGCCACCGTTGGCGTCCTTGATGGCGCTCGTGTCGACCGATTTGAAGATCGGGACGCAGTCGTCGGCTTCCACCTTGCCGCAGTTGTAGTTCGTGTTCACACGAACGAGCGCGGCGAGGTCGTTTTCGATGGCCTTCACAAAGAGGGCGGTGTTGCCGCTGATGGTCCCGCCGCTGTCGACGATGCCCACGGCCCCCGACGCGTCGGACCAAAGGGCATCGTCGCCTCCGTCGCCGAGGTCCACCAACGGGATGTTGTCCTGGAAGGCGACGCTCACGGAGCCAGAGTAGCCCTGAATGACGTAATCGATGCGGTGTTCGAAATCGACGATCCGTCCCTGAGCGCCGAGGTCTCCGAAACCGCAGGGTTGGACCAAGGGATTGGCACCCGGTGGGCACATGCGAAGGCTGGGCTCACTGTTGACGCTGAACATGTCCACAGGGTAACTGTGCATCTGCGTTTGGTAGCCCATGCTGGAGAAGTTCTCGAGGATGGATTCGGCCGCTGCATGCTCGTACGCGGAGCCGGACATGCGCCCTTTCCATTCTGGATGGCCGAGCGCGACCAGTCCGGCGGCATAGGCCTCGGCCTGGGTCGCGTCAAAGTCGATGAGTTCCCAGTCTGGCTCCTTTGCAAAGCCCAGCAGGCCCGGGGCGGCCAGGGCGACCGCCGTCATCATCACCGCGAGGAGCACGGCAACGACGGCCCCGTAGGGCAAACCGAGCATGGATTCCCTCCGCATCATGGCCAGCGCTGCGTCCTTTCGGGTGAGCGGAGCGTGGTCGTTGTGCGAGGCCATCGCTGCTGCGACTTCCCCACCGTCATCGACCTCGCTCGCTTCAACCGACGTTGACGCCGCTGCCTCCTCAAGACGCGCGATGAGTTCGTCCTTCCTGCCCGAGACAGGAAGCCCTGCTTCGCGCAGACGCTCCTTCAGTTCGGCGACGTTCAGGACGGACAGGTCCTCGGCCATGAGCAAGGCTCCACTCGCGTCTTCAAGAAGCGAACGGTATGCTGGGCCCTCAGAGTTCGTCACCGCTCCAGCGACGACCAAGGGTGTGGTCGACGTCCAAGCGGTCGAGGATGCGGGCCACGACAAAGTCAACCATGTCCTCAACGGAGGTCGGGTGGTTGTAGAAGCCCGGCATGGCTGGAAGCACGGTGACGCCCCAGCCTGAGAGTTTGGCCAGGTTTTCGAGGTGGACCGTCGCGAGCGGGGTTTCGCGTGGCACGATGATCAGGTGACGTCCTTCCTTCATGGCGACGATGCCAGAGCGCGTAACGAGGTTGTCCGAAATCCCCGCAGCCAACTTGCCGATGGTCGTGCCGGAGCAGGGGCAGATGACGACGGCGTCAATCCTCGCCGAGCCAGACGCCGAGCGAGCGGCGACGTCATCGGCGTCGTCGAGGACCACGCCGTGGGCTTCGGCAAGGTCTTCGGGCGTCGTGCCGCATTCGTGGCGCAACGTCAGGCGGCCAGAGGGCGTGACGACGAGACGAACGCGGCGCCCTGCTTTGACGAGTTCCCCGAGGACGCGGATGCCGTAGACGGCACCGGAGGCCCCGCTGATGCAGAGGACGGTTTCCCCACCCATGTGCGAAGGCCGGTCCATGCGCACTTCAACCCTTGTCCCCCGTCGCTGGCGCCGGACGAGGGCGTCGGCCCAGCGCCTCTTCGCAGGTGTCGAGCAAGGCTGCGACAAGGTCCTCCCGTCGGACCTGCCTTCCAAGGGCGGCGAGGCTGGTGGTGGTGTCGGGGGACAGGCCGCATCCGGCCAAGCCTTCGACGCGTCCGGCTGGCGTGTCGATGTTGACGGTGAGGCCGTGCCTGCTCACCCAGCAAAGGAAGGAGAGCCCGATGGACGCGATTTTTCGACCGTCCACCCAGACGCCCTGCATCCGTTCGTCGCGGTGCCCTTCGATGCCGAGGCGCGATAAGGCGAGGATGATCCAGGCTTCCAAGCGGTGAATCACGGCCCGGACGTCCTGTTCTCCGGAGAGGTCCCAACGGACGATGGGGTAGGCCACGAGTTGCCCTGGTCCGTGCCAGGTCAGCCCCCCACCGCGGTCCGCCTCTGCCACAGCATAGCCATCTGGAGGGCGTTGACCCTCGCTGCGTGCCTTGGGGCCAACGGTCACGACTTCCGGGTGTTCGACGAGGACGAGCAGGTCCTCCCGCTCGTCGGCGATGCGCTCCTGTTGCCACTCGCGCATCCGTGCATCGATGGTGCCCCACGGGGTGGGGTCGAGGCCGAGGACGTCGAGGTGGCGCATGCCGACCCCTCAAAACCGACCTGATGAGCCGAATCCTCCCGCTCCACGGTCCGTGCTGCCGAGTTCTTCGGGCGTGCATTCCGTCACCGTCACCTGAGGGACGGGGGCCACGAGAAGTTGCGCGACGCGTTCGCCGGCTTCGACCACATAGTGGTCGCCTTCCCCAATCCATGTCATCATCACGGCGAGTTCCCCGCGGTAATCGGCGTCGATCGTACCAAGGCCGTTTGGCATGATCAGGCCCTTCCGTCCGAGCGAGGAGCGGCAGCGGATCTGCGCCTCCCACCCCTTTGGGAGGGCCATCGCCAGTCCGGTGCGGATGAGCGTGGCCTCGCCTCTGCCGACTTCGGTGCGTTCGAGGGCGTGAAGGTCCATGCCGGCGGAGGCGGTCGTGGCCCTGTGCGGGAGGGTCGCGCGCTCGTCGAGGCGAGCCAGTCGGAGTTCAACGGCGAGGTCGTGCATGGTCGAAAACAAACGGAGGGGGACATTCAATGCTTCGCGTTTTCCAGTGGAAATGAGGGGGTTGACATCACTAATGGCAACAGTGTTAGATTTCACCTTCACGATGGTCTCACGCACATCCTCATAAGCCTCGGACCGTGCAAAACGAATCCCGCGTTCGGGCCCAACGCCATCCATCTGCACGCGTGCTTCGGCACAACCGCCGAGATGGTTATAGGCCCTCCACAGCGGGAGAGAAAAGCCGTTGCGCATTGGAAATGGGGGGTCTCGTCGTGGTGATTGACAGCAGCAGCGCAGACGGCTTTGATCTGGACCTCTCCTCGGAGTTTACCGAGCCGATGCTGAAGGAGAACCTCGACCGTTTCGTGCTCTTCCCCATCCAGCATTCCGACATCTGGGAGATGTACAAGCAGGAGCAGGCTTCCTTCTGGACGGCGGAAGAAATCGACCTCAGCCAGGACCAGAAGGACTGGGACGCCTTGAACGAGGGCGAGCAGCATTTCCTGAAGCACGTGCTGGCCTTCTTCGCCGCCAGCGACGGCATCGTCAACGAAAACCTCGTGATGAACTTCTCGAACGAGGTCCAATGGCCGGAAGCCCGTGCCTTTTACGGCTTCCAGATCATGATGGAGAACATTCACGCTGAAACCTACTCGCTCCTCATCGACTCCTACATCAAGGACGAGGCGGAGAAAAGCCACCTGTTCAAGGCGCTCGAGACCGTTCCGTCGGTCAAGAAAAAGGGCGACTGGGCCCTGCGCTGGCTGTCGCGAAAGCGCGGTTCCTTCGCGGAACGGCTCGTGGCCTTCGCGGCCGTGGAGGGCATTTTCTTCTCCGGCTCGTTCTGCGCCATTTTTTGGCTCAAGAAGCGTGGCCTGATGCCCGGTCTTACCTTCTCCAACGAACTCATTTCGCGGGACGAGGGCCTGCACTGCGACTTCGCGTGCATGCTCCACAGCAAGCTTCAGCGGCCGACCCCGGAGAACGTCATTCACCGCATCGTCTCCGAGGCCGTGACCATCGAAACCGAATTCGTGACCTCCGCGCTGCCCGTTCGCCTCATTGGGATGAACGCAGAGCACATGCAGCAGTACATCCAATTCGTGGCGGACCGACTCCTCCAATCGCTTGGCGCCTCCAAGCTCTATGACGTGCAGAACCCCTTCCCGTGGATGGAGATGATCTCCATGCAAGGCAAGACGAACTTCTTCGAAAAGCGCGTCGCGGAGTACCAAAAGGCTGGGGTCATGGACAGCACGCTGGGTTCGGTCCAGCAGCGCTTTTCCATGGACGAAGACTTTTGAGCCTCCTTCAGTGATTCAGAATTCCCGCTCGCGACAACATCGGAGGCATCATCATGGCAATGCAGGTCATCAACAGGAACGGAGAGCGAGAAGACGTCCGCTTCGACGCCATCAAGGAAAAGCTGGAGGGGCTCGCGCATGGCCTCAACATGGATTGGGTGGACGTTGACCTCGTCACGAAGACCACCATCGAAGGCCTCTACGACGGCGTCCGCACGAGCGACCTCGATCAGCTCGCTGCCGAGACCGCTGCTGCGCTGGCGTCCCACCACCCGGATTACAGCCGCCTGGCGGCCCGGATTTGCATTGACGACCTTCACCGGTCCACGAAGACGTCCTTTTCGGAGGTCATCGAGGACCTCCGTAGCTACGTCGATCCGGAGTCAGGCATGCACGCGCCGCTCATCTCTGAGAAGGTCTACGAGATCATCATGGCGAACAGCGAACGTCTGGACGCCCACATCGATTACGAGCGGGACCACACCTACGACTACTTTGGATTCAAGACGCTTGAGCGCTCCTACCTTCTCCGCCTCGACGGCGTCGTTGCGGAGCGCCCCCAGCACATGCTGATGCGCGTGGCCGTTGGCATTCACCACGCGGACATCGACAAGGCGCTGCGGACCTACGACTTGATGTCGCAGGGGTACTTCACCCACGCCACCCCCACCCTGTTCAACTCGGGGACGCCCATGCCGCAGATGTCGTCGTGCTTCCTGCTCACGATGCAGGACGACTCGCTGGACGGCATCTACGACACCCTGAAGCAGTGCGCGATGATCTCCAAGTCCGCTGGCGGAATCGGCCTTTCCATCCACCACGTGCGCGCGAAGGGTTCCTACATCAAGGGGACCAACGGTTCTTCAAACGGCATTGTCCCGATGCTGCGCGTGTTCAACGACACGGCACGTTACGTTGACCAAGGCGGCGGCAAGCGCAAGGGCTCGATCGCGGTCTACCTTGAGCCGTGGCACCCGGACCTGCTCGATTTCCTCGACCTTCGCAAGAACCACGGGAAGGAGGAGATGCGTGCACGTGACCTGTTCTACGCCTTGTGGACGCCCGACCTCTTCATGGAACGGGTCGAAGCCAACGGCGAGTGGTCCTTCTTTTGCCCGAACGAGTGCCCCGGCCTTCAGGACGTCTACGGCGAGGAGTTCGAAGCCCTCTACACGTCCTACGAGGCGAAAGGACTGGCGCGCAAAACGATGCCCGCACGTGCGGTCTGGGACAAGATCGTCGAAGCCCAAATCGAAACCGGGACCCCGTACATGCTCTACAAGGACGCAGCCAACAGCAAGTCCAATCAGAAAAACCTCGGGACCATCCGTTCCTCCAACCTGTGCACGGAAATCATGGAATTCACGTCGCAGGATGAGGTCGCGGTGTGCAACCTGGCGTCCATCGCCTTGCCACGTTTCGTCGACGAGGAGAGGGGTGCCTTCGACCACAACCTGCTGTACGATGTGACCTACCACGCGACGGGCAACCTCAACCGTGTCATCGACGTCAACTACTACCCCGTGGAAGAGGCTCGAAACTCGAACATGCGGCACCGGCCGATTGGTCTGGGTGTGCAAGGCCTCGCCGACACCTTCGCGATGCTTGATCTGACCTTCGAGAGCGATGCTGCGCGGGCGTTGAACAAGGAGATTTTCGAGACGATCTACTACGCGGCGTGCTGCGCGTCGATGGACGCTGCCAAGCGTGAGGGCCCCTATTCCTCCTTCGCCGGCTCGCCGGCGAGCAAGGGCGACCTCCAGTTCGACCTCTGGGGCATGAACGAGCACAGCGGTCGCTGGGATTGGGAGCAACTCAAGGGCGACATCGTGCAGCACGGCATGCGCAACTCGCTGATGGTCGCCCCGATGCCGACCGCCTCCACCAGCCAAATCCTCGGCAACAACGAGTGCTTCGAGCCCTTCACCTCGAACCTCTACGTTCGCCGCACCTTGTCAGGGGAATTCGTTGTGCTCAACAAGCACCTCGTGCGTGACCTCATCGCGCTCAACATGTGGAGCATCGAGATGAAGGACGAAATCCTCCGTCACAAAGGCTCGGTCCAGAACATCATGTCCATTCCTGAGCACCTCCGTGAGAAGTACAAGACCACCTGGGAGATCAAGCAAAAGCGCGTGCTCGAACTCGCCGCGGACCGCGGTGCGTACATCGACCAAAGCCAG
>Ga0255767_1000700_pt1 | contig 30439 bp, 21 predicted proteins | sample 071ome_24_FD_179967 | JGI IMG/M metagenome (GOLD analysis project Ga0255767, IMG submission 179967) | Coastal salt marsh microbial communities from the Groves Creek Marsh, Skidaway Island, Georgia - 071402CT metaG (version 2) | ecosystem: Environmental > Aquatic > Marine > Intertidal zone > Salt...
TGCTCAGAAAAAAGCGCACCCCAACCGAGTCGAAGTGATGGTCGCCTTTGAATTGCAGGGATGGGACGATCCGGATTGGGTTGAGCGGACGATTCAATACCTTCGGCAAGCCAAGGAGCGTGGTGCACTCGGGGTGAAGGTGTGGAAAGACATCGGGATGGTTTTTCGGGATCGTGAGAATCAACTTGTGATGATTGATCATCCTCAGTTCGATCCTGTTTTTGACTTCATGGAAAGAGAGGGCATGCGATTGATGGGGCATTTGGGAGAGCCTAGGAATTGCTGGCTCCCTCTGGAGGAGATGACCGTCAAAAACGATCGCCGTTATTTTCAGAATAACCCTCAATACCACATGTATCTGCACCCCGAAATGCCGAGTTATGAAGAGCAACTGACCGCTCGTGACCGGATGCTCAGGAAACATCCAAACCTACCTTTCCTGGGTGCTCATTTTGGAAGTCTTGAGTGGAGTGTGGATGCTCTTGCTCGCTTTCTGGAGGAGCATCCTTCGGCTGTGGTGGATACTGCTGCGAGGATGGGGCAGCTTGAGTATCAAAGTCAGCGCGATTGGAAGAAAGTCAGGGACTTTTTGCTGAAGTATCAGGACCGGATCCTTTACGGTACCGATGGTGGCGTTCAGGCCCCAGGTCAGGCTGCTTCAGCACTCATCCAAATGCAAAAGCGATGGCAATCGGATTGGATGTACCTGGCTTCCCTCGAGGAGCAGTTCGTGCCTGAGCTGGATCGTCCAGTCAAGGGATTGCACTTACCTCGTTCTGTGCTGGACAAAATTTACCACGGGAATGTGAGGCGACTTTTTCCTACTGCCTGGACGGAGTGAACGATCTTGCTTTGAGGGCTCCGATGGTTACCGCGCTGATTGAGGTTGGATCACGCCCCTGGACCCTTCCTGGTTGGAGCTCCGCATCTTTGGGCTTCGGGATGCGATGAACCCTATCGATGTGTCGACTCTGCTGCTGTTGTTCATTTTGGAAAATGATTTGCTTGGCCGGGGCTGCTTTTGTGGCAACTTCCCTCTGGTTTGAGCATGAACAATTCATTGAATCCCACCTTCGATACCCATCAAAAGGCGCTCTCCATCAACATGGATTCCGCGAAATACGGTACGCTGGCCGAAATAGGTGGAGGGCAGGAAGTGGCACGCTGGTTTTTCAGGGTGGGTGGCGCCAGTGGAACCGTGGCGAAAACCATGTCGGCGTATGACATGGCATTCAGCGATGCGATCTATGGAGTCTGTCAGAGATATGTGAGCCGCCAACGGGTCAGCACGATGCTGTCTCATGAATATGGCTTGCTCAAAGAGCGTTTGGCACCCCAAAGAGGTCATGCGAGCCGCTTTTTCGCCTTTGCCGATACGGTTCGAACTAGAAGCTTTTCAGGAAAGCAGAATGGTCAAGGGTGGGTCGGTATTCGCTTTCAGCATGAGGTGGGGGCTCCAGCTTCTCAAATCCTGATCCATGTCCAGCTGTGGGGAAAAGAGAGTATTGAAGATCAGGAAACCCTTGGGGTGCTTGGCATCAACCTCATTTACGGAGCCTACCATCTCCACGAACAGCCCGAGGCGCTTGTGGCATCGCTGGCCGACCATTTGCCTCAAAATCGGCTCGAAATCGACATGGTAGAATTCACCGGGCCAGCTTTTCGCGGTGTCGACAACCGTTTGATGTGCCTGAGATTGGTTGAGAGAGGTTTGGCCAACGCTGCCATCTTCGATGCGCAAGGAGCCATGATTGAGCCTTCCGAGCTTTTCCACAAGAAGCCGGTGCTGCTCCAGCGAGGCCATTTCCGCCCTGTCACTCGCCTTACCGTTGACATGCTCGAACGGGCTGTTTCGCAATTTGTTCAAGAGCCAAATGTCGATCCAGGAGATCTGGTCATCGTTCAGGAAATGTCCTTGCAGCATTTGCGACACGCAGGACAGAAAAAGGATATCGATGCTCAGGATTTCTTGGACCGTGTGGATTGTCTGAGTGCCTTGGGCTATCCGGTTGTTCTATCCAATTATGACGTGTTTCACCGCTTGGCCGCTTATTTGTTCAGGCAGACAAGCCAACCCATAGCCCTTTGCTTTGGCGTACCAACCTTGTTGGAATTGTTCAAGGAACATTATTATCAGGATCTTGACGGAGGCATTCTTGAAGCCTTTGGTAGACTTTTTAAACACGAACTCAAGTGTTACACCTACCCATGGAAGGATCCTCTGAGCGGTGCCTTGATCACTGCAGACAATCTTCGGGTCGAGCCCCATTTGAGGCACCTTTATCAATACCTGCATGAAAACCACTTCATCCAACCCATTCGTGATTATGACCCGAGCTGCTTGCCTCTTCAGGCTGCTGCGATTTTAAAGCGATTGCAGGAGGAGGAACCAGGATGGGAAAAAGAGGTTCCGGCTCCTGTGGCATCGCTGATTCGTGAGAGAGGGCTTTTCCAAAGGCCTCTAAATAGATCCTGAGCAAGATGGGGGATAGAACTCACGAGCTTTTGAGTTCCTCCCAGAGAGGTTTCAAGTCTTCATCCCGTCTGGCCATCCGGATGAGCTGTTTCCGATCTCCGATTTCCAGCGCCATGCGTAAAAAAGTACGCGCTTCCTTCAAGTGCCCTTCTTGGGCGGCGTAGCAGGCAAGATTGTAAGGAATGATGGGCTCCCTGGGAAACTTGGCAGCCGCTTCGAGCAGGGCTTCTCTTGCAGCTTCCAATGATCCTTTTGGTGCCCTTCGAAGTGCATAAGATCGGAGAATGTAACCACTGGTATTCTCCGGATAAGCTTCCATCAATCGCTGAGCCACCTCTAGTCCGAGATCCCACTGTTCGAGATCTGCATGCACCCTCCACTCGGTTTCCAGATATTCCGAAGTGGATCGATCTTTGGGATCGATTTTTTGAAGTTCTCCCAAGGCCTCGATGGGGTTGTTCAATAACAGCCAACCTTCGGCACTCGATAGGCAGTGACTGGTTGAATGTGAACTGGAGGCAGCCACTTTTTCAGAGCCTTTGACTGGGTGGCAAAAAGGAAACCGGGTCCAGATGCTTGGGTACATAACCCACCGATGTTTGAATGGCATTTTCACACGAACACCCGGCACTGGCTTCAGGGGCCAAGAGAAGTCCTCCGGCAGGGATCATTCCAAGCCAACAACCGCTTCTCAGGCCTTCGAATTGTGTGCGCTGATTGGTTTGAAGGTCCCATTGACCATGATAATAGTGACGGTAGAAAATGCTGTTGAGTGCCGCTGACATGGTTCCACAACCTCTTCTTTCAGGTAAATCAGTGCGGAGTAACTTTCCATCCCTTAAACTGAATGCTCGCTGGTCTGAATAATAGGTGTCCCCAATCACGACAGGGTGCTGGAGATGGCCGCTGTGATGATTCTTGCCGGCTTCGTGGCTTTCCTCCCACAAGAGAGATCCCGCTCCAATCGCATTTTCTGGCTGGTCGGGTTGTTCATTAGGCACCGATCGCGTGCTGAAGGCAAAGGTGTGATAATGCTTTTGTTTGTCAGCACCTGCGACCACCAGCGTGTCGTTGCTGTAGGTCATGTAGGTCATGAATTGACAGGCGCTGAAATCATGCACGCGTTCCCAGGAGCGCTGTCCGCTTTTGAGATCCAGGCACACTAGACGGAGATCGGTCAATGTTTCTGGAGTTAGTCTGCCCGTGGAGGCGGATATAGCCTCTGGGTTACGGCTTTCCAGGAAGAAAATCTCTTCGCCTCCAATGGTAATGGTTGAATTGATGATGGCTCCACCCGTGTAGGTCCAAAGGGGTTCCCCTCGATGGCGGTCCATCGCAAAGAGGTGGCTGCTGACGACGCGACTGACGTCTTCTGGGTGGTCTTCTTCAAACCATTCTCCATCATCACCGAGATAACCGGATCCAGCCTTCACGCTGCTTCCGATGAGCATGTCGTGATGCGATGCCAGATAGCCCCAATCCATTTTCATGGATGTGTCTTTCCCATACGCCTCAAAAACCATTTCTCTCCGTCCACTATGCCCCTCGATGCCGATGCAGTGTCTGCCTTGGGCGACGTAAAGATAATCATGGGTGCCGATCATGTTGCTGCAGTCTCTGGGAAGATTGGCGCGCCGCATTTCCGGACTGAAATAATTCCACAGAATGGTGCCATTGTAAGCGTCTAGCCCAAAGAGAATCCGGTCTCCCTGGATATAAAGACGTCCGTTGACCGAGATGGGGGCTGGGTTGCGTGGCCCGCGGTCGGGCATGGGACGCGGTCCAGGATCCCCCCACCAAAGAACGCCGAGATCTCCCGAAACGAGTGCGTCCTGACTACAGGAGGAATTATCGGCACCTCCATATTGATGACTCCAATCTCCCGATCCGAGCAGGATACCACGCCGTGCGGTGACCCAAGAAGACTCCAAAGTTAATGAGCGCCACTCCAGATCGGGCGCTTGCAGGGTCTTCCGAAGCGCTTGCTCGATTTGAGTGGTGGATGTGGGACTCGGCACGCACAAATAGCCCCCCGCAGGTCTGAGGTGTCGAAGGAGTGATTTGATTTCCTCTGTTGAGGACTCCAGTTGTGCCAGTTTGGTCGTCTCCATCAGGATGAGGTTGGCAAAGAAGGGACCGTATGGAAGTGACTGGATGTCACCTTCATGTACCGAAACCCGCTCACCATAAACTCCCGCTTCATCGAGTTTTGTCCTGGCCGCGTGTATGCTGGTGGGAGAGTCGTCGACCATGATCACTTTCAGTTCGCTGGCAGTAGCCAAGGCATACGCGTGGGCCAATTGGCTTTCAGAAGTGCCGATCAGCAGAGCGAAGCCCTTGTCTGCACCGGTGAAGTGCAAAAGGGAGTCCACGGATTGCCCTATCGACTTATCGGAGATGGCAACAGAGTGGGCTTCGGGTGCCTCACGCAGTTCAATTGGCGCATAATGAAAAGAACTGTCAAAGGTGTATAGGCGGCTGAATTGAGCATGATCCTTCTCTGATGGGCCGTGGATTCGGAAACGATATTCCGCATCGGGCTTCAAATCATCAAAATGAACCTGATGCTTCCTGCTGGCACTGGCAGCACGGAACTCCCTGAACTCTCCCTCGGGTCCCAAAAGATCGATGTGAGTGAACGTTTCGAAGTCCATGTTCCAGCTGATTTGAACCGATGATCGGGACGTCCAGTCCACAAAAGGCCCATAGCCAATAGCGAGTCTTTTTGGCGCAGGTCCAGCGGGTGGGAAATACCCGCTCTTCTCATTGAAACGGGTTGCGATTTCTTTGGCAGTTGCTGGCTGATTCAACAGATAAAGTTCATGTATGGCTCCCTCAATAGTTTGGCGCTGACCGTCCACTTTCCAATTTCCGATTTCATAATGCAACGTGTCTGGGTATGGGATGGTAGATTCCAGGCGATCTTGCCGACTTGCAAGCTGACCATCCATCCAGAGTTCGAAATGGTTGGCTTTTGCATTCACAACGACGTGGTGCCATTGGGTTACATTCATAGCATGCTTGGCGATGAGTTTGGTCTCCATGGGGAGGTTTCCTTCCCGGATCAAAAACACCAATTTTCCTTCCTCCTGTCCCAGGGCCCAGCCACCTTCCTTGACTCCATTGGGGTGACTGGCACAGAGAATCCCTCCAGAAGATTTTTGGGAATCGAGTCTGAGCCATCCCTCGATGGCAAATTGATCGGGTGGAAGTTCTGCCTCTTCTTTCTTGCTGGCCAGATGAAGGTTGCCACTAGAGTCGCCAAGCAAGACTCTCGGAGGTATGGGGTCGTTCTCCATGACGACAGGACCCTGCAACTGTATGCGAGGCCCTCCTTGGATCGGAAGTATCTTGTGCCCCTGCTTTCGGTGGGAAGCAAAGAGCCAGTGCGCATGAACCTTCTGCTTGTCGGGGCCTGCCAAGGGGTTGTCTGCTGGAATCAGCATGCAGAGAATCAGTAGGCAGATGAGTGGTAATGTCTCTTGTTTGGAAAAGCGCATGATTTAAAGAAGTGTTTTCCCTACACTTGAAAAAGTTATCGTTCACAGAGCTGTAGCGCAATCCTCGATTGTGCAGGCCATGAATGATCCATCGGGGGTGGCGTAATTTCTTCAAAGACTTGATTTCTTTCCACTCCTTCGGCTCAGTTTCTTTGCATGAATCCTCCTTTTTTCATCAGGAACCATTTAGGGGCACTCATCCGGGTCTTATGGGTTTCATTTCTCTCCTGTGGGGCGACTGAAGGAGCTCAGTCGAAGCGAGAGCAGCCAACAAATGTCCTGATGATCATGGTGGACGATCTCAACGACTGGATTGGATGTCTGGGAGGTCATCCTCAGGCAATCACACCGCATATGGATGCCTTGGCCAGCCGAGGGGTTCTGTTTACTGAAGCTCATTGTGTGGCCCCCGCCTGTCGTCCCTCGCGCACCGCGATATTCACAGGTAAGACACCACCTCACACCGGAGCCTGGTCGAACAGGAGTCCAGATGTGATCGCTGATCAAATCCCAGAGCGTCTCCTGCCAGGCTACTTCAGCCAGCATGGATACGATACCCTGGGCACGGGGAAGCTTTTTCATGGAGGCGGCCTCCAGTTTTTTGATCTTGCTTATGAAACCGAGCAGCGGTGGAGCCCTTTCTCGAAGGCTCAAGTAGCTTACCTTGATTTTGAACAAGTGACTAAGGGTTCGGATCACCCTCGCCATCTGGTTGAAAACGTTCCGAAGGGGAGGGAGACCATCCTGCCCCTCAATGGACTCCCCAGTGAGCGCAATCCGAATACCGCAGCAGGGGAGTCGTTCGACTGGGGACCATTGGACGTTGAAGATGAAGCCATGGGAGATACTCGAATCACCGACTGGGCCACGAGTCAACTGGGGCGCTCCCGAGAGAATCCTTTTTTTATGGGCGTCGGTTACTATCGCCCTCACATCCCTTTGTTTGCTCCAAAGAGAGATTTCGATGCCGTTCCTCCTGTGGATCAGATTCAGCTGCCTTTAACCATGAGTGGAGACTTGGAAGATATGCCTCGAACGGCTCTGGGGTGGGCCAGGGAACCGATCACTGCCGGTTCCCATCAACGGGTGCTTGCTTCAGGTCAATGGTCTGCAGCGGTGCGCGCCTATCTGGCCAGTATTCATTTTGTGGATCGACAGATTGGTCGCTTGATCGGAGCTCTTGATGCCAGTCCGCACGCTTCGAGAACGTGTATCCTTCTTGTTGGCGACCATGGTTGGCACCTGGGCGAAAAAGAGCACTGGGGCAAATGGACGGGTTGGAGAGAGTCAACGCGAGTTCCCCTCATCATCGTTCCTCCTCAAAGCAGTTCCATTGGGGCGATGGGCTCGCGTTGCGATGAGCCCGTCAGCTTGTTGGATCTCTATCCGACTCTCCTTGATATCTGCGGTTTGCCCAATGCTTCCTGGGTGGACGGGGAATCGCTGAAACCCTTTCTTTCTAGACCAAACCGAAAGGTAGGTCGCGAGGTGTTGACTTGGTTTGATCCGGGTAACGTAGCTCTGACGACGCGACAGTGGCGCTACTTGCGCTACGCTGATGGCTCCGAGGAACTCTATGCAGGATCCAATGCGGATCCAGGTCAGTGGTTCAACCTGGCCGGGCAGCCAAGTAGGGTCGATCTCCTCGAAAGACTCAGGGGTTCAGCACAGGAGAGAGGAGCATTTTAGGGCTTAAGGGTGGGTGAGGAGTTGAGTTTTTTGACTCGAATGTTTCGGTATCGGACAGACTCACTCGTATGGTCTCCGCCCCCATGCACCTGCAGAGCAATACCTCCTTGATCGACGTGCCGCCTCTCTTTTTCCTGCCATTCCATGATCTTGACCCCATTGATCCATGTGGTGATGTGGGGCGGGTTGCCGACAATGCGTGCTCGACATTCATTCCAATGGCCATGTCGCCAGAAGTATGGCCAAGAATCGGGCAGAATGGTCAAAGGGATGGGAGGCTTACCAGTGGGTTCGGTAGTGATCTCCTCCACAGTCTGCTTGAAACTATAATTGCGGACATGGGGTTTGCCCTCGAGTCCTTCACCATAAATACCCATCACATTCCCGCCTGCGTGGTAGTCAATCATCGCTTGCCATGCCTTGCCATCTTCGGTGCTTCGCAAGAAAAGTCCGCTATCCGGGCCAAAGTCATTATTCATTTCCATCACGATCTCGAAGTCTTCAAAGCTTGCATCAGTGATTAGAATGCCCCCGTTCCCGGGCAGGTCCTGAGAACCGACGATGGCACCGTCGATCACAACCCATTTTCCCCCACTTTTGTGCTGACTGACCCTGCTATGACCCGTTTGCGCACTGACATGCCACCCCTTGAGGGTGGCGCCATCGAAAATCGACTCAAAGGCTGCCTCTTCAGCGGCAGCAATGACCCAATTGCCAGCCAGGAGACCGGTGAAAAAAAGAATCTTTGACCAAGATTTCATTATTCAAAAAGCTGTTTTTGAAAGACTGCCTTGCATCAAGCTCCCTGCACAATCCTGAAAGCAGATCAGTGGACAAAAGGGTTGCAATAAGCGGCCCCCATGGGTAACCAGAGAAAACTATGGCAGGTCATAATAAATGGTCCAAGGTCAAGCATATCAAGGGCGCGGTAGACGCCAAGCGCGCCAAAATTTTTTCCAAGCTGAGTCGAGAAATATTCGTATCAGTCAAGGAGGGTGCTAGCGACGATCCTGATCTTAATCCTCGTCTTCGCATGGTGCTCTTAAAGGCACGCCAAGCCAACATGCCATCAGACAATGTCCAAAGGGCCATACAAAAGGCCACTGGAGAAGGGGGAGCCTCTCAGTTTCTGGATCTAACCTATGAAATATATGGCCCCCAAGGAGTAGCAATCATGGCAGAGATTTCGACCGACAACAAAAACCGCACTGCTGCCGAGATTCGTCATATTCTTACTAAAAACGGAGGCTCAATCGCCTCTGCGGGTGCGGTGTCTCGTCTCTTTCATCGTAAGGGGCAAATCATGATTGCCAGGAGTGATGCTGAAGAAGAGCGGGTGATGGAAATTGCCTTGGAGGCAGGTGCTGAAGATTTTCTCTCAGATCCCGAAGGGTATGAAATCATCACCGACCCGAATCTTTTTGAAGAGGTTTTGAACAAAATTGAGGCCGCTTTCATTCCTACGGTCAGTGCCGGCGTCACTTGTCTTGCCGAGTTAACCACTCCGGTCGATCCTGCAAGCGTCGAAACCATTCAAAAACTTGTCGACAAGCTGGAGGATCATGACGATGTGACCAACCTCTACACCAATGCAGATTTCCCTGAGTGAGCTCTTCTTACTGATTTCAGGGGAACCTGAATCTCAAAAAAAACCAGCGACAACCCTGGGATTGTCACTGGAAATCGAGGAACCGGATCTATTCATTAGAACTGGCTGATGAAATATCTTTATCACTCTGGCGCCGGAGGTCAACAGGTTTGTGAGGCAAAAACCAGATTCCTTGAAAAAGTTAACGATAAAGAATCTGCCTATCATTTCTGGCTCGAACCTCCTTGCCGGTGAATCCCCGATTGACGTCTCAGACTCAACTTCTATACTCCCCCCAGTGGCAAGCCCTGACGGTAACCGAGCTAGAGAAAGGTTTCTCGCATTCATCGATAGCAAGAAGCTGAGACTCACCTCACAGAGAATGATCATCATTGATGTGGTGTTCAATACTGAGGAGCACTTTACGGCCGATCAGCTTCTGGCGTGGTCGCGGGCCAAAGATGCATCCATCTCTCGGGCTACTGTCTATCGTACCCTCCCACTCCTTACCGAAAGCGGTTTGGTGCACGAAATGGATTTTGGCAAGGATCAGAAGTATTACGATCCCAACTACGCAGATCATCCCAATCACCACCACATTATTTGCGAGGATTGCGACCGAATTGTGGAATTTGAAAGTGAGAAGATTGAAAAACTCGAGGATGAGATTGCTCATAAGCTAGGCTTTGCCCTCAGATCACAGAATCTGCGCATTACGGCCAATTGTGAATCCCTGAAAAAAAACGGAAGCTGTCAGCAGAAAGACACCTGTCAATCATGAAGCAAGCGAAAGGTGTCTGATCGAGAAGAAGTGCCTTCCGAGGCCATCTCGACCTGTCCATGGAATCATTATCTCAGTCTGAATCCGAAGCGATCGCACAGATAAAAGAAATCTGCCACCGTATCGTAAAGGAAATGATGCCGCTACAGCCTACCATCGGAAAGCTTCAGGATGGGGCCGTTCGACAGACACTCTACGAAAACGTTTACCAACTGACAGCGCAGTTGGAGACGGTTAAAAAGCAGGCGATACGGTATGAGAAGGGAGATGCCAATCGTGTTCTCTGATCTTCTGCTTTATCCCAAAAGCCCTAATTGGAAGGAGTAGGCTTGCTGACCCCTAGCGTTGCCATTCTGGTCATTTTCGCCTTTGCTGTCATGAGTTTCCTTTTTGCTCTGGCAGAATCATCCCTTTTTTCCCTCGGCCAGCAGTCCATTCATCGCATGCGACAGCAGAAGGCGCCTGATGCGGACTGGATTGTTCAACAGCTTGGGAATCCGCATGAGGTAATGGCGGTACTGGTCTTTGGTAACACGCTCTTCAATTCTGCCATTTGGGCGACAGGGTTGTTGATGGTAATCAGGGGAATCTGGCCTCCTTTCTCGACTTTATCCTCCCTTGTGATCCTGATCCTGATCGGGTGTGAAGTCATGCCCAAGGCTTTGGCAGTGCGATTGCCCGAAAAATGGTCGATGGCCTCCGTGCGACTTCTCACATTCCTTCAGTGGCTCAATCACCCCCTCAGATATGTCACCCGCTGGATGAATCACCTGATCCTGCGGTGGACCCCGAATCGCTTCCGCAAGGAAGCTGCCCGCACAGGAGACTCCGATTATCAGGAGCTTCTTGAATTAGGCTATCAGCAGGGGATGCTGGGGTTGGGAGAAAAAGAAATTATTCTCGAAATCATTGAATTGGACTGTAAGTGCGCGACCGATGTCATGACGCCGCGAAGCCAGGTGGTGGCTCTTCCATTTGATCTTGCATTGACGCAGATGTGTGAAGAGGCACGCAAGCAAACCTTTCGTCGCATACCCCTATACAGTGAAACGCTCGATCAAATGGTCGGTATCCTGGACACACGCAAACTTTTTCTGAATCCGGAGGGAGATCTTTTCGAATGCACTGAGTTGCCCAGTTTTGTGCCTGAATCCATGAACCTACTCGCGCTTTTTAAAAGTTTGCAGCGCCAACGGCGTGGTATGGCGGTGGTTGTGGATGAGTTCGGTGGCCTCGCAGGTGTGGTGACCATGGAGGATATTCTTGAAGAAATCCTTGGGCCCATACGAAACGAAAACGAATCTGAGGCGTTTGAAATTGAAGTCCTTGCACCCGGTAAATGGCGCGTGAGCGGTTTGCTTGAGGTGGAGGCTTTTCGGGAATATTGCCCCTCCCTGGAAGAAGTGGTCGAAGTCGACACCATGGGCGGGCTCTTTACCATGAAATTGGGTTATGTTCCGGAGGCTGAAGAAACCGTTCTATTTGGGAATCTCAAATTGACATCCAAGATTGTGGGCGAGCGCCGAATCAAGGAGCTGCTGGTTCAACAAATGGCACAGCCCGGGAATGCACCTTCCGAAAACAAGGTAGCTCAATGAATTTGGTCCTTGGAATCGTGTTCTTCTTCGGGCTTGCCCTGTCCTTTCTTTTTTCTGGCATGGAATCGGGAATGCTTTCCACCAATCGACTTGCCCTGCGTCGAAGGGCGCGCCAAGGCGATAAGTCTGCCGCTTCCCTGATGGGCTATCTGGATGAAACCGAATCGTTTCTTTGGACCGTGCTCGTTGGCAACACACTGGCCAATCTGATGATCGTGGCTCCGTTGCTCTGGGCTTTGAGGGCACTGATGCCCTCCTATCCATGGGGCTCAGCTATTTTGCTGGTTGCGTTGTTGCTCATACTCTACGCCTTTTGCGATCTTCTGCCGAAGTTACTCTATCGTCACTTTCCGGATCAATTGACCGTGGCATCGGTGAGGCCTTATCAGTTGTTTCACGGTCTTCTCTCACCCTTGGTGTTTGTCGTTTCTGGTTTTGCCAATCTTCTACACCGAATCACCGGAGGCAAAACCCTCAGTGCCCGATTGTTTTCCAATCGAGATGAAATGCGCCAAATGATGGCCCTATCCAGCCAGAACCTCACGATTGAAGAAACATCGATGATTGATCGGGTCATGGACTTGAAAAGTCGATCTTTGGTCAGCGTGATGACTCCCATTCATGCAGTGGTGAGTCTCAATGCCAAAGATACCATTGAACATGCCGTAGGGGTTGCACGAGAGGAATCCCTGATGCGCTTTCCCGTGTTTGATCTGCACAATGGTCAACGTGTCTTCATGGGCGTCTTCCTTTTCAAAACGCTCCTGCATGATTGGCAGCAATGTCGTCAGGAGCCTGTAGGAGAACACTTGACGGGTGTCTTGCGACTGTCGAGCACGCTTTCGGTGGATGCAGCACTCAAGAAGATGCTGGAGGCGGGGCAGAGGGTCGCTCTCATAGTGGATGATGAGCAAAAGGAAATGGGTTGGGTCAATTTGCGGGACATTCTCAAAATCATTTTCGGTGAAGTGAATCTTTGATCATGGAGTCCGATGAATCTATTTGGGTCGTGCTGCAAATAGGCTTTGTCCTTCTGTTGGTTGCCTTGAATGGTTTCTTTGTGGCAGCTGAGTTTGCTCTCGTCAAAATCCGTGATTCACAAATTAAACCCCTGATTCGCAAGGGAAACCGCAAGGCCATCATGACCCAAAAGGTGTTGGACCATCTGGATGCTTCCTTGAGTGCCTGCCAGCTTGGTATTACCCTGGCCAGTCTGGCTCTGGGCTGGGTGGGGGAGCCGGTTTTTGCCGCCCTTCTGGAACCCGTTATGGAAGCTTTTTCCATTGAATCGTTGCGGCTCCAGCATAGCCTCTCCTTTTTATTTGGTTTTTCCGTCATTACATTCCTGCATATCACCGCTGGAGAACAGGCTCCCAAGCTGTTGGCCATTCAGAACCCATTACCCACCTCGCTTTGGGTTGCCAAGCCGCTTTGGTGGTTCAGTAAAGCCTCTTACCCCTTTATTTGGGCATTGAACGAAGCCTCCAATAAAATGCTGCGATGGGTGGGTATCGAATCGGTTTCCGAACACGATCTCATTCACTCGGAAGAGGAATTGAGAATGCTCATTTCCGATACGCATCGCCAGCATGGGGGCACTGTGCTGGAAAGGGATATTGTGTTCAATGCCATGGAACTGCGCCAGAGGCTGGTAAGAGAGGTCATGCAGCCCCGGCCAGAAATTGTCTATCTCTCTACGGACATGACACTCGAGTCCTGTCTGGATATTCTGAACAAGGAACGCTATTCCCGCTACCCGCTTTGCCAGGATGGTAACCCCGATCAGGCATTGGGTGTGATTCACTTCAAAGACTTGTATGCATCCCACGACCGTTTTGAATCCGTCCACGACCTCCAGCAGATTGCCAGAAAAATCATCTACCTGTCTGAAACGGCTCGCCTGGAAAAGGCCCTGCAGCTTTTTCTCAAGCACAAACTCCATCTAGGAATGGTGGTTGACGAATACGGCACAACTGTCGGGATGATTACCCTGGAAGATGTGCTCGAAGAACTGGTGGGAGAAATTCAGGATGAGTTCGATCAGGAAATGCCCATGGTCATCCGCCACAAGGACGGATCCTATGATCTCATGGGACAATGTCCTTTGCACGAATTGACCGATATCATTGGTTATGAAGTGCAGGAGGAAGGGATCAACACGGTCAGTGGCTGGTTGACTCAGCAACTGGGAACCTTCCCCAAGGTAGGGGATGAAGTGATACGCCATGGTTACCAATGGAAAGTCACCCAGATCTCAGGCCATCTGATCGAGCGCCTGCACCTGAAGCCCTCGGTTGAGGCATCAGATGAGTGATTGTGTTCCCTTCGCTGCCTGATGTAACCTTTGGCACGTGACACAGGAAGAGTTGCCCAAAGAGGCCGATATCGTGGTGATCGGGGGAGGCATTGCCGGATGTAGCGTGGCTTATCATTTGACCCAGATGGGTGCCAAAGATGTGCTGCTACTCGAGCAGAATCAACTCGCTGGTGGAACGACCTGGCATGCTGCAGGCATGGTGGGTCGTTTGAGAACTTCCAACAGCTTGACGCGAATCAACCAATACAGCGTGGAGCTTTATGCCGGGCTGGAGGCGCAGACAGGTTTTCCAACAGGTTGGCAACAGGTTGGCAGCCTAGTGGTGGCCACTTGTCAGGAACGCATGGTTCAACTCCATCGGACTGCAGCCATGGCGGGGCATCTAGGTGTGGAGGCAGCCATGATTTCTGCTGACCAAGCCCAGGAGAAATGGCCTCTTATGCAGGTAGAGGATATCGAGGGCGCTGTTTGGTTGCCCGGGGATGGAAAGGTGCTGCCCAAGGAAACCGCTCTGGCTTTAGCCGAAGGAGCTCGCCAGCAGGGTGCCCAAATCATGGAGCACGTTCCCACCGAAGCTATCCTTCACGACAATGGCCGCGTTACGGGCGTCAAAACTAAGAGCGGCATTGTCCGCGCGCGCCAGGTAGTGCTTGCCTGTGGCATGTGGTCCCGTCAGCTAGGGCACACTTGTGGGGCTTCCATTCCCCTGGCGCCGGTTGAGCATCACTATGTCGTATCCAACACATTCCCGGGTGCTCATGATGCCTTGCCTTGCCTGAGGGATCCCGATCACACCATTTATTTGCGAGGTGAAGGAGATAAAGTGCTTTTAGGAGCTTTTCAGGCCTATACCAAACCCTGGTTGGCGCATCCCATTCCAGGCGATTTCTCATTTGATTTACTGGAGCCTGACTGGGAAAAATACGCTGAGCCCCTGGCTGCAGGAGAGCGACGCATCCCCGGGCTCGCCAAGGTCGGCTACGAGCGTTTTGTCAACGGCCCGGAGAGTTTCACCCCGGACAATCAATTTCTACTGGGTGAAACCCCTGAGCTCGACGGGCTCTTCGTCGCTGCAGGCTTTAATTCCGCGGGGATTGCCTGCGCGGGGGGAGCTGGGCGAGAACTTGCTTACTGGATGATTCATGGACAACCCAGTATGGACCTTTGGTCTGTGGACATCCGACGATTTGGGAAATGGGCCTCGAACCGACGCTTTCTCACGGATAGAGTTACCGAAGTCCTGGGTCTTCACTACCAAATGGCATGGCCCAACCGAGAGTTTGTGACAGGGCGCGATGTACGCAGAACCCCGATTCATGAGGCGCTTACTCGAGCCGGCGCCTGCTTTGGTTCCAAGAGCGGTTGGGAACGACCCAATTGGTATGGTAATCCCGGAGAGTCTCCAACAATGTCCTACTCTTTTGGGCGACAAAATTGGTTTGAATCTCATGCAAAGGAGCACCTTGCAGCACGACAGCAGGTGGCCCTCTTTGATCAATCTAGCTTTGCTAAATTATGTGTTCAGGGTAAGGATGCAACTCGTGCTCTTCAATGGCTCTGTGCCAACCAGGTCGATGTTCCAGTAGGGCGAACGGTCTACACAGGCATGCTCAACGACCAGGGCGGTTACGAGTCTGATCTGACCCTGGTGAGACAAGCTAAAGACGTTTATTATTTAGTCACCTCCACGGCCCAAGGGCACCATGATGCTCATTGGATCCGACGGCATGCTCCTAAAGATGCTCAGTTTACCATCACGGAGGTGACTTCCAGTTATGGGGTCTTGAGTGTGATGGGCCCTAAGTCCATTGAATTTCTGCAGCCACTCACCGATACCGATCTTTCCAAGGAGGCCTTTGGTTTTGGAATTGCCAGGGAAATGACTGTGGGCATGGTCACGGTTTGGGCCCTTCGTCTTTCCTACGTGGGTGAATGGGGTTGGGAGCTGCATGTGCCCATGGATCAGATGCCTTGCCTTTACAAGACTCTCATGGAGCGATCCGCATCGTTTCCTATCCAGCATGCGGGTCACTATGCCATTCAGTCCTTGCGTCTGGAAAAGGGGTTCCGCGCCTGGTCTGCGGAATTGTCTCCTGACGACAACCCATTGCAGGCGGGATTGGGGTTTGCCGTTGACTGGGAAAAACCGGACGGATTCAAAGGGCGCGAAGCTCTCATGAACCATAAAGCAAGGACCATGCTGGATCGACGCCTCATGCTATTTCGGCTTACCGATGATCAACCCATGCTCTGGGGCGGAGAGATTATCTTACGCAATGGTCTGCCGGTGGGCTATACTACTTCCGGCGCTTATGGACACACCGTTGGGTCTGCGGTTGCCATGGGCTATGTGTCGAACAGCGGTTCCAACGAGCTCAAGAGCCAGTTCTTGGAGGGTTCTTTTGAAATCAAGGCGGGTGCAGACTGCTACCCGGCTGTTGCAAGCTTGCGACCTCTTGTTCCTTAAACCACCGGCCTCCAGCCAGGTTCGTAGGATCTTTCCCAGAAGGCTTGGGCCTTGGGCATGCCAATGATCTGACGAGAGTCGGGGTCGAAATGAAGGGTCTTTCCCGTGCGGTAGGCCATGTTACCCAAGTGGCAAAGGAGCGTGCTGATCTGACCGATTTCGATTTCTGAGTTGGGCCTCTTGCCGCTGCGGACGCAATCAAAAAAGTCTGCCATGTGCCCCTTGTCACCTCCTTCACCTCGGTGCGATTCCAATGAGGATCCGTCCAAGTCAAAAACTTCATACCCGGTTCCGTTGATGGCCAGAGTGCCTTTGGAGCCGTAAAAGCGAACGAAATCATTTTTTTCCTCACGACGCGGATGGCAACTGCTGCCATCCCAGGAAGCTCCCTTTTGACCGAAGTCATAGATAGCCACGGCCGTGTCGGGTGTCTCTTGGTCATCCTGATAATGATAACGGCCTCCGGTGTAACTGACACTCTTCGGATAATCCACATTCAGTCCCCAGCGAGCCAAATCGAGAGCATGGATTCCATTATTGCCCAATTCGCCATTTCCCCAGTGCCAGTGCCAGTGCCAGTTATAATGCACCAGATTATCTTTGTAAGGGCGCCTTGGGGCCGGGCCTTGCCATAAATCATAATTCAAATGCGGAGGCGTAGGGACATTTTGACCCGCTCCAATCGAACCCCTGGCATTGTCATACCAACACCGCGCAAAGGTTGTTTCCCCAATGACTCCGGAATGAAGCCTGGCGATGGCCTCCCGTATGGCAGGCCAGGTGCGTCGCTGGTTGCCCATTTGAACCACGCGCTGGTGCTTTCTGGCCGCTTGAACCATCCACAGACCTTCTTGAGGGTTGTGGCTTCCTGGTTTCTCGACGTAGACATGCTTCCCGGCCGAGCAGGCAAGAATGGTGGCCGGAGCATGCCAATGATTGCAGGTTGCGATCATCACCGCATCCAGCTCCTTGTCGTCCAGCATGCGACGGAAATCAGAGACACCCCTGGGTTTGGTTGGCTGGTCCTTGGCCGCTGCGATTGCCTTTTCGGTCCTTTGTTGGTCCACGTCGCAGACGTAAGCTAATTCCACATTTGGAATGGCCAGCGCAGCCTTTACATGAGCCATACCACGACCGAGTCCCATGACACCCACTTTAACGCGGTTGCTCGATTGTCCGATTGCACGAGGAGCGCCAATGTGAAAACCAGCCAGTGCCGTGGCAGCCAGGCTCCCTTTTGCCGCTTGGCGAATAAAGCTTCTTCGATTCATAGTATGGATCTGTTTGTGATGGATGGGGGTCTTTGTGTAAAATAGAATGGGCTCCGTTGGTTAGGAAAGAACAAACAAGTAGTCATTTCCAAACTCTTTCCGCCTCTTCAGCGGGTGAGATCGGGAGGGAAGCCAGCGAGGGCTCATTTTTTTCGAAAATCGCGTTGACAGATAATAGCCAGGTCCTTATTTTCCCCCCCTCTAAGATAAGCTAGAGACGTTCGCCATGGACCCCGGCCGAAAATCACTAGGGGTTGATGGCTTTTTATCGTCTGGCTCATCAGGGCTCTTGAGCCTCCATTTGAGGTGTCTCTGGCCCATGTAGCTCAGTTGGTAGAGCACATCCTTGGTAAGGATGAGGTCACCGGTTCAAGCCCGGTCATGGGCTCCATTTTTAACTGAAGATTAGTAGACTGGAACATTAGAACAATCGTTAAGGAAATCGCATGGCAAAAGAAGCGTTTCAAAGAACCAAACCACACGTGAACGTTGGAACCATCGGACACGTTGACCACGGCAAATCCACCTTGACTGCCGCTATTGTGGCTGTCCAGGCACGTAAGGATCTGGCAACCCCTATCTCCTACAAGGATATCACCAAAGGAGGCACAGTGCGTGATGACTCCAAAACAGTCACCATTGCCGTTTCGCACGTGGAATACGAGAGCGAAACCAGGCATTATGCGCACGTTGACTGTCCCGGTCACGCCGATTATGTCAAAAACATGATCACGGGTGCCGCTCAGATGGATGGTGCAATTCTTGTCGTCAGCGCGGCTGATGGCCCCATGCCCCAAACCCGCGAGCACATTCTCTTGGCTCGTCAGGTGGGTGTGCCAGCTATCGTGGTTTTCCTCAACAAGTGTGACTTGGTGGACGATGATGAGTTGCTCGAATTGGTTGAAATGGAAGTCCGAGAACTTCTCTCCAAATACGAGTTTCCTGGCGATGATGCTGCCGTGGTGCGCGGCACTGCCACAGGTGCATTAGAAGGTACGGATGTGGGTGAAAAGTGCATTGCTGATTTGCTTTCTGCTCTTGATGAAAAGGTGGAACTTCCTGAACGAGAAGTGGATAAGCCATTCCTGATGTGTATTGAGGACGTCTTCAACATTGAAGGTCGCGGAACGGTTGTGACGGGTCGTGTTGAGCGTGGCGAGCTGACCAAGATGAGCGAAGTGGAAATCGTGGGTATTCGCGAAACTCGCAAGACCACTGCCACCGACATCGAAATGTTCCGCAAATTGCTCGATAGCGCTTCAGCGGGTGACAATGTAGGCGTGCTTCTTCGCGGTATGAAGAAGACGGATGTGGAACGCGGTATGGTTTTGGCTAAACCCGGTTCCATTACACCTCACACCAAATTTAAGGCAGAGTTGTATGTGCTCTCCAAGGATGAAGGTGGTCGTCATACGCCATTCTTCACTAACTACCGTCCTCAATTCTACTTCCGAACCAGTGATGTGACTGGAACGGTGACTCTGGGTGATGGTGTTGAAATGGTGATGCCTGGAGATAATGTGGCTGTCGACATCCAGCTGATTGCTCCAGTAGCCATGGAAAAAGGCCAACGCTTTGCAATTCGCGAAGGTGGCCGTACCATCGGTGCTGGCGTTGTCTCTGAAGTCATCGAATAAGTTTGGTTTTAATGTTGGAGTCGGGCGAAGAAATCCTTCGCCCGCTCCACATTTTTGTATGCAAGGCGTGCTCGGAAACGGGTGACGCCTCGGTTTTTCGGGTTAGGGCGGTAGCTCAATTGGTAGAGTAGCGGTCTCCAAAACCGTCGGTTGGGGGTTCGAGTCCCTCCCGCCCTGCCACGTTTGTGCCTCACTGGAGCCGACAAACACTAAGTAAATTTTGCAAGGAGGGGTGGCAGAGCGGTTGAATGCGGCGGTCTTGAAAACCGCTTTTCGAGAAATCGAAACGGGGGTTCGAATCCCTCCCCCTCCGCCACAACATTTAGAAAATTTTTAAAGTGGACAGTATCATAGCAATTGTTGTTTTGGCCATCGTCTTCGGCGTTCTTTGGAGCAAGGGGGTATTGGCGAAATTTGCTCAGTTTTCAGGTGAAACTAAGCAGGAACTGCTCAAGTGCAGTTGGCCGGGTTGGGACGAGCTCAAAGGATCCACGATCGTGGTCTTAGTCGCCACTCTCTGCATTGCTGTTTTTACATTAACCTCTGATTCCTTGGTCAAAATGGTGTTGGAAGGACTGTTGAACTTTGTCAAATAGCTCAGATGTTATGAACAGTCAGTGGTTCGTCATTCACACCCTATCTGGGCAGGAGCAGAAAGTGAAAAACACTCTCGAAAAGCGCCTGAAAACCGAGGAAATGGAAGAATATATCCATGAAATCCTTGTGCCCATGGAGAAGGTTGTAGAGATCAGGGGGGGTAAGAAAATCGTATCCAATCGAAAACTCTGCCCTGGGTACGTCTTCATCCACATGATTCTTCTCGATGATCAACAGCGTATCATTGATCGTCCGTGGTATTTCATCCGAGAAACTCAAGGAATTATCGGTTTTGTGGGAGGCAACAAGCCGGCACCGACCCCTGCTGAAGAAATCGACGCCATCAAAGCCCAGATCTCGGACGCTGAAGATGTCGAAAAGCCCAAAGTCGATTTTGAAGTGGGTGAAACCATCAAGATCAATGACGGTCCATTCCTCAACTTCAGCGGAGTGATTGAAGAAGTGGAACCGGAACGCGGCAAACTCAAGGTGACGGTCAACATTTTTGGGAGGAACACCCCAGTCGAACTCGAATATTGGCAAGTTGAAAAATCTTAAACGTTATGGCTAAAAAAGTTACCGGAATGATCAAACTCCAGATTCCTGCAGGGCAGGCAAATCCTGCTCCTCCTGTGGGACCTGCCTTGGGTCAGCAAGGGGTCAACATCATGGGGTTCTGTAAAGAATTTAATGCGAGGACCAAGGATCAGGCTGGATTAGTGATCCCTGTTGTGATCACAGTCTACCAGGACAAGTCCTTCACTTTCATCACCAAGTCTCCTCCCGCCGCCGTGCTCCTCAAAAAAGCGGCTGGAATTGCGTCGGGATCTAAAATGCCCAACAAAGAAAAGGTGGGCAAAGTGACCCCCGATCAAATCAAGGAGATCGTAAAGACCAAATTCCAAGATCTCAACGCTCGCAACGAGGACGCAGCGTTCAACATCATCGCAGGAACTGCCCGCAGCATGGGCATTGAAATTAAAGAATAAACTCAACAGTGGGAGGGTTTTCAGACCCGTGCGTACCACACAACAACATGTCAAGCAAACGATACCGAAAAGCCTTGGAAATGGTGGATCCCGCCAAGCGCTACACCCTCGAGGAAGCCCTCGAAATTTTGAAAAAACTTCCACCTGCCAAATTTGATCAGACCGTGGATATGGCTTTCAAATTGGGAGTGGACCCTCGCCAAAGTGACCAAATGGTTCGCGGCACAGTGCCCTTACCCCATGGGAGCGGCAAAAATGTTCGTGTCCTTGTCTTTACCAGTGGGGGCGAGTCTGAGCAGGCGGCCAAGGAAGCTGGGGCGGAATACGTGGGTTACGATGAATACATCAAGAAGGTGAGCGATGGCTGGGTTGACTTTGATGTTGCTATCGCCACGCCTGAAGCGATGGCTGAAGTGCGAAAACTGGGTCGTGTTCTGGGGCCTCGAGGTTTGATGCCCAATCCACGAACAGGAACCGTGACGGATGATACTGGCAAAGCTGTTACTGAAGTCAAAGCAGGGCGTGTTGAGTTCAAGATTGACAAAACGGCCAACCTTCACGTCCCAGTCGGTAAAATTTCTTTCGATGCCAACCAGTTGGCAGACAACATTCACGCTTTGGTGGATGCACTCCTTAAATCCAAACCCAGTAGTTCCAAGGGTGCCTTTCTGCTGAGCGGTACTATCAGCTCGACCATGAGCCCGGGGCTTTCACTGGATCTCAAATCGCTGCAACAAGAAGCAACAGCTGCTGCCTAACCGATTCAACCTTAATTTAAATCACTATGCGCGAAGCTAAAAAGAACATCAGTGCAGAATACCTTGAAAGGTTGAACGCGTCTCCTTACTTCATCGTCGTTGAATATCAGGGTCTAAAAGTCGATCAATTTGCAGATCTCCGGCAGCGGTTGGATGGAGCCCAAGCGGAATTGCACGTCGTTAAGAATCGCATTTTCAACATTGCTGCCCAGCAGGCTGGTATCGAGGGCGACCTTGCATCAGACCTCAAGGGCCAAATGGCTGTGGTCACTGGGGAGGCCGAGATCAGTGCTGCTGCAAAGATCATCAAAAATTTCGAGTCCGAATTCGATAAACCTAGCATCAAATTTGGATACATGGGTGAAACACGGCTGGATGCCAATGAAGTCAAGGTCATCGCAGATCTACCTTCGCTCGACGTGCTCAGGGGCAAAATCCTCGGAGTGCTCCAGGCGCCCGCTCAAAAGCTGGCAGTCTTGCTGAACACGCCTGCTGGGCAATTAGCTCAGGTGATCAAAGCCAAGGCCGAAAAAGGCTGATTCATCCCAAAGCAAACTTTCGGTCCACGCGACGTTTGGAGTGGGCTGAAGAATACAATACAAACCTAAAACCTGTCGGACTGCAGGCCGCAGTTTTAAATCGTCCCTGGCCGGGGATGGCGACACACAAAGCATATGGCAGACTTAGAAAAACTAATTGAAGAGTTAAGCCAGTTGACGGTCATGGAGGCCGCTGACTTGGTGAAGCAACTGGAAGAAAAATGGGGTGTCAGCGCAGCTGCACCTGTTGCAGTGGCTGCAGCTGGCGGTGGTGATGCCGGTGGCGGTGCTGCTGCAGAAGAAAAATCCGAATTTGACGTCATCTTGGCATCGGTTCCCGGTGACAAGAAAATTGCCGTGATTAAGGCAATTCGTGAGGTCAAAGCTGGTTTGGGGCTGGCTGATGCGAAGAAAGTCGCAGAGGGTGCCCCTGCCCCATTGCTCGAAGGGGTCAGCAAGGAAGAGGCCGAAGAGGCCAAGAAGAAACTGGAAGCAGCCGGTGCGACTGCCGAGCTGAAGTAACGGGTCTTTTTCGGGCGCGGAAAATTGAACAAGATTCCTTTTTCCGCGTCCAACCAGTTTCAGAGTTATTTTTCGAGCTGGGCGACTTAAGTTGTTCAAAGTCAACATCAGCAAGTCCGCAAGCACTCGTCAGGTGAGAGCTGCGGACCTGTTTCGTCTACAATAAAAGGGGGTTTGAAGCCCCAAAATGCGTTAAAGATTATTAAAGGTCACTATGCCATCCAAAACTTCTGAGAGAATCAACTTCGGAAAAATCAAAGAGGTGATCACACCTCCTAACTTGATCGAAGTGCAGAACAACTCCTATGCGGAATTCCTGCAATCTGAGATCGACCCAAAGAAACGTGAAAATCTTGGGCTTCAAGCTGTTTTCAATGAAGTTTTTCCGATCGAGAGTTATGATGGCAAATGTGTTCTCGAATTCAGTCACTACGAGATCGGCGAGCCCAAGCTCGATTGGTTGGAATGCCTCAGGGAAGGGGTGACCTTCGGAGCTCCTCTCCATGTGATTTTTCGTCTGCGGGATGAGCAGGGGACCAAGGAGGAGAAGGTTTTCATGGGTGAATTGCCCCTGATTACTCCCCAAGGTAGTTTTGTCATCAATGGCGCTGAGAGAGTGATCGTCAGCCAGTTGCATCGCTCGCCAGGTCTGGCTTTTGAGGCTTCTCAGCACCCCAACGGCAAAACCATGCATTCGTTCAGGATCATTCCTGACCGAGGATCCTGGTATGAAGCTCAATTCGATACCAACGACCTGCTGTTCGTTTACCTCGACCGCAAAAAGCGTCGGAGAAAATTCCTGACTACCACCTTTTTCAGGGCCCTGGGCTATGGTTCCGATGCCGATATTCTCAGGCTCTTTTATGATATTCAGGAAGTCACGGTGAAAGCGGCTTCCAAAATGGATGACATCCAGAACATGGTGCTCATCGAAGATGTTCTTGATCTGGACAAAGGTGCTGTCGTAGCGCGTGCTTTTGAACCACTCTCTGCAGCGGTGGTCCGTGAAATCGCCAATCTGGGCCTCAAAAAGATCAAGGTTGTGGATACCAGTGTCGATGAGGGGATTATCATCAAATGTCTCAAAAAGGATCCCACGACCAACGAGGAAGAGGCTCTTAAAGACATTTATCGTCGACTTCGCCCTGGTGATCCCCCCACAGCAGCCAACGCTCGCGCTTTGCTCAAGCGCCTGTTTTTTGACGCCAAGCGCTACGATCTGGGGAGAGTCGGGCGATACAAAATTTCTCAGAAACTCAATCTGGATCCTAAAAACGAATCACGCGTTCTTGAAAAGGAAGATTTGGTCGCAGCTACCAAATATTTGCTCAGTCTCAAGAAAGGTGAGGGGACTCTGGACGACATCGATCATCTCGGAAGCCGTCGCGTGAGAACGGTCGGTGAGTTGCTTGCCAACCAGTGCCGGGTGGGGCTCGCTCGAACCGAGCGTTTGGTTAAAGAGAGGATGACTCTCTTTGATCAGGGGTTGGATACCATGACCCCACAGAAGCTCATCAATCCCAAAGCTCTTTCTGCGGTCATTCGAGATTTCTTCGGTCGAAGCCAGCTTTCTCAGTTCATGGACCAGATCAATCCTCTGGCTGAACTGACGCACAAGCGCCGACTCTCCGCACTTGGACCTGGAGGCTTGAGTCGAGATCGGGCTGGTTTTGAGGTGCGCGACGTGCACCCATCACACTATGGTCGCATTTGTCCCATTGAAACTCCGGAAGGGCCCAACATCGGTTTGATTGCTTCACTGGCAACCTTTGCTCGGGTTAATGATTTCGGGTTTATTGAGACGCCTTACCGCAAAGTCGAAAAAGGTCGGGTAACCAGTCATTTGGATTATTTGACTGCAGACCGTGAGGAGCAATTCATTGTGGCTCAGGCCAACGCTCCCATCGATGACAAAGGCAAGTTCATCAACGAGCGTGTGATGTGTCGTTGCAAGGGAGACTTCATCGATGTGCCTCCACCCAAAGTGGACTACATGGATGTTTCGCCAAAGCAGCTCGTTTCAGTTGCTGCGGGGCTGATTCCATTCTTGGAGCACGATGATGCCAATCGCGCCTTGATGGGGTCCAACATGCAGCGACAAGCCGTTCCTTTGCTGGTAACCGAAGCCCCTCTGGTCGCAACTGGCCTTGAGGACAAGGTAGCACAAGACTCCCGCGCGGTTCTGTTGACAGAATCAGCTGGCGTGGTTGCGTCGGTAACCGGCAGCCAGATTGTCATTACTCAGGATGGCTCTTTACCAGAAGGCAAGAAGAAGCTTAAGCACGACCCATCCAATGGTGTGTATGTCTACAGACTTCGCAAGTTCATGCGTTCCAACGCTGCCACTTGTATCAATCAGAAAGCCTTGGTTCAGAAGGGGCAGAAAGTCAAAGCAGGTGAACCCATAGCCGATGGGCCATCCACTGAAAATGGAGAACTTGCCTTGGGTAAGAATGTGCTCTGCGCCTTCATGCCTTGGAATGGCTACAACTTTGAGGATGCTATTCTGATTAGTCAGCGCATCGTCAAAGACGATGTCTACACCTCCATCCACGTGGACGAGTTCGAAGTCAGCGCTCGTGATACCAAACTGGGCCCCGAGGAAATCACACGCGATATTCCTAACCTTGGCGAAGAAGCTCTCAAGAACTTGGGCCTGGATGGTGTGATCCGTGTAGGTGCTGAAGTGAAGCCAGGGGATATTCTGGTAGGTAAAATCACGCCCAAGAGCGAGACCGAACTAGCTCCGGAAGAGCGGTTGTTGCGGGCCATTTTTGGTGAAAAAGCCGCTGACGTTAAAGACACTTCCCTCAAAGTGCCTTCGGGAACCTATGGAATCGTGATGGATGTAAAAGTTTCTTCCAAAAAGGAATCCGATCGCACTTCCATGACACGCACGGCAAGCACGGAAGCCAAGAAGCACGCCAAGCAGGTCGAAGACGAACACAAGAAGAAGCTTGATGATCTCAGGGAGCAGCTCACCGAATCGCTCAGTAATATTCTTTTAGGCGAGAAAATCCCCTTAGACGTGGTGAATTCGGAAACAGGTGAAATTATTATTCCGGCCAACCGCAAGATTACCAAAACTCTGTTGCGAAAACTCGCTAGTGTTTACGATCGTATCGAGATTGATCCATCTCCCATTCGTAACAAAATCAACGAGATCATCAGTGCCTACAAAAAGCGCTTTGACGATCTGCAGATGCAGCATGATGAGGAAATGGAACGCGTCGAATCCGGAGATGACCTTGAAACGGGGATCGTCAAATCGGTGAAGGTCTTCATTGCCTCCAAGCGCAAGCTCTCTGTCGGCGACAAAATGGCAGGACGTCACGGAAACAAAGGTGTTGTTGCCAAAATCGTTGCCGAGGAAGATATGCCCTTTTTGGCCGATGGCACTCCGGTAGATATCGTGCTCAACCCATTGGGTGTGCCTTCTCGTATGAATGTAGGGCAGCTGCTGGAGACCCACTTGGGTTGGGCAGCCAAGGTGCTGGGTATCAAATTTGCCACGCCAGTCTTCGATGGCATCAAGGAATCTGAAGTACGCGGCTATCTCAAGGACGCTGACTTGCCCGATCACGCCAAAATTCATCTTTACGATGGTCGAACCGGTGAGCGTTTTGACCAAGAGGTCGTTGTCGGATACATCTACATGCTCAAACTCGGCCACCTCGTGGCGGACAAGATTCATGCTCGGGCTGTCGGGCCATACTCCCTGGTTACACAGCAACCTTTGGGGGGCAAGGCCCAATACGGTGGTCAACGATTCGGAGAGATGGAAGTTTGGGCAATGGAGGCATACGGAGCTGCTTATGCCTTGCAGGAACTCCTCACTGTGAAATCAGATGATGTGCAGGGTCGAACGCGCATCTATGAAAGTATTGTCAAAGGTGACAATTCCCTCGATGCGGGTGTGCCGGAATCCTTCAACGTGCTCGTCAAGGAAATCCAATCACTCGGCATGGACGTCAACGTCGGATATGAACCTGAAGAGGTGGATCCGGATGCAGAACTAAGGTCGATCCCCTCAAGCCTTTCAGCCATGGGTTGATTCCACCAGAGACGATAACTTATTTCAAAGACATAGACATGATTGAAAGCAGAAATAGCACCCGTGAACTGTTTGGTTTGGACCAGGTCAACATGGTGGACCATATCAGTATCACTGTCGCCTCACCTGAGTCCATCCGTTCCTGGTCAAAAGGTGAAGTTAAGAACCCAGAGACCATCAACTACCGTACTTTCAAGCCTGAAAAAGGTGGCCTCTTCTGTGAACGTATCTTTGGTCCTGTCAAGGATTGGGAATGCTCATGCGGTAAGTACAAAAGAATCAAACATCGCGGAGTGGTCTGCGACCGATGCGGAGTCGAGGTAACCCTCTCTCGAGTACGTCGTGAGCGCATGGGGCATATCGAGTTGGCTGTCCCGGTCTCGCACATCTGGTTCTTCAAGTGCATGCCTTCTCGTATTGGCTTAATTCTCGACATGACTGCCCGCGAACTCGAGCGTGTGGTTTATTATGAAGACTATCTTGTCATTGACCCTGGCACGACTCCACTGAAGGAGCATCAGTTGCTCAGCGAAATGGAATACCGGGAGGCTCGGGAGACCTACGGAGCTGACGCTTTTGAGGCAGAAATGGGTGCGGGTGCTGTTCGAAGGGCTCTCGAAGCTGTCGACTTGAGTGAACAGGTTGAGGAGCTGCAGGTTGCCATGACGGAGACTCGCAGTAAGCAAATACGCAAAAAATTGGCCAAGCGCATCAAGCTATTTCAAGGGTTCATTGCCAGCAAGACCCGTCCTGATTGGATGATTCTTGTCGTGCTGCCAGTCATTCCCCCAGATCTCAGGCCGCTGGTGCCATTGGAAGGTGGGCGCTTTGCAACCTCTGATTTGAACGATCTTTATCGGCGGGTGATCAATCGAAACAACCGCCTCAAAAACCTGCTTCAACTCAAGACTCCTGAAGTCATCATCCGCAATGAAAAGCGCATGCTCCAGGAGGCGGTGGATGCCTTGTTTGACAACGGGCGGCATGGACGTGCGGTCACTGGAGCCGGAAACCGTCCGCTCAAATCATTAAGCGACATGCTTAAAGGCAAGAGCGGGCGATTCAGACAGAATCTATTGGGTAAGCGTGTGGATTATTCTGGACGATCTGTGATTGTCATTGGTCCCGAGCTGAAGCTCAACCAGTGCGGTTTGCCTAAGAAGATGGCCTTGGTTCTTTTCGAACCATTCATCATCCGACGCCTCAAGGAGTTGGGTTATGTCCATACCGTCCGATCGGCAAAGAAGATGATTGAACGGCAGTCTCCGGAGGTGTGGGATATTCTTGAAGAGGTCACGATGGGTCATCCTGTTTTACTGAATCGTGCGCCTACCTTGCACCGACTTTCCATTCAGGCATTTGAGCCCGTATTGATCGAAGGTGAGGCTATTCGTGTGCATCCATTGGTTTGTACTGCTTACAACGCGGACTTCGATGGTGACCAAATGGCGGTTCATGTGCCTTTGTCCGTCGAGGCACAGATGGAAGCCAGATTGTTGATGATGGCTCCTAACAATATTTTCAGCCCATCCAGTGGTAAGCCCATCATGACTCCTACCCAGGATATCACCTTGGGATGCTACTACCTGACTGCGGAGCCGCGTGAACAGAAAAAGAAGGGTCAACGCCTGAGTTTCTTCGGTACCAAGGAAGAAGTCATTTTCGCCTTTGATGACGGCGAACTGAACACCCACTCGAGGGTTCTTCTGCTCAATCCGGACTATGGCCAGGAGACCGTTTACGGTGACAAAGACAAGAAAGTGATCGAAACCACCGTCGGTAGAGTGGTGTTCAGTGAAATCTGGCCTACAGAATTGGGCTTTCCCAACCGTCCTATCGGGAAGGGCCAAATTGGCGATTTGATTTGGAATTGTTACAAGGTCTGCGGTCATCAGGAAACGGTGAGGACTCTTGACCGGCTCAAAGAACTTGGCTTCCGTGAAGCTACCAAGGCGGGTGTGTCCATTGGGATCGATGACATGATCATCCCTGTGGAAAAAGATCAGGAAATAGGTTCAGCCCAGGAACAGATTTCCGAAGTGGAAAACCAGTATCGCCGCGGTGTGATCACACCTGGCGAACGGTATAACAAAATTATCGATATCTGGACTCATTGTACAGACCAAATCTCCAATGTGATGCTACGCACGTTGCAAGCCAATCAGGCAAAGGATGAATTCAATCCTGTCTATCTGATGGTCGACTCCGGTGCCCGTGGTAATCGTCAGCAGGTCCGTCAGTTGGCGGGTATCCGTGGTTTGATGGCAAAACCATCTGGAGATATTATCGAAAAGCCAATTCTCTCCAATTTCCGTGAAGGACTGACTGTCCTCGAATACTTTATTTCCACCCACGGTGCGCGTAAGGGGCTTGCAGATACGGCTTTGAAAACTGCCGACTCAGGTTACATGACACGTAAACTGGTGGACGTCGCGCAGGACGTCATCGTGCGCGAGCAGGATTGCGAGACCAGCAATGGTATCTGGGTTTCAGCCATCTATGAGGGTGAAGATGAAGTGGTCAAACTGAGCGAACGCCTGGTAGGGCGTGTCTCATGTGAGGACATTGTAGATCCCAGTGACGTGAAGAATGTGATCGTCGCTGCCAATGACGAAATTGACGAAGTCAAAGCCAAGACTGTCGATTCTGCAGGTATCGAGAGAGTCAAAATCCGTTCGGTTCTCACGTGTGAATCCAGCGTGAGTCTGTGCGCCAAGTGCTACGGTCGCAATTTGGCAACCGGCAAGTTGGTCAAGCAAGGGGAAGCTGTCGGTATCATCGCTGCCCAATCGATTGGTGAACCGGGCACTCAGCTCACCATGCGTACGTTCCATATTGGAGGAACGGCTTCGCAGATTTTCAAGCAGCCTCAAATCAAATCCAAATTTGAAGCCACCGTGGTCTACAGTGACCTGCGCTGTGTTGAGCTCGAGGACGGTAACAATATCGTGCTGAACAAGAATGGCTCCATTCGACTGTTGGATGAGGATGGAAGAGAGCTTGAAGAGCACAACATCATCATTGGTTCAGTGATCCTCGTACCTGACGGGGGCAAAGTTAAAAAAGGACAAACCTTTGTTCAATGGGATCCTTACAACGTCCCGATTCTCTCCGAGCGAGCTGGAGTGGTGAAATTCCACGACATCATCGAAGGTGTCACCATGAAACAAGAGGTGGATGAAGCAACGGGCCAAGAGGCCATGGTGGTCATCGACCACAAAGAGGATCTTCATCCCCAGGTGATGGTATTGGAATCGAAAAATGGAGAGGTAATAGCCAATTATCCTATTCCCTCAGGAGCCCATATCGTCGTCCAGGAAGGTGCAAAGATTCCTGCGGGTGCCTTGATGGCCAAGACGCCTCGCAAAACCAGTAAGACCAAGGACATTACAGGTGGTTTGCCTCGTGTAGCGGAACTTTTCGAGGCACGGCGTCCCAAGGATGCTGCTGAAATCGCCAAAATGGATGGTGTGGTGGATTTTGGCCCCAGTGTTCGCGGCAAACGTTGCATCATCATCCGAGATCCCGATTCCGGAACGGAAGAGGAGCATTTGATCCCGATTGCCAAGCACGTCATCGTCTTCAAGGGGGATTATGTTAAAAAGGGCCAGCAACTCACCGAAGGGCCTGTAGTGCCGCATGAAATCCTCGATGTT
>Ga0255767_1000728_pt1 | contig 29790 bp, 37 predicted proteins | sample 071ome_24_FD_179967 | JGI IMG/M metagenome (GOLD analysis project Ga0255767, IMG submission 179967) | Coastal salt marsh microbial communities from the Groves Creek Marsh, Skidaway Island, Georgia - 071402CT metaG (version 2) | ecosystem: Environmental > Aquatic > Marine > Intertidal zone > Salt...
AAAATTTAATATAGCTCCTGTTGTATCTATTACAATAGGCTTTGAAATATTTGTACCAGTATCATGTTCTATAATACCTTGCTTAGTAGAGCTTTTAACAAACCAATAAATTTTATCATTTTCTTCATCAGCTATTTTACCAATACATTTTGCATTATTGCCAAATTTTGATTCTTCTGATAAATCTGTTAGTAATTTAGTACCTCGAATATTTTGAACTGTACCAGCATCTGATTCATTCGTTGATGATACCTGGATATTTTGCGCATCTGTATACTCACCATCAGGAATTAATCTCTCATCGAGGTCCTTATTCATTTTTCCGCGTAGGAAAACCTTTTTTATTTCCGGCATTTAATTAATGTTTAATCTGCTTAGACTTACCTCTCATTACTTGAGTAAGCTCTTTTAATTTAAGGTTGGATAATCTTAGTTTAGCATTACGCATTGCTGCTCTTCTGTCTTTTCTAAACCTATTTACTATGTATTCTGGTATATTTGCTTTTGTAGATAAAATAGCGTGTGCTATGTATTTATATATTGCTTCTTCTGCAAGTTTGTGTATTTGCATTTCATTATCAGTACCAAGACCATCAGATATATATCTTAATGTTATAATTTTCCCCGCTAAATTGCTACTAAAACCAAACTGGCCGTTTGCTTCGTCAATTATAAATACTCCGTTTAATTGTGTAGTTTCTGGATCAATACCAAATCTTTTTCCTTCACCAATCATTGCATTTCTATCATTATCTGAATAAAAATAATCATCGTTTAAATCTGTATTTGGTACATTTTTAAATCTTTCTGAAGTAATTGAGGTTGATGTTAATATAGATTCATCATTATCATATAAATATTCAGCTGTGTCATCTTGTAATATCGGTTGGCTTGGTCTTGATGTTATTTGGGATGGGTATATTATTCTTTCAAGCCCGTCACCATCAATCCAAGCTAATTGAACGTAATTAACGTAATCTTGAGGCATTGGTATTGTAAGAGATGCCCCAACTTCTACTTCTTGTATTTTTTCAATTCTTGATATATCATAACTAAATTCCTGAATTGCTCTTTTAGCATGAAATAAAACATCAGATCTACTTGCAATATTAATTATTTTACCATTACCAATATAAGACACTATAAAGTTGTTTATAATATCATTTAAAGCAATATATCTGTATGATCCATGCTTTATGTTTTTAAGCTTAATTTGTATAGCTGTCCCGTTTGCTGGTGCTGATGAAAATGTTACAACACCTGTGCTTGAATTGTAAGTATATTGATCATCATCAATTTCATTTCCTCCTTGATATACTATAAATTCACTTTCTGCAGATGGCAATGGGTCAAATGTAACAGTAAAATTAACTGTAGAACCATCACCAGTAAAATTATTTGCTACTGTGTAGTATTCTTTAGCTGTTTGTGTTATTAGTCCCATTTATTAAGATTTTTCTTGTGTTATTTTTTTAGTTTCTTTTGCATCTGCTAATTGAGCTATATTAGGGTCTTTAATACTGACGCCTGTATATAATAATATTTTTAACACAACATTCGTTTCTTCAGAAGGATGCAATTCAAAATTTTGTGATTGTCCTGCGTTATATAAAGCTGTACCATCTACCATAGTATAACCCCACTCAGGCGCTGACGGCTTTCTAGTATATGTACATGTAATTCCTGATATAATTGATACAGGATATACTTTTATATTCCATTGCAATGAAGTATTAGCTATACTCTGTATGTATACTGGATTGTTTGTTGTTGGATTAGTTAATTTAGAACTAGTATATTCATTTAATGTTTTTTTATCAACTTTTTCTAATTCTATATTATTATATGTTAATGTCCCCAATTTATGTAAATCAGAAGGGATTTGGAAAGAGTCTGTTGAATAAACAAGAGTAGCCTCTTTTTTAAATTTACTCAGTTTTTCATCAGTTATTTTATATAAATCAGCATATTCAGTATCATTAGGCGCTAATCTTTTGTATTGATTTAAATCAAAAAAATACTGCTCAAAAATTTCAGCCTGAGCTTGATTAGCAAAAAGATTGAACTCTTGCGGAGTCAAATATCCTCTATTTTCTTTGTTTATAATAGCAAGTACTTTTTGATAAACTGTATTTATATTAATCATTTTTTATTTTTTATTATAGTAATAGCCACGATTACAGTGGCCATCACTATAATCTGACTTTACTTAAGTCTTTTTTCTATTGATTTATATACTTCTAAACCTTCATCTGTTTTTAAGAAAGCTGTAAAGGCTGAGTAAGGATGCTCATCAAATGGTACTGTCATAATTTTTTTATTTGTTGACACCCATTTAAATGTTCTTTGATCATCAGATAATTTTAATATCCCTAATTCAGCTGCTTTAATAGCCATATTCCTAATATTAATATCATCATCATTTGCTAGTTCTAAGAACAGTTTAGGATCATTTTTAGCAAATAGTAATAAATCTCTTTTTATTTCTTTAGAAGTCATCTTAGATACCTCAGAACCAATGTTTGATCTTACTATTGCTTCTGCTTGATCAATATCCATTGATTTTGCTGCATTTAGTGCATCAATTTCAAGCTCTATAATATCTAATTCATCTTCTGCTTCTTGTTCTGCATCAAATTCAGCAAATACCCTTCCATTATCTGGGTGATATAATGACATTAATTTTTGCAGAGTTTGTTTTTCTTTAGGTACAATTAATACACCGTCTTCAAAAACTATATGACCAAGTCTTGCGTCGCCTTTAAATTCATCAACGAAACAAGTTTTTTGGTTTAAGGTATATTTTAATTCTCTTTCAAATCCTTTTTCTTTATCGAACCAAAATATGTTTTTACCTTTTATTGTATATGTAAGCGGGCTTTTCCCGTTTATTAGATAGTATGATCTATCTTTTATCTCCCATTTAGGGGCTGTTTTTGTTTTTGTTGCCATAATATAATAAGATTAAATAATAAAAAAATATAAGAAATCCCCGACCGAAGCCGGGGTAATTCTCATATTAAATAAGGATTAGTTTAATAACATAAAGTTATTAGCACCTTGTACTACTAAACATCTTTCAGATAAATAGTGTACCTCCATTGCGTCTAGATCAGATGTAGTCGCACCACCTACAGAACCTGTAGTCCAAGACTTCATTCTTCTATCGTCAGCTTGAGAAGCCCTATATCTAACGTGAAGGAATGGTCTTTTGATGTTCTTACCTAATGTTTGATCGTAAACAGTTGATGTTCCAGCAGGAGCTAATACACCTCTAATGTTAGTGAATGAACCACCTGTTGTAATATCATTTAAGTATTTCCAGTCAGTTTTGTAGAAGTCATAAGAACCTCTTCTGAAACCAGAGAAACCTAAATTAAGTGCCATATCTTCGCTGTTTGAGAAAACACCGTAAGATGTACCACCTGTACCATAAGAATTTTGAGCCGCTAGCATATCGTCAATGTTTAATGCAACATCTCTGTTTACAAATAACATGTTTTCTTCGATAGCACCTTGCGTATCTAATTTCTTAAGAATTTCATCGAAGTCAGCTAAATCTTCAGTTGCTGTGTTTCCATCAACACCTGCAGTTACGTGACCTCTATCTTCAATTGCTGCGAAAAGACCTTCAGTTCCACCAATTCCAGTTACACCAGCTGCGCCAGAACCTGACACTGCTAATTCGCCTTCTACCATTGACATTTCTAAGTAATCCTCGAATCTAGTTCTTGTATCACCTTCTGCCTTTAGGTACCATAGGTAACCTGATTGACCGTTTTCACCTGTAATTTCTACCCAACCAATTTGAGAAGCATCAGATCCTGAAACCTCATACTTATCTTTTAAAATAATTGGTTTGTTAGTAAACGACTTGAAAGATGGAGTTACCGCACCTGTCATACCTGTAGTAGCTTTTGCAAATTCTGAACCGATAACAAATAGTGTTACTGTTTCACCGTCTGTAAAAGTATTACCTGAAGTATTAAATGCTGCTGCACCGTATCTTTTAAGTGTTAAAGTTGTAGCACCTGAGTTAACAGCTGATACATATGCGTTATCAATTTTACCTGATGAAGCACCTTTAATTTTTACTGTTTGTCCTACTCTTACAGCGTGAGTACCTGATGCTGCAATTGTTACAACACCTGTTGCAATTACAATAGTACCTGTATACTTTAAGTGTAGTCTACCTTGCTCTGACCATACTACTTGATCTGAAGACATAGGCATTTCAGCACCCACCATTCTTAAGAAGCTAGCGATAGATCTGTCTCCATATCTTTCAACTTCTGCTTCGTATAACTCTGGTAAGTATTGCTGAGACCAGTCGTTTGAACCACCTGTAAATGATAGGTAGTTAGTCGACAAAGTTTGCTTTACTGGAGCTGGAACCGCGTTTAAATTGGATCCGCCAGTAGGAGTTATTACTGCCATTTTGTTTTATTTTTTTAAAGTTATTGTCTAAGTTTAATTTTTAACTTTGAACTATCATCACCAGTAATTGCTCTTATTTTTACACCCCCGGTTTCAACTGTGCCAGTTTTACGTGGATCCATATTTATATTTTTGGATTCAGCATCTAACTGTTTAATAGCATCAGCTTTACCTTGCTCGTAAAAATGATTTGCAATTGCATCTGCATTGTCTGCAACAAATAAGGCTTTATGATAACCAGCCGCATCTTGTAACATATTATCTTTACTGATATACTTATCTAATACTTTTAATATGTCGGACTGTCTATCTTTTACCTGTTGTGCGTCTTTAACGTTGAATCTATATTTTTTGTCAGCAACTTTAAATTCAAAACCTTTGAATTCTTCATTGAAAACTTTATTAGACTCGGTGTTAAAATGCTCAACTTGTCTTTCTTGTAGCTTTTGCTGTTCTGATTGCTCAGAGTTGTAAGTATTGAAAAACTCAATAGCTTTTTGTTGATCGCTGGTTAACTTAGAACCCAACTTGACTTCCTCGTAGTATTTGCCCTTTAATCCTTCCAAATAGCTTTTAGCTTTTGCAATTTCTTCTTTATAAGCGAGTTTTTTACGCTTAATATCTTTTGGTTCATCAACTTCTTCATCTACACTAAAATTATCTTCAATTAAAAAATCAATTTCATCTTTTGTAAGATGTGATTTAGTTTGATTATAATATTGATATAATAAAGTTGAATCGTCTATGTTAGAATAATCTTGATTAATTTTTACATAATCTTCTAACGTTCCTCCAGTTTCATTCATAAAGTCTACAACTTTTTGAATGTTTTCTGGTAATTCTGTTGCTGTATCTTGTGCTGTTTGTACAGCTTCTTCTATTTCTTCCTTAAGTTCCTCTACTGGATCTTCAAGCTTAGGCTCTTCTTTTATTCCCGACTCTTCTTCTTCTATAACTTCTTCTAAAGTTAATTGCTCTTCTTGCTGTACTTCTTGCAATTCCACGTCGGCTTCTTGCCCATCTTTTTCATCCGTGCTGCTTCCGCGTAACACGCTTTCATCTGTGCTTTGTTCTTGAACGGCATCTGTTTCTGTTTTTGGTGGTTTACTTAAATCCACTTTATAAACACCATCTTCTAAAGATGTTTGTTTACCAGCATCCTCAAGTACTTTTTCTTCCTTTTCGGCTGCTGTCGGTGTTTCGTCTACAACGACGTCTTTATTTTCTTCCATGATATAATATTATAAAAATGTTTGCAGTTTTTTTATCTAGGCTCAAACTGCTCTAAGCCAAATCCACCCAAAGTATCAAATCCTGCAGATTCAAACTTTTTAGGTGGTTTATTATTTTTTCTTTGATCTATTAATTCAGATTGTTGAGAAGCTTGTATTTTTGTTCTTTGATCTTTCCTATCTTCTTTAAACTTCTCTTTATCTTTAATTACATTTAAATCAGCGTCTTTAAGCTGCATATTCATTTCAAACTCTTTTTGCATTAGCATCATTTTTATTTCAGCTTCTTTTTCTAATTTTTGTGTGTCTAATTGAGCTTCAATTTGTGCCAATTGAGCTTTACTTTGTGTTATAGCTTGTTGTTTTTGAACATCTGCTTGCGCAGCTGCTTGCGCAGCTTGTGCATTAGATTGTGTTTGCATTTGAATATTTTCTTGTTGTATTTGTCTATCCTGCTCAAATTTTTGTTTTCTCCTTAATTTTAATAATTGATTAGCAAGCTTTAAATTTCTTATTTCTCTAATATCAATAGCATCTTCTAAATTAATTTGTTCTTTTTGAAGAGACATTTGTATATTGTTTTCAAGTAATTGTTTTTCTTCTTCATCTGGCGCTAATTCTAAAAATATACCAAAATCATGCAGCTGTAATTTTTTCATATCTTCTAATGCACCTACATTAGATTTTCCTATAGCCTGTATAAATGATTTACGTGTTGGGCTATATTCTAATACATCTGATATTCTAAGCGATATTGCTTCAGCTGTTTTTAATGTAAGATATAACCCACCTTGCAATATGTGTCTTGTTGCTGTATTTGAATTTGCAGCAGCAATTTTTTGTAATCCTACTAATGCGTTTTTATCTGGTGTTGAACCATCTCTTGCTTCATTTAGCCCTGTTACATCACGTAACATTTGTAAATAATAATTATATGAATTTATTAAACTAGATATTTTAGCATTTGCTCCAGAAGATTGTAATTCTTGTACCGGAACTTTTCCGTTATTAAATTCACCGTCTTGTGTCATTGATCTACCAATAACTGATCCTGTTTGAAAATACATATTCAGTGCTTCTTGCGCATTGTAATTTGTGCCATTACCCAAATCAATTTCAGCAATACCATCAGCATCTAAATATACACCGTCTGGTACCATTCTTGATAATACCTGTTGTAACTTTAAATGAGTTATTTGAATCATATCAGCAAATGTTGTCATTCTACTAACAAGCGACTCAACTTTACCTTTATATATTCTCGGTGCAACTATATTATAACTAAACTGTGCTTTAACTGTATTTGACTTTGGTCTTGTCATGTTTTCAGCTAACTGCCATTTTAGTAATTTATTAGTACCAATGATTTTTGCGCCTTCATATATTACTTCAATAGTCCTTGATGATTTTTCAAATCTTGATCTTGAATCTTTTGGCGGGTCAAAAGTATCGTCTTTTTTAATTGCTTTCGATGCACCCGTTGACGTTTCTTTTATTTTATGCACATCATCTCTATATGTTTTATACTCAAAATATAATACATAAGCATATGCGTCATCTTCATTATCTTTACCAGCGTATGATTTGTTGTATAGTTTAACATTGGTTCCTTGCCCCTCTACATCTTTTCTTATATCTTCTTCTGTTAAATGTGGAAATTGTTTTTTTAAATCAACTACAGATACTCTTCTTATTTCACCCACATAATATATATCATCAAAATGAGGTGATTCTGTATAAGAATAAACCAAATCAGCTGGATCAACATATTTTATATTTATCCCTTCTGAAGTTGTGTATTCATTTTTAACAGCCCCTATACCTAAAACAGTTATATCATAATCTAATCTTTTCTTTATTAATTCATATTTATTATGATCAAATACATTATTTATAGCTTCTTCTTCTGCAATTTCAATTGAATCTTTATAATCTAGTTGCATATGCAATTGCACTTCCTCTTCTGTTTCTGGTAAAGTATTTCTATCTGTTTTAAATATATCAATTCCAGTTTCTTTTTTTACAGAATCTTTATATTCTCTAGTAAACATGTCTTCTAGTAAGTTTTGAACATGCTTTGTTCTTTTTTGTACTGAAGCGGGGTCCTGTGAATATGCTTTTATATCATATGTTCTTTCTGCAATACCATTTACAACTATATCTACAAATTTTGGTATGATAGGTACTGGTTTCCAATCTAAGTTTAAATATGATAAATCACCGTTTACAGATAATTCGTCTTTATATTTTTGTATTGATTGTTCACCCCTAGCATATAATTTTAAACGGTGAAAATTGTCTCTGTTAGCATAATACCTAGCTGTACCAGAGTCTCTTTTAAACCATTCTGATTCAACTGCTTTTGCAACTTCTAAACCATACTTTTCACTTGCTTTCTCAGCATTTGAAACTGCTTGGCTTGGGAATATGCCTTTTGGTAATAAATCCATCTATTTTATTATTTTTGAAATACTTCCTTTGTTATCATATTTTTTGAAACCAAAATCTAAAACTTTTGTTTGTCTTAATTGTTTTGGCTGGTATAAGTGTCTATTGCATGCCATAATTGCAAGCCCTGAGCTTATTGCGGCATCGTGCTTGGTTCTATTATTTATATTAAATTTAGACCAATCATTCAGTGTTGCATTGAAATATATGTTTCCATAGCTTCCATCTTCTTGTAATCCTACAAATTTATCTATATAAGATTCAATAGCCGCAGCGTGAATTTGTTTTATATCTTCAGATGTATTAGGTATACCACCTATTTCTTTTTCAGCTGTAGATAATTTATTTCTTGTTTTATCTGGCCTATTCATAGAATATCCTCGATACCCTCTTCGTTTTAAATAATACAACAATCTTGGTTTGTTATTTTCTGCAAGAAGTGGCATCCCATAAAATACTAATGCCATAAGTACATCTTCAAAAAATATTTCAGCGGTTTGAGGTCTTGCAATATATTCTAAAAAGAATGAATTGATTGGTGCATCTTCCATACTAAATTTAGTTAATCCATGTAATGCACCTTTTGAACCTCTTCCATCAGTTGTACCTGATATATCATAAGAGTCACATCCAAATGCCCCTATATGTTCGTTTCCTGGATACTTGCCCCCATTTTTAGTTATTACATGGTTTTGCAAATTTAAACTAGGAATCCAAGATATATTAAACCTTCCATTTAAATCAGGCATAAAAATTACTCTTGAATCTTTAATACCATTTTCCCATTGGAAGTTTCCTTTTGTTACAGCCCCTGATGTTAATACACCGTCGTTGTAATCTATTTGTTCATATATTTTTTGTAAATTAAATATACTGTTTTTTGTTTCATCTCTGAACGCATGTTCTTCTGTACGCGGGAACTGTCTATAAAATTCATTTAATCCATCTTGATCATTTCTTAATCCATCTGCTTCATTCTCCCAGTGTTCTATTATGCCAATGTCGATTTGATCACCATAGGGTCCCTCAACTGGAGTTCCGGGCGTATCGAATACAGGTATTCCATAAGAATCAATGAATCCTTCGTAGTTCCATTCCATAGGTATGAACAAACTATATAATCCCGAGCTAGTCTGTCCATTGCGGTTTCTTTTTGTAACGTCTGAGTCATAGTATAGTTTTTTGAAGTTATCTCCACCTTTATCTAAGGCATTAGAAGTAGACCCCATCATACATTTCCCTATTATCCTACTTCCTAGTCTCAGCGTTGTTTTAGTAACACGCCAGTTATTTAATATATTATCAGGTCTTTCCCATTTACCTGATTCATCGTGAACAAGTAATTTTAACTTTTCACCATCATAAGAGTTGTCCCCTGTGTTTTTCCAATCTATTGTTGTATCGAGCCCTTCGAGCGCGTCGGCGTTGGACTTGGTTGTACTGGTGATGGACTTTCTAGTGAGTTTGGAAGCGGGGACACGGTAGGCCAGCTCTGTCTTTGGCCTGTCCATTCCATCTTGTATTGGTTTGAAGAAAAATGGGTAGTGGGTTGATATGGGTACCACCTTGTCGGTAAACATCTTCTTTGCATCTGCACCAGTCTTCGATAAGATTCCGAATCTAGCATCGGAACTGATAGTAGCTTGGTTAACTGTTTCACTCGATGACATGAAGCTAAATCCAGACCGTCTATTCTTGAGGTAGCAAATTCCGTAGCATCTATTATCTGCCTTGCAAGCTTCCCAGAATATGAAGAATAATCTGTTTGCTTCTCTAAACTCTGGTCTCCCAACATCAATTTTGGACCACTGCAGGTAATTGTAATGAGAGCCAGTAATGTAAGTACTACGACCTTTGTTGCGAAACCAAAAGCCTTCTTCGCGTCTGGTAAATTCTCTATCAATGTATGCATGCCATGTTTCTTTAAATTCCGTTGGATATGTTTGCCAATCAAAAATTGTTTTTATATTTTTTAATTCAGCTGGATAATCTTCAGGCGTCCATTTATCATATTTGCTATACACATCTTTTTCTTCAGGCAACGCAATCTTTAGGCTTTGTATTTCATATATTTCACCTATCTTACCTGATTTACTTATAACAACTACATCATGCTCTTTGTTATATCCATACTTCCAAGCTTTCTTTTTATTTAATCTATGTATTGTTGTACGCTTAATAGGCTCAACAATTTTATATAAAGTTTGCTGATAACTCATTATTTTGATCGTTTTTCTGCAAATCCTTTAAAAGCTTCTTTATTTTCTTGTATAGGTTTATTATTTAATATAGCTTCTTCGGCTTGTATCCTGTTTAATATTTCAAACGCATCGAATATTGCTAACTTTTTTGTAGCTGCTGCATTTTTTAATCTATCAGCTGAAACGTCATCATCGGTTTCAACTATAGGTTCTTTTGCAACTTTAACAAGTTCATCAACTGCCCTATAGCCAGCTTGGATTATATTCGACTTCTTTTTCTTTATATCCATATTTAATTGAAATATCATTTAATTTTATTCTATACAATCTTTTACCGCCAACAATAAATTCAAATTCAGAATAAGGCGTAAAACCTATAACTTCATTTTTAGTTACAAAATCAGAACCATCTGTATAAACTACAATTCCTTTTAAGGGTTCTTCTTTTATTTCCCATTTATCATCAGCTTGTATTGGATTTACAAAACAGTAACCTGGCATTGCTATCCAATTATCATTTCTTTTATACATATATACCTGATCTAAATAACAAAAGTACATATTATTTTTAAAATAATTTCCACTATTTTTTTCTTCCCCTCTTACATCATAGTATCTTCTGAATATATTGTGATGTACTAATACTTCATCAGACTCGCGCAGAGGCGTTTTAAACGCGCCAGGAAGAGCTTTTACTATTGCTTCCTTACTTACGTACCTATAGTCACTAATTGACGTGTTTAAGATCAAATTTTTATCGGATACTTTTTTGGTATTTTTATAGCGGTTTTCTTTTGGTTTTATAATAAGTGCATATGGGTTATTCATAATCTAAATTATACTCTACACTTATTCCCATGTTTTTGTTAAAAGATTTCCAAAGTAACACTTCTTTATTCTTTTTAATATATATTTCGTAATCTGTATCTTTTTCTAATATATTTGTGATTACATGGTTACCATAAACTTCCTGACCAATTTGATAGTGCATTGCGTTATCCTTATAGTCTCTTCCTATACTAATTTTTCTTATTAGTTTCATTTGATTCAATTTTTTCTAGCTCACCTGTTTCAATGTTTATATTGCATTTTCCATATATTTCTTGTAAGCTAGATTTCATATTATTTAATTGTATTTCTAACTGTGAAAATTCATGGGCTAATTTATGACCATTTATAGTATTTAACCCAATTTCATTTTGTTTTGTAGATATTTTATCTACTAAAGCTTTTAAATTATCAAGCTCTTTTTTCTTTAATTTCATAAGTTATTGAATTTGATTTAATTATATTTTTTATATATTACGCATTATATGAATGGTTCAAATCCATTCGTTTTTTTTATTTTATAATTTTAAATCCCATACTTCGTGTGTATAAGGAGACGATGTTCCTACACGACCAAATAAAAGAATATGCGACATCTCATCATTAAGTTGCATAAATCTAATAGCCATATTGCCTATTATTGACGAAAAATCAAATACTGTCCCTGTTCCTCTAGAAGAAATATCATAAGCAGTTGATAAATCATATTGCGCTATTTTACCATTTTGATCACCACCGGCATAAAATTTAGTCCCATCGTGATTAAATTGGCACGACCTTGCCCTTGAACCTAAATCAGTTACTGCAAAACTTATGCTAGTTGCAGTACCACAGCCAGAACCCGACGATAAATCACCTGCTGTACTTAATGAAATAGCTTTTACAGTATCGTATTGTAAATATAAAGTATCTTCATTACGAGATAAAAATTGTGATGATGATGTTCTCTCACCACCACTTCTCGTACAAGTGTCTGTGTTAATTGAACCAGCTGTTGATATATCTCCTGCTGTACCTAATGGCTGCGAATAATAATTATTTGAATAATATGGGTCGTAAGAAATCCAATCTAAATCTTTATTTATTATAACACCTGTCATATAATTTGGCATTGTTGCGGTAGTTTGGTATGTTTTTTGAACAGTACCTATTGACGTAACATCAAATGCGGTACTGAAGTTATATTGATTAAACCAATGTTGACTGTTAGATAAATGTGTAGTTATTAGCCTTGTACCATCAGCGCTTATACACCCACCCCTTGGGTCACCTTGAGAACCTACTGTAAGTGTTTTTGAAGCATAAGACGTTGCATTAGATAAATCTCCGTCAAATATTCTTTCTTGCGATATTAATCTTTTACCTAAACTCATATTTTACTACATCTGCTTTTTTTGTTAATGCATTAATTGCCGCTTCGTGATCGTTATGACTTGCTAGTATTGCAGTTCTTTCATCTTCTACTTCTTGTGGTACATCTATATTTCTATTTAATTTTCTTATATAATACCAATCAGTTGTTAATAATAAACTATTTGTATGTTCTTGCAAATAATTTAATTTTTGTTCTTTCAGCTCGGTTAAAGTTTCTGACCAAGTTTTATCTGAAACATCTTTAGTAAAATTTTCACTTGCAGAATCAAAATATAAATCTCCAAGTTCTTGTATTCTTGAGTCATATTCAGGAATTACTACATCATAAAAACCATAAGACCTTAAGTCATCATCTGAAAGTAAATGAAATCCTCCAATAATATCTCCCCATGAAGATGGCAATGTATTATATGTTTTAATTTGTCCGTTTATATTTATTGCTTTCATATTATTAAGGTGTTGTATCGCTAGTGTAAGTTGCAATAGAATAATGATATATTTTAGCACCTGAACTATCATCGGTGCACACTATTTGAATTAAATTGTTTGCTGTGCCGTCATAATCTGTTGAACCTACTTTGTTAAATGTTGAACCTGTTTCACTGAATGTTATTGTATAATTTCCTGTTAATATTAAATCTACCACCTGCCCTTGAACGGCATTACTAAATGTAAATGTAGCTGCTGCGTTTGCAGTTGCAGTAAATGTACTAGCTGCGCTAAAGTCTAAGCTAAATGTACTTCCTGTGCCTAATGCACTTAATGCTGTATATCTATTTTCTAACATTGCAAATTCAACAGCGTCGTTTGCTATTGTAACCGCCCCTGCTGACATTGTTACATCTCCACTAATTGATAATGTAGAACCATCACCTAAAAGATTATACAACTCATTAGTATTGTCATTTATTTTATCAGCCCCGTTTCTTAGTGTATCACCAGTGCCGTCATTAGCCGCACTACCTATATTTATTGTTTGTTTTGCCATTACTTAATTATTAATATTGTGTTGCATCCATTGTTAATGCATTACTATCAAATGTTTTTAAAGAACTGTCTAATGTAAGCGGATAATCTGGTCCTACATCAATCCAACTTGTTCCATCATATGCTTCTAATTTTGTAGTTGTTGTATTAAATCTAATATAACCAGCTGAAGCTGTTCCAGGCCTCTGTGCAGTAGTTCCTGTTGGAATCTGCAAATAATCTGTAGCTTCTGTAAACTTCAGTAGCCCTTGTTCTATCTTAGTTTGTGCCATTGCTTAATTATATATTAAACCACCCTGTACCGTTGTGTATTTCAAGTTTAGCTGTTGTTGTATTAAATCTAATATTTCCCGCACTTGGAGAACTAGGTCTTTGAGCTGTTGTACCAGTCGGTATTTTTAAATAATCAGTTGCTTCTGTAAATTTTAATAAACCTTGTTCTATTTTTGTTTGCGCCATTATTAATTTATTTTAAATGCCATATATATATATTCGTAACCACTTGAATTTAAATTTATAGTTCCATTATAAGCATCAAATCCTGTTGATGTAAATTCTAATCCATAAACTGCGTTAGTTGCTTCTGCTGCTGAATCTTGTGCTTGTACGTATGGTGTATTATTAAGAGTGCCATCTCCTCTAACACTATCAATCATTATCCATCTACCTCCAGTAATATTATACATTTTTACCATTACAAAATCTGGTTGAAATCCCACATTTACGCTAACAGTACTTGAACTACCGCTATAACTTCCAATCTTGCTATAATTTGATACTGAATGGAAACAGTAGGCTATGTAATCGTTACCGCTTCCATTAACATTTACATCGTTACCGAGAGTTACTGTTGTAGATGATGGAGATGTACTATTCCACATATTTAAATTAGTTCCAGTAGCATTTGTTTGATTTAAAAATATTCTTTGTGTATTACCTAATGCAGAGTGATAAACAGTCCAATCATCAGCAGTATTCAATATTTTTACAATTACCATATCAGGAGCAGCTGATAATCCGTGACCGATAGTTGCTCCTGAAGTACCATTCCCTTCATATTTAACAATACTAAATCCTGCATTTGCATTTGCACTAACAAGTGAATCTACAGTACCTTCTGTGTTTATTGTCGGTTCGTTATCATCAGCTTTCCACGCCCAAGCAACGAAATCTCCTCCACTTGCATTTACTCCATTCGCACTTCCTACAGTAAACCCTCCTGCATCAAAAGAAGTTAACTGTGTTGAATCAACTGTATTTGCATTAGTATTATTTGATTGTAATAAATTATAAACACCTCTTGTTGAATCAAACCAATTTTGTCCCCTTACTGCATCTCTTTGTTTTATCCAAACTAAATTAGCTTGAAATCCTAAACCTTCAATACTTTGTGTTGCACCTGTACCAGTATAAGTTACTGTACTAAAACTTTTTGCTACTGTTGGTGCTTCTGTGTCAGGGTCTGCAGCAAATGCCATATAGATATATGTACCGCCTGAAGCATTAAATGCTGCGTTTGATGTTTTAACTTCAAATCCATTACTTAAAAAATCGTGTGGATATGCACTATAATCAGATTCAGCATTACTTCTATCTGCTTGTAAATTTAAATATCTTGGGTTTGTTAAATTTCTTTTATTATCCCAAATATACCAATTATATCCAGCTGTATCAGTTCTTTTAGTCATTAAAAACGCAGGTTCAAATCCTGTTTCTATTATATTACTTGTTGAACCATTACCTGTGTATGAGCCAATCTTTGAAAAGCCATCGACTGAATGGAAAGCATAAGCAACAGTATCTCCTCCGTAATATGAGTGATATTGTCCCCACGCTGTACCCATATTTATTACTGTACTACTTGGGGCTGTGGTATTCCAATATGCACTTGTAGCTCCCGAAAAAGCACCATTACTATCTAAAACAAGTTCTTTATTAGGATTATTTGGATATACTATATTTGAAGTGCTTCCAGATTGATCTAAAGAAAAGAAAAACACTAACTCTGGTGGGGCTGAAAGCCCGTGGCCAATAGTAAAAGCAGTTTGAGTTGTTACAGTCATATCGTACTTTATAATAGAAAACCCAGAATCTTGATTTGCTTGTACTGTAGTTGTAATACTTCCATCTGTATTGCTGCTTGTAGTTCCTCCGTTTGCTTTTAGACACCAAGCTACATAATCATCTCCATCTTTGTTAGCATCACCACCTGCACCAACAGTAAAACCACCTGTATCAAAAGATAATATATGGTCTGTTGCACTTACTTCTGCAATAGTTATATTAGGTCTAACTTGTTTTCCTGTACCTCTTGTTGAATCAGATATATTATGGTCGTATGCTTGTGTTCTTGTTTTGTACCAAACAAAATCAGGGGTAAAGTTTAATCCGTATTCGTAACTAACATTACTTGCACTACCATCGTATGCTCTCATATCATCATTTGCATTTCCTTCAAATCTATAAGAAGCTACAAGTGAGTTTTCATTATACAATGTAGTTACTTCACTTGCTGATAATGCTTTATCGAATAATCTTACTTGGTCTAATTTGCCTAAAAAAGGTCTAACTAATGAACCTAAATCATCCTCTTGCGCACCTATAACATTGTAATTATATCGTGATGCTCCTGAACCATTTTTAAAAGTACCATCCCAAGAAGCTGACGATATTTCAACAGAACCATTTAAATAAGCAATTATCCCATTTGTAGAATCCCCTGTTAAAGCAACGTGATGCCAAGTATTTTGAGTTATTGTTGTAGTTCCTGTGTTTTCTATATTTGTTGGTGAGGAATTTGCTACCCTGTATCTTAAAAAGCTATTTGTAGGTATCTCAATCCAAATATAAATTCCATCAAATAAAGTAATCATTCTTCTTTCTGTAGAACCTAAACTTCCTGTATTTGCAAAAAACCAAAAAGAAACAGAAAAAGCACCATTTGAACCTATACTATTTGTCGTGCTTTGAGGTAAAATAACTTTACTACTACTTCCATTAAAACTTGCTGCTTGACCATATCTTCCTGCTGCATATTGTATCGCAGTTCCAGTTCCATCATAGTTACCGCTTAAATCATCTTCATTGTTTTCAAATCTATAAGTAGCAAGACAAGAACTATCTCCAAGTACTTGTAGTGTATCTGTTGTATCTTCTGATAATGGGTCTAATGATTCTACTGTATCTACTGTTTCTGCATATAATGTTGAAACTTCTGATGATGATAATTCTTTATCAAATATTCTAAATTGGTCTAATTTACCCCAAAACTCACCACCTTGACTTGTAGTTGTTGTAGAGTTTCCTATAAAAGTTCCTGCTGTTGTTGCTGGTACTGCTTTATTAGATGAACCTTGCACATCTAAAGAACCATTAACATATATTTTCACATTATTTGTGCTTGCAGTTCCTTCTATTGTTATTCCAATATGATACCAAGTATTTGTGCTAAATGTACCTGCTGACGTACTTACCCCAGTTGAATACCCAGAATTTACACTTTGTACTCTCATAAAACCTGTATTGTGTATAAAACAATAAATTGCTTTTCCACCAGGTTGGCTACCTACTTGAAAAATATAATCTGCTGATACAGTGTTGTTATCACCATTCCAAAACATCCAAAAAGAAAAGCTAACAGAGTTTGATGCTTTTGTATTATAATCAGTCGTTATATAAGAAGAACCACTTTTATTAAATTGAGCACCTGCACCAAACTTACCTCCATTAATAGAATGAGAAGATTGACCATCACCCTCGTATAATACTACTCCAAAGTGTTCTGATGGTGTAATTCCTGTACTTGGGGGTTTAACTAATAATCTTTTATTAATTGCCATTAATCAATGTTTGGAAAATCATAACTTACAACCGCTTTCTTAGTTGTGAGTGCATTGATTTCTGTTTCTACTGTATCTAATTGCGTTAATAAACCTGCTCTAGCGTCTTGCACTTCTTGTGGTATATCAATATTTCTTTCAACTTTTCTAGTTACATACCAATCTGTAGCTGTAAGTTTACTATTAATTTGACCTTTAAAATTATCTATTTGCTTTGTTTTTAATTCCGCAAGTGTTTCACTCCACGTTTTATTTATTAAATCTTTTCTAAATACTGATGCTGTAGAATCAAAATATATTTCATCTAAGTCGTGAATTCTTGAATCATAAGTCTCATCTATGATTACATCAAATAATCCTGCATCTCTTAATTCATCCGCAGTCATTCCTCTTGCGTTTAAATGATACCCTGTTGAAGATCTAAATTGTTTTGGTACATCAGGGAATGTTGTAATTATTCCGTTGTTATTTACTGCTTTCATATTATACTGCTTCTTGACTTATTGTTGCCCACTGTTCAGTAGAGCCGTTAGTTGATACTACTTGTATTAAATTTGACACAGTACCATCATAGGTACCTGTAATTTCTTTTACACTCGCTGGCAATGTTAAAGTATAATTACCAGTGATTACTAAATCTACAACCATACCAGTTGATACATTAGAAAATGTAAGTGTAGTGTTTGCAGTTAATGTTTTAGTATGCACTGCTGCTGATGACCAGTCTACATCACTTGCTGATATAGTGGCTGCGGTTGTAAATTCTGTACCTAATTTTGCATAGCTTACTGCATCGTCCGCGATTTTAGCGGTTGTAATATTTGAATCAGTAATTTTTGCTGTAGTTACCGCGTCATCTATTATTTTAGCCGTAGTTACTGCATTATCAGCTATTTCTGCTGCAACTATAGCGCCATCTGCAATCTTAGCTGCTGTAATTGCACCATCTGCTATTTTAGCTGTAGTCACTGCGTCATCTGCAATACTAGATGCTGATACTGCATTATCTGCTAATACGTTTGATGTTACTTTTGTTATTGCCATTTTTGTTTAATTATTCAGTTATTAAATCCCAAGATTTGTTTTCTTCGTTCCAAATATATTCATTACCATCATTTGGGTAATTTACAGGGGGGCCCCATAGACAGCTATCTTCATTTAATACCCAACTATCATATGGTTTTGGTGGTATAAACGCGTCTTTTATGCTATCATATGTATATCCTATACCTGCATAATTTTTTCTAAATGGGGTTTCTCCATTTTTATGCGCACCTCCTATTGTATTAAATGATGTTCTTTTACAAGTTTGGCCTTTTATATTTGTATAATATAATTCCCAATCAATATTATTTTCATTTTCGTCTTTACCTACTATAACTTCAGTTACGATATTATCTACGTCTAAAAATGCATAATGTGCCATATTAACTAAAATTTATTGAATCTGTTCCCGCTGTAAATGTAGTTACTTTAAAATTACCATCTGTAGTTGTTGAACTTGTTAATCCCGCCCCAATAGAAATATTATATGAATTTGGGTATCTTAAAACTACTACACCGGATCCACCAGAACCTGTAGTCCCTCTAGCGGCTCCTCCACCACCTCCAAGATTAGCGGTCCCACTTCCTGCATTTCCAGTTGATGCTCCACCTGCACCACCTCCCCCAGTACCTCCAGAGCCTCCTGAATAAGAGTCTTTACCACCACCACCACCAGCGTAAGTTACTGAAGAACCAGTTATATTAGTGCTAACTCCGGCTCCCCCGCTACTAGCAACATTTCCTCCAACATTTGCAGCAGCAGCACCTGCACCACCACCACCACCTCCGGCATAAGGGGATACATTAACAGAATTACCCCCTTTAAACCCTTGATTAGTAGTTCCGCTACCACCGGATTTACCATTAGAAGCACCACCCCCAGATCCACCATTATTACCGTTTTGATTACTAGACGAGGTGTGTGCACCCCCACCACCACCAGCTGTAGAAGTTATAGTGCTGAAAACAGAATTCGAGCCATTATTACCATTAGTTGTAGTACCGCCTGCACCACCTGCCCCTATAGTTACTGTATAATTCGTTGAAATAGCTATATTTAGGGCTGATTCCAAAGAGCCTCCTCCTCCTGATATAGTGCCATAAGAAGTTCTTAATCCTCCGGCTCCTCCACCACCTGCTCCTCTTTGTGCAGAATAGGCATCTTTACCACCTCCTCCACCACCTGCTACAACTAAAAAATCTATTTCAAAATTAGCTGCTTTTCCATAGCTTCCAAAATTTATTCCTTGTCCAAACATATTATGTTATTTGCGCTATACTATACCAAAATTCAGTTGCACTTACACATGTAATTTGATAAAAGTTTTTAGTCGAGCTTGTATCATCATAAGTGCCTGCTAATTTATTAAACGTTCCACTTCCTCCGCCCACTGTCCAGGTATTAGCTGTATAACTACTTCCAGCTCCTGTTACAATTAATGTTTTAGTAACCCCTATTTTAGGATTTACTATATTAAATGTTGTATTCGCATTAGGTGTTAAAGTAAAAACTTGAGCCGTGTCAAAATCAATATCAACTGTTGATCCTGCGGTTAATGAGCTAGATGTTGTAAATTCGTTATCAACTTTTTCATAATTTACAGCGTCATTAGCTATTGTTAGAGTGCCAGCTGATACGGTTGCGTCGCCACTTATAGCAAGTGTTGAACCATCACCAAGTAAAGAATATATTTCATTGGTATTATCATTTACTTTATCAAAAGAAGCTCTTATTGAATCTCCTGTACCATCATTAGCAGTGGTACCTATTCCTATTGTTTGTTTTGCCATTTTTTTTAAAATTTAAAATTTAGTTTCGTCTGAAAATACATCTATTGTATCAACAGATAAAATATCTATATCAGCAGATAATCTATATAATAAACTTTGCAATGTTACCCATCGGCCTCCATTATAAAGTTCATATTTTCTTAAATCAGTATTAAACCTAGTAACGCCAACAGTAGGACTTCCTGGTCTTTCTGCTGTAGTGCCTGACTCTATTGTAGCGCTAGGTGCTGGAAAAAAATCTGTAAAATTACTCATGCTATTGTCCTATTATTACCCAACCTTGGGCTGTTCCTGAAAATATAATTTCAAAACTTGCATTTGAATCATCTAATGTTAACGTTGTATTACTACCCATTATTTTATCTGTTCCATCTGGAACTAAAGTACAAGTCTCTACTCCTGATCTATTGCTTATTTTTATTGAATTACCAACTATACCTGCTGGTAATGTTAAAGCTAAACTTGCTGTAAATACATATAATGCATTTTTTACAGCTGTTGTATTAGATGAAATTACTGAAACAGCATAATCTGGTCTTAAATTAGCTACACTTACTTCTCCAAATTGCATTACTTCAATTGTATATCCATTTTGGGGCGCTGTGCTAAATGTTAATGTTGTTCCAGCAATGCTATAGGTAGATTTATCTTGATAAACACCATTTATAAATACAAATGTATTATTTTCATCTGTAACACTTTGCGATAATGTAAATCCAGTAGTACTTCCATCCCCTGTAAACTGATTATCATTTATTGTTGATATTCCAGCTGTTTTTATATGTACAACTTCAATAGCTGCGCTTGTTGGTGGTGCTGTTGAAAATGTTATTGTACTTCCAGATACAGTATAATTATCTTTTGATTGATATACACCGTCTATATATATTTGTGTATTATTTTCATCAATTATAGTTGTTCCTGCAGTAAATGCTACAGTACTATTGTCACCTGTAAATGTATCAGTTCTAACTATACCTTGTACAGAAACAAAATGTATAATTTCTATTTCAGCCCCATTTGCAGGTGCTGTAGAAAATGTTACAGTTGAACCACTTGTGCTATAATTATCTTTGCTTTGATAAACACCATCAATATATATCTGTGTATTGTTTTCAGATGCTATTGATGATGATACAGAAAACGCAACTGTTGATCCATCTCCCGTTAATATATTTTTTTCAACTGATAATTGACTTGATCCTCCCGCTGCTGCTGCATTTTTCCAATAACTATTTGTACTATCCCAAGTTAATACTTGACCATCTGATAAGCTTGATAATGTTACATCTGATATATTACCAACTGTGTGTGATGTTGCTGTTGGTACTGAACTTGAATTACCAAGCCAAATATTGTTTTGTGCTATATTAGGTAAATCATTTGTTCTAAGAATAGATGAAACTATAATTGAACCTGCATTAGATGAATTTACTCTTGCTACTTTACCAATGTTTTGTATTAAATTGGTACCCGTAGGCTTGGTCATTGTAAGACCACCTCCAGATTTTACATAAATTGTATTATTTGAGGCAGTATTCGTGGCGTCTATTGGATCCGTAGTTAAATTCTTAAGTAAACCACCTGTTACAGCATAACCTTCACTATTGTTTGCTAAATCAGTTTCTAAAACACCCACAGCCGGCATTTTAGCAGAATTACTAGCATCTGCTGGCGCGACTTCTACTCTAAATGATGCACCAACAGTTCCAGTTACATAAACAGGTGTACCTTTTGTAATTGTACTACCTGATGTATTTTTACATTCAATTTTAACCGTTTGCCCGTCAGATATAGCGGAAAACGATAACGTTCCAGCACCATCAGTTATTATAGCCTGACTCGCTGTCCCATCCGCAGACGGAAACGTATACGAGTCGTTTATGTTTATGGTATCCCTAAACTTTACAGGCATGGGTTATATTTTAAATTTTTCTAATTAGAACTCTAATATCGTTTGTAGTTGGAGCGCTTGTAAATGCAACTGTTATATTATTAGCGTCTGTTCTTGTTATATCAGCAATTACTGTTTCGTATGATGAAGCATCGTATAATTCAACCAAAACATCTCTAGAATTTAAAGCGTGGTTAACTGTATATGATGTATTCGTTCCATCTCCAATTGATGCTTTGTATGAATCTGCTGCTGTAGCAATGTTATAATAAGTAGAACCATCATTTGTTAATTCCCAAACATCATTTGTTTCATTCCATCTTAATTCAACATTTGTTGAAGTACCTCTTTCAACTTCAATACCAGCATTTTGCGACGGCGTACCAGTTTCATTGCTATTTAAAGTAATTATATTATCAGCAAGTAATATTGTTTCTGTATTAACTGTTGTAGTTGTACCAGAAACTGTTAAATCACCTGTTACTATTAAATCATTACCAATTGTTACATCATCTGGTAAGCCAATAGTAATAGTATCACCTGATACAGATGTTTCAATTTCATTAGCTGTACCAGAAATTGTTAATGTATCTGTACCTAAAACAACACCGTCATCAGTACCTGAATCTGCTGCAATATCAAGTGTTGTTGTAATTGAAGCTGTTCCAGCTGCTGTTAAACGACCATCAGCATCTACCGTGAATGTAGGTATTGCTGAAGAAGATCCATATGATCCTGCTGTAACTGTTGTTGACGCAAGTTCGTTCGCTGTAATACCACCCGCTTTTACTCTTACTGTATCAGAGTTTATTTCAATTGTAGAATCATCTACATTTACATTAAGTGTTACAGAATCTGTATTCCCACCACCAGTTAAACCGTCACCAGCTATAACTTCTGTTATATCACCAGCGATGCTTGACCAAGCGGTTCCGTCATAAACGTATATTCTTTTATTACCAGCTGTTGAATTATAATATATCTGCCCTTCGCTTGGACTAGATGGTGCAGTACCTAATGGGTGAATCACTGCGTTTTGTAATTCATTCTGGTTTAAATTAAGATGTGTTAAATATTTTAAAGCCATTTTGTTTTTAGTTTAGATATGCTTTTCCAGAAAAAGATGCAGAAAAGTTTACTGTTAATGAATTATTGTTTGTATAAGTTATTTCTCCAACCACGTAATTATCAGCTGAATCAACAATTGTTACGGATGGAAATTTTTCCATGTTATGATTTATTGTCCAAGAATTTGATGCTGTATTCTGCGTAAATATAAACGCTTTGTCAACATCACTAGGTGCCTGAACTATACCATATACTTTACCAGCTATTAGGCTTCCATTGCCTTCGCCGAAATTTAAAGTTGCATCAAAAAATGCTGTTTCACCTGTTCTTTCTACTAAAGAAGTCAATTCATATTTACCAAAATTATTTGTATTATCTAATTGGTAAATAAATATTGATCCATCTTCAAGATATTCTAAATACTCAGTTACTACTATTCCACCGTTACTGGTTTTACATATAACTAAATTACTAATATCTGAAAATAATGTTCCATCACCACTTCCTCCTGAAAACGTTATAGTCCCAACTAATCTATTAGGTGAACTTTGCGTACTAAATAAATAAGGCAATTGACCTCCAATACCTATTTTACCTGTTTCATTAAAGTTATTGGCAATACCCTGAACAGTGAAATTTCTTGTTTTTCCTGTCAGTGTATCTGTACCAATCCACTTATCACCATCTTGTATATTGGTGTCGGTTAAATAAGTATTTATTCTAGCCATTATTTACTTATAGTTTTGAATTTTTCTGCTCCACGCGAACCAAAATAAGCCACATAAACAGTAATAAGAAGTGATTTTAATAAATCAACCCAACCACTATCAACACTAAATTCCAAGCCTGTTGAGTCTATAAATATCAATAAGACCATCGCGACTGTTAAAAAAATCAGTGTCAAAGGTCTTGTGTTTTTCGAAAGCCATGAATCAGATTGCATATCCGCCTGCCACCTTTTAGATACCTCTTGCATTTCTACAGTATCTTGGTGCAGTAAAGCTAATGCTTTTTCTTTGTCTTCCGCTGGTAATACAGGGTCTTTTTTGATTAGATTTTTAACTAATCCCATTACACCCTTATCAGGCAGGACGTCGCCTAAACTACCTATTATGTTTGATCCAGCACCTGCTAAAAACTTTCCAACTGCTGTATCTTTTAATTTTTTTCTATTTTTTGACATTAGCTTTTCTACCAGCTCTTTTGCCTTTTAAAGATTTCGGTAAATCTTCTAATTGATTACCAACTTCTTTGATTGATGCTGCTACGTCCTTTAATTCAGCTTTTAATCTATTTAATTTGTTTACAGCATTAGCTTGAACTTCTTCAACTTTTGCTTCAACTGAATCCGCGATAAAATCGCCATCTGCATCTTTAATTTTTCCTGAATGAAGCATAATCAAATAAACTATTGCTATTGCTTCTAATATTGCAATTATAATTAAAATATTCATATTATTTATTTTTGTATGGAAACAATTTATTTAAAGCATCTTTTCTGCCTTCACATCCGCAAGGTATATTTAAGCCTTTGGATATAGTATCAACCATACTTTTGATACCTGTTTTTTTTGTAACTTTTTCAATTGAGTCACCTAATCCTTTTGATTTCATATTATTATTGGTATCTATCTACTAACTCTTGAATGTCTTCAAGTTTAGCTTCTATTTTCATACTTAACCCCGCTTCTAATCTTGCTATTGGCTTTCCGTTTCTAAAAATAATTATTACTGGAACTGATTTTATGCTATTTTGCAACTCTTCACCTTGCTCTTCAACAAATGCTTTTGAGACATTAGCGCGTTTAATGGATTGAAGTTTTGAATAATCATTTTTTTGATTCCATTTATAATTAAAATGAACTACACTTATATCTTGTGAATAAACGCTAAACGATAACAAAAATAATAATATTGTAATAAATTTTTTCATATTATTTTTTAATAATTTCATATAACTTTTCATCTATTTTATCAAGCTTATCTGAATTCGCATTTACTTTTTCTTCAGTAGAAATAATTGTTTCACGAATTAATTGATCCTTAAGATCATATTCTGTTCTTGATACTGGTGGCTCGGGCAATTCCTTAGCGAGCTGTATGTCTGCTTGCAAAGAATACCACATACCAACTACTGTTACAACAACAGCACCAATCGTTATAAGGGTTTCTACGCTAACGTTAAATTTAGATTTTTTAATTTTTTCAATATCTAATTCGCTCATTATTTTTTCTTTTTCTTTTTAGATTTACGAAATTTCGCAAAATCTGATTTGGTTAGTTTATCATAAGGAGGTGTTATCTTAGCAACCTTACTTAAGAATTTATTTTTTTTCATATTAACAATTCCATCTACGTCTTGCAGCTCTGCCCCTTTCAGATGTCCACCCTTTTGATCTTGCGCAAAACGATTTTCTTCTTTTAGCAGCTTTGCTCCCTTTTTTTAATTTAGACGGTGGCGTAGTTACCGCTGTTTTTAATTTACTCCCTGGATTATCACGTCTGTATTTAGCAACACCCTTTTTAGACATACCTCCTCCTGCTTTGGCACCGGTACCTGTTTTATTCGCTTTATTATAATAACCTAAAGATTTTTTTCTTGAGGGTGCGTTTTTACTTGGCATAGTTGCTTTTTCTTTTTTTCATCTTAGGGCTTTTCTTGTAGGCTTTCTTAACTTTAAGGCCTCCTCCTTTTTTTGATTTTCCTGGCATGTTATATAAGTATTAGTATCAGGGTCATAACCCAAATTATTATTAAATCTTTCATCTCTGTGGATCTTTTAACATATCATCTATAGCTTTATTAAAAACTTTATCAGTATATGTTTTATTTTTATAAAAGACATTTTGTTGTGACACAGGAATATCTTCCTTGCCTAACAAGATATTATAAATTCTTGTAATAAGTCTTTTAGTTTTAAATGAAGTTTGGAATATAGAATATTTAATTGTAGTGCGGTTACGGTGTCTCCATACATCAATCCAGCCGTTTTTTCGTAGTCTTTCCCAACGTGCTTTATCCCAACTCATGAGGTATGTACCGTTAATGTAATCATTACGCGTAAATCTTCCAATGCAATCAAAATGAATGAGTAATTCTAAATCTGCATCTGTGAGTCCGTGTGTTTTACAAGCCCACTTTCTAACCAACCTATAGTATTTAAAAAGCTGCAGGTCCCTTAAGTCCGATGCCTCTAGTCTCATTCTACAATTACAACGTCGTTTTGTTTTATAACAATATACGTTTTTCCGTCAAATATTATATCGTGCCCGGCGTGCCTATCATAATGTATAATATCACAACATTTAATAGCTTCAGTTTTTTCACCAACACTCACAACTTCACCTTTTAAATATCTGAATTCAGCTTTATCATCTTGCATAATAAAACCAGATTCGGTTTTCTTTTCTTCTTTGATAGGTGTTATGATTATGTAATTATTTACTGCTTTCATTTATTCTTATATTTGAAATTACACAATCAGCTGAAAGAATTGTTAGCGCTACAGACACTGCATTTATTAATGCTGTTTTAGTAACCAGTACTGGATCTATAATTCCTTCTTTTACTAAATCAACTCCTTTGCCTGTTACAACATTTATCCCCCAACCGTCATCAAAGTTTGGGCCGTAATTAATACCTGCATTGGAAAGTATTGTTTTATATGGTGCTTTTATAGCTTCATATAATATTTTTTCCGCTGTACTTACAGCCTCTATATTAGTTGATGCGTTATGCAAAGCAATACCAGCACCTGGAACTATACCTTCTCTTAATGCTGCTTTTGTTGCGTGTATTGCATCATCAACTCTATCTTTCTTTTCTTTTAGCTCAACTTTGCTGTTTGCACCAACTTTTATAATACCAACAGCCCCAGATAGCATCGCAAGTCTTTGTTCTAACTTTTCTTTAATAAAACCGTTCTGTTCTTCTTTAATCTTTTTCTTAACGGTTTTTACTCTTTCTTTTGCCGCTTGCGGCAATTTTTTTATAGTAATAACGGTGTTTTTATCATCTGTAAGACATTTTATAGCTTCACCTAAGCAATCAGGTTGAATGAGATCTAAATCATCCCCTAAATCCTCTGAAATAATTTTTGCTCCGGTTATTGTCGCTAAATCTTCTAGTGTATCGTGCTTGGTTGCTCCAAACCCGGGTACGTCTACGACGTTAACCTTTATATTGCCCTTTACTTTATTCATTATAAGCGCAGACAAAGGCTGTTGATCTAGCTGTGCTACAACCAGCAAACTTCTCTTTTCTCTTATAACGTGTTCAAGTATTGCTTGTATCTTTCTTATGTTAGGGACCTCAGATGCTACAATCAGTACGTATGGGTTATCTAGTTCTGATTTGCTTTTATCATCGTCGGTAGCAAGGTGCTGCGATTTAAGGCCTGAATCGAATTGTACTCCATCTACGATTTCAACGTACGTTTTCTCGTCGTCAGACTCTTCCATCAGTACAACACCGTCACTGCCAACGTTGTTATATGCGTCAGCAATTATCCCACCTAATTCCTTGTCATTATTAGCCGAGATAGTTGCGACACTGTTTAGCATATTATCTTTTACCTCTATCTTTACTTTATCTAAGTATGTAAGTACTTTATTCTTCGCTTCTTCTACATCCTTTTTTATTGTTCTTAAATCTACGGAAGAATCTAAAGCATTCTTTAAGATGGCTGAAGCCAGCACGGTTGAGGTTGTGGTACCGTCACCGGCTTCTTTTACTGTTTTTTGGGCTGCTTCTTTGATCAGTCTTGCGCCTATGTTTTCCACAGGGTCCAGCAGCACTACGGAGTTTGCAACAGTTACACCATCTTTGGTGATCACCGGTTTCCCCATTGCATCTTCATAGATGACACATTTACCCGATGCACCTAAAGTTGTTTCTACGGCGTCAGTCAATTTTGTGACACCTTTCATTATTTTATTTTTAGCACTTGATCCAAATGCTAAATCTTTTACTATCTCACTAGGGTGATTGTATTCCATTTAATTAAATTTTTGTAGTGGTTACTAAAATGTTTTTATTACCTTTGGCCCTTTTAAGAAATCCAGTCTTTTCTGATAGTGATCTATAGATGCATCAATTGCAGCCTCACATGATTCAACTGTTTCTCTTCTTGTTACTCCGGTGTATCTGCAATCGCAGTTTTCTTTATCAGGGTCGCAATCACAAGGATCAGCACATTCGGCTTGGTAATATCCATTTGGTAATTGAGTTATTCTCCAATTCTTCTTATTGGCTAAGTGCTCCCATTGTTTTTTGTTAGCCTCTACTACTTGGGAGTCATTAGTGGTTGAGGTTTTGTAATAAAAATATGTCATGGTATTTATGTTTACATGGTTAATATTAAAGACTATTTGGTATTGTTTGTAGTCTTCGTTTTTGATCTGTTCTTTTTAACAGATATGAAACGCTTAGTATTGTGGTCGTAATCTTTGCCCTTAATATTCTTCCCAGCTTTGATAGCGGCTCTCCTTTTTCTTTGGTTCTCCGCTTTCATCTTACGTCTCCTGGGTGTTAGGGCATATTCAAGATCTCGCTTGCGTTTTGCTAGCAGCGCCTTTCTACTAAGTTTTTGTTTCATAATATATTAATTACGCCGTTAAAAAATTTTTTAATGTGACGATTGAACCCTACTAATATTATTATACAACCTATTGTCGCATTAGATGTATAGAGGTTTTGGATTATATACGTATTTTACACGACACCGCCTCATACCGGAACGACTTTTTTTACCCCCACGGGGCCCTGTTTTGCGTGATTCCCTGTGAAAGTTTCAGCTTTTAGCTGCGTGCTACTGCGTGCTGTGACTACTACCCGGTGCCATGTGCCCGTTTCGCGTTTGCGTGTTGCGCGTTCGTACGCCGAGGGCACGGTGTTCTCTGGATAATAATCGTATAACATTAACACTAACACTATGGAAGAACACGATATAGACGCACTGATCGACTCGGTTTACGGGAACGATCACCTGTACGGGTCGGACGATTAACGTTCGGCTCGGGGCTTCGGCCCGGATGCTATATGCTATACGTAGTAGATACGACTTCATTTTGATAATACATATGAACTTTAAAATTAATATTATGCAAACAATTAAATATAATAAATCAAAACAACAATACATAATTTCAACTTTATCTAAAAATAAACAAATAATAAATCTTGAAATCTTAACTAAACTTTGCAACAAAACTCAAAGCTTACTTAAACTAAATAACAACTGGCAAACAACATCATTCTTGCCTAACTATGTCAAAATTAACAATGACTATTACTTACAAGAATTTGACTTTGACTATGTTGATTAATTAAAGTTCGGTTCATGAACAACAGCGCGTGCTACGGTACTAAGGTGCGGGTTCGACTCCCGCCACGCGTTCTAACTTAAAAACAATTATTATGACTAAATTAGAAAAACTTCGTAAAAAAGTAAAAACACAAAACACGTGGACTAACAAACGTATCACGTTCGGAACTACGGATAAGATTAAATCCAGTACGAAACCGAGTTACAGCCGAAACGCGCTGTGGACGTATCACGGTAACAAGGAGTATTACTCACACTGTAAGTGGGAAGGACTCAGAGAAGCGTAAATGCTATACGTCATTACTACGATGACTTAATGAT
>Ga0255767_1000733_pt1 | contig 29683 bp, 19 predicted proteins | sample 071ome_24_FD_179967 | JGI IMG/M metagenome (GOLD analysis project Ga0255767, IMG submission 179967) | Coastal salt marsh microbial communities from the Groves Creek Marsh, Skidaway Island, Georgia - 071402CT metaG (version 2) | ecosystem: Environmental > Aquatic > Marine > Intertidal zone > Salt...
TCCAGATGATGGGCGATGCCCATGGCTGCATCCATGGAGAGCTGGCTGTTGGAAAGAGCCAGAGCTTGCTGGGGAATGATGCTTTCCGAACGGCGGTAGCATTCCAGAATGGACGCATCGTCGAACAGACCCAGAAAACGTTCCTGATCATCTCTTGAGTGGCGGAAATAGAGACTTCGACGGGGATGCGGTTTGTCGGCTTCGAGACTGGGGCCTCCCATGCGCTCATCCAGTAGCCCCGCCGATTTCAACAGACTATCGCGAATCACTTGTGACTCCATGCGCTTGGGGTGTTGTCTCCAGAGAAGCTGGTTTTCGGGATCCTTGAGGAGATTCTGCGCGTGGGCGCCATGCGAGGCACTCGATCGCTTGTAGGCAGCACTGGTCACGATCAGGCGATGAATGGGCTTCATGTGCCATTGGTGTTTCACGAGCGTGACCGCCAGATGATCTAGAATGGATTGAAGCATGGGAGCAGGGGTGCGCCGTCCAAAATCGCTCACCGGATCTACCAGGGGTATTCCAAAATGGCGTGACCACATATGGTTTACGGCGACCCTCGCAGTGAGTGGGTTTTCTGGATGAATCAGCCATCGAGCCAAGGCCGAGCGCCTGCCAGTACTTGTGTCAGGGTAGGGTTTTCCACGCTCCTCCTCGGTCTCGGCCGGCGACTCGAGCGCCTTGATGGAGGCTTTCAAGGCCACGTATTTGAGGGGATGTTCCTGAAAGGAAAGGTTCCGGTTGTGAATCTCTTTCTTGAGTGCCTCGATTTGTTTGAGAACGCCCGGTTGATCCTTTGCTTCCGTTTTCTCGAGATCCCATTGCTTTGATGCCAGTCTCCAGTTCAGCAATGCCGTGTCATAGTCCCAGGTCGTTTGAGCAGCGAGGCGGTCGAGTGTTTCCAAATCGGATCCATCGGGATGCTCGGAACGGTATACCATCGCATCGTGAACCGCCTTGAGGGATGGAATCTTTTTTTGAGCCGCTTCCCATTCCAGATTCAGCAGGCGAATGGCCTCGGCCCGGTTGTCCCCCTGCGTTTGAATGGAGGCGGTTTCCCGGCGGTTACGGATGTCGCGCAAGGCTGCTCTGGCTTTTTGCAGCTGCGATGCCAGAACATGGTCTTTTAGTGCCGGCAAATGAGCGCTGGGAGGGAGTGAAACCGGCTGAATGGTGAATGGTATGTGGCTAAGGAACGCGGGAGGTGAGGGAGACATGGGCTGGCTTTGATCCAGGTTTTTTTCGTTTCCCTTAACATGAATGAAGGTGGCAGCATCGGGATGCATGTCAAAAGCCCTGGGAAGCCCATTCTTCTCCAGATCGATTTCGCCGGGTAAGGCATCCGTACGAATTTGATGGGGTTCGAGGATGGCTCGAAAGCGATAGTAATCTTCGGCCGTAATCGGGTCGTATTTGTGGTCGTGGCACTTGCTGCACTGAAGGGTCAATCCAACGAAAGCCCTCGCGGTGTGCTCAATGGTTTTGTCCAGCCAAGTGGTCCGATTGAAAAGAAAGTAGTTGCGGGCCAGGAAGCCGGTCGCTCTGAGTCGGTCCTCGTCCAGGGGGAAAAGCTCGTCGGCTGCGAGCATTTCCAGAATCATTTGATCATAGCCCTTGTCTTGATTGAGTGATTCCAAAATCCAGTCGCGCCAGTGCCAGATGTGTTTTTGGCTGTATCGGAGCTGTTCACCCAGTCCAAACCAGTCACTGTAACGCCAGATGTCCATCCAGTGCCGCCCCCATCGCTCACCGTAGTGGGGGGATGCCAGCAGTCGGTCGACGATCTTTTCATAGTGTTGGTCTGTGGGTTCCTTGATGTACTCCACAATCTCCTCTGGCTCAGGGAGGGTGCCTACCAGATCCAGGAAGAGCCGACGCATGAGCAGCAGGGGAGGGGAAATGGCCTGAGGCTCCACCCCATGCCCCTCATGAATGGGCTGGAGAAGGGCGTCGATTGGATGCGTGCCACGGGTGGTGATGGTGGCCTCGGCAGGAGGTTGGAAGGACCAATGGTCGAATGGATCGCTTTCCTCCTTTTCGAGTGAAGGGCCCGGGGCACCCGCAGCGATCCATGCCTCGATGAGGTCAAGGATGGCAGGGTCCACCGCCTTCCCCTCAGGTGGCATGCGTTCTTCCATGTCGGAGGTCCGAAGGCGTTGCAAGAGGATACTCTGATCCGGATGTTTCGGATCGATGAGTGGCTCCTGAGCACCGCGCTCCCTGATGCGCATGGCTGTGTCGAGCCGAAGTCCTCCTTTTTGTTTCAAACTTCCATGGCAGGCAAAACAACGTTCCTTGAGCATGGGTTTGATATGCTCCTCATAATTTTGGAGCGCGTCTGAATGAGCTGGGATGGAATATCCCAGAAGACTCATCAGCATCATGGTTAGCCGGAGACTCATGATATGGGATGAGTCTAAGGTCGATGGCTCCCAGGCTCCAGCCTTATTGAGAGGCGGCATGTGTTCAGGGCAATGGCTTGCCAAGCGACGGAAGCCATTGCATGCCACGGGGGGATACCCTTGCTTTTCGATCCTCAAAATTCCAGTAGTCGAAATTGTTTCGATGATCCACTGACGCATCCAAAAAAAGGAAGTTGGAACCTTTGGAATGCAGGTTGGTATGCACTTGGTTCCAACCGCCTACAGCTGCCAACCCTCCATTGTCAAACATCCAGATGGTTTGGTTGGGTGAAACTATGCCAGATAACTTGACTCGGTTACCCGCCCCGGATCCATTGATGTGTCGATTGGCTGCATAGTGGAAAAGGTTTTTGCCATTGCTTCGGCGCCGGTTGGATGGGCAAATCCAAATATTTTGTGAGGGAGGGCGCATCAAGTGATTGGTTCGCCAAGGCTGTTGGTGATAGGGAGTCACTCCGAGAGACCAGGGCAGGCTGATATACCAGCCCTGATGTTTGGAACGCCCGTTAGGTGCCCCATCCATTGGTAACCAGTCGTCATGATCGGATGCAAACAGGATGGTGGCTTGTCCCCATTGTCTCAAGTGGCTTGTACAGGTCATCCTGTGGATTTGGCCTTTGATCTTTCCAAGGTTTGCGATGCTGAGGCTGCCAAGCCAGATCACCATCGCAAGGGTGATCAGGAGTTCCAACAAGGAATATCCATGCCTTTGATGAGGCTTTGAGACTCGAGGGTTTCGATCGTTGTGTTGCATCCATGTCATTCATGGCTAGTGTGTGTGTTTCAAAAGCTATCGCCCAAAAGAACCCAACAAATTTTTCTTTGGAAGGGGGATGCCATGACGCAAAAAAAAAGGCAGCGGTCAGTTCCGCTGCCTTTTCGTGAGATAAAAGGTGTTTAAACCACCACCGTTTTGCCCGGAACGGCTGTCGCGTACATCCCATCAGGCCCTGGGAGCGATTTGGGCATGGCATCCCATGCGAAGGCCTCCGGTAATGTGCTGATTTGGGAGTTGATGGCATCTTTCCATTCAACGACCTTGCCAGAGTAAGTTGCCATGCGCCCGAGGATGGAAGTCATGGAACTCTTGGCACCATACTCAGCTTCATTGTAGGCAACATTGTTGCGGATCGCGTGGAAGAGGTCATCGTGCTCCTGCTGATAGGGGTTCTTCCCCTGACCCCCAAACCTCCAGTTGTTCTCACCTCGAATGATGTACCGGTTGATTTCAGCGCTGCCTTTGCTGCCATGAGCGTGCTCCGAGACGCTGTTCCAACAACCCACCTGATGGCGACACTGGCTATACATTCGGGAGCCATCAGCGTATTCGAATTCCACTGTGTGGTGGTCAAAAATTTCCCCGTAGTCGATACCCACGCGGACCTCTGCACCGCCCATGCCATTGGCGCGGACAGGGAAGTCATTTTTCAGCCAGTTGATGACATCCAGATTATGAATGTGTTGCTCGGTGATATGGTCTCCACAGATCCAGACAAAGTAATACCAATTGCGCATCTGGTATTCCATTTCGGTCAATTTGCGTCCGTATTGCTTTTCCAGGTCGGCACGCTTGCGAACCCATGGGGTGTTGCCGTTCCAGTAGGCGCGAGTCGTAATGATATCGCCAATGGCACCGTCTTGAAGCCGCTTGATGGTTTCGATGTAGCCCGCTTGATGGTGGCGCTGCAACCCCACTCCAACTTTAAGATTTTTCTTCTTGGCCTCTTCAGCGGCTGCCAGCACCTTTCGCACCCCGGGAGCATCGGTCGCCACTGGTTTTTCCATGAAGACGTGCTTGCCCTGTTTCACCGCTTCTTCGAAATGGATGGGCCTGAATCCTGGAGGTGTGGCCAGAATGACGACGTCGGCCAGTGCGATGGCCTTCTTGTAACCCTCAAAACCGTAGAAGCGTCTGTCCTCAGGGACATCCACACGATCGCCATGCTTGCGGGCGAGGTTGTTCAAGCTGCCCTCCAGGCGATCTTCGAAGGCATCGGCCATGGCAACCAGTTTGATGGGGCCCTGATCGTGGGTGTTCAACGCCTGATCGGCAGCACCTGAACCGCGCCCACCGCAACCAATGAGAGCAATTTTAAGTTCATCATTTTGGGCGGCAAAAACACCATGATTGAGCGCCATGGATCCCAGCATACTGGTACCTATGACGCCAGAGGATTGTCCCAGGAAGGTTCTGCGATTGACCGCATCCTGCATTTGATCATTTTTTTTCATAGACTGACAATTTGGGGCCTTTGAGGGCTTTTTGAATGATTAATGATTGTGAAGTGAGATTGTTTCGTATCCTAGGCAATGAGCTGTTTTTGGCGAGATTAATCTCTCTCATTGAGGTTGTTCCAGTAACGCGCAATGGTTTCGGCGCTGGGTGTTTCCAATGGCCTGACCACGCGGATTCCCAAAAATTGGGCATCTGTCAGATACCAGATGCTCTTGGGTAGCTGCGGATCCTGCATTTTCCATTGGGCGTCCGAGGCTCTGCGTGCTGCGCTCCGCATGGCTTCCGGGTAGTCATCCCAGGATCCTCCTCGGGCGGTTCGGGGGTAGAGTTTGTCTGAAAAACGAAAAGGATTGGTGCGGTTTGCGTTTTCCAATGATTTGTAACCCGCTGCGTCATAGGCATCAATGACCCATTCAGCGACATTTCCATGCATGTCATAGAGGCCCCAAGGATTGGGTTTTTTGGTGCCCACCTTCTGATATTTGAAATCGGCATTGTCCGCATACCACTCGTAGTCCCCGATTTTTTCGCCATCATCGCCAAACCAGAAAGCGGTTGTGGTGCCGGCCCTGCAGGCATATTCCCACTCTGCCTCTGTGGGCAGGCGATAGAAGTGGCCAGTCTTGGCGCTGAGCCACTGACAATACTTGCTGGCTGCATGCTGGGTCATACTGATGGCTGGATAACCATCCTTGCCCATACCAAAACTCATCTCGACGTAGGGTTTGGTGGGCTTGCTAACCGCATCGGCCAATGGGTCGTGATAATCGTCACCGGCATTGAGCAGCCGCGCCATTTCTTCTGGATACATGAAAAGCTCGTATTCATTCCAGGTGACCTCATGTTTGCCGATCCAGAAAGGGGACAAGGTGATGTCTACCTGTGGGCCTTCATCTTCCCGACGACCGGATTCGCTTTCCGGGCTACCCATTTTGAAGACACCCCCCTGGATGGCGACCATGTCGAAAGTGACAGAGGTTCCGGCTAAAGTCTCGGTGTAGTCAGTCATCTTTGACGCATCGGTCACGTCGGCTTTTTCCAGGATGCGCTGGTGCATGGCGTTGACCAGTTCCATGTTGGCACCGCTTGGGCCGGTTTCAGCCTTGCGCGGGACCAGAGTGATCCCATCGGGCCACTGAGCGCCCTGATCGATCCAAAAGCGCAGGATATCGCTTTTGTCCTTGGCCATGGGACCCTCCTTTTTGGCAGGAGGCATCAAGTCCTCATGATCTTCCGGCAAAATGGTAAAGGTATAGAGGCTGCTGAGTCCCGAGCGACCTGGGATGATGGCCTTGCCGGACTTGCCTCCTTCAAAAGCCAATTCTCTCTGGTCAAGGCGTAAATCCCCATCCGCATGACCTTCGCGGTGACAACCCACGCAATTCTGCTCCAGCACCGGCTGGACATCCTGGACGAAATCTACCCGCATCGCAGGCTTCAACTCGATTTCCTCAGGCCACTCAGCTCCTTGCTCGATCCAGACTTTCAACAATTCCGTTTGTTCCTTGCTCAAGGGGTCTCCCTTGGGAGGCATGATGTCGTCATCGTCCGGATCCAGGATGGTCAGGGTGTATAGCGAGCTTTCATCTGGATCTCCCGGAACTAGGGCGGTCCCGTATTCACCTCCCTTGATGACATTGGCACGGGTGTTCATCAATAACTCACCCTTGATGTTGTCGGGATTGTGGCAACTCAGGCATGTGCTCTCCAAAATGGGTTTGATGTGTCGCAAAAAGTCGACTTTTTCCTGAGCCTGAGCAGGCACCAGCAGACTCATGACCAACGAGCCTGCGCCTATATACTGAAGGGTTTTGGATTTCATGGATGAACGAATGATTTCAATGTGAAGATTGCGTCCTGGGTTGTCAACCATCGGCTGGAGGATCCGAAGACATGCCTTTGCTTTCTTTCCTGTCACCCATACTTGGACTCTCAGTTGTCCGATTTGATTCATAAAAAAGGGGCAAAAACCATGCAATCGTGCTAAATTATTCCATTGTCTCTGCCTCCATGATGCAATCTCCCTGGCAACAAAATCAGTGGCCTATGGAACGCTGGATCCGTCAAGAGCTCTCCAAAATGTTGCACAGCCTTCGGCCAGGAAACGGACCGGCGAATCATTTCCTGGCTGCCTATCGATTGCATGCTCTTTTTTTTGAAACGGCTCGGCTTCATGCTGAGACATGGAGTATTCGGCGAGACTTTTACCTCAAGGCCTGTCTGGAATTGCTCTCCTTGTGGCGTGATTTCGACCAACGGGGTGGAGATTGGTATTTGCAGACCTCTGGAACAGTGTCGATTCAATCGTTACCTGTGGATGCTTCCGGCCATCTCTTGGTAGAGGACCCTGTTCAAGTGGGGCTTTGGGCGATGGTGTCCCTTTTTGGGATGGCGCAGGTCGAGGTCGCAGAGATTCTTGGGTGGACAGAGTCCTCCGTGCAGCGTGCTCTGAGCGAATACCAGCCCACTTGGAGCCCCTGATTCCGGTTCTATTTGCAAGAAAATCTACATCTTCCTCTACTATGAATGCCCCTTATATGACAACTGTCCGTTTCTCGCTGTTGATGATCTTCTGCATGGCTTCTTCTGTGATGCAGAGGGCCTTGGCGGCAGAAAAACCCGTGAAAGTATTTATTCTGGCGGGACAATCCAATATGGAGGGAAAGGGCTTTCCTCGACCACTTGCCTGGCAGGTTTCACAGCCTGCCTACCGAGAACGTTACCAGCACTTGATCCAGGATAGCGATTGCGATGCCTTCGTGGCGGCCCTGGAACGTTCCTTGAGCGAGGATCCCAAGGCACCCCTTTATCGCTGGAGCTCGCGTTCGGATGTATGGGTGGATTTTCATGATCGTCATGGAGACCTTTCGGTGGGTTATAGCCCTAACAAAGATTGTTTTGGACCCGAGCTGAACATGGGGCATGTGTTGGGGGATTCTTTTGAAGAACCCGTATGTCTTATCAAAACAGCCTGGGGAGGGAAGGCCTTAGGGCGAGGCTTCCTCCCGCCAAGCATGAGGGCCACTTTTGAGGACTGGGAGCGGATCGCGGCCGATGAGGGAAAAACAACAGAGGAAGTCAAAACGACCCATGGGGTTTTCTATGATCGAATGCTTGAGGAGATCCAAAAGGCCTTAAAGCATATGTCCGAGAGGCATCCTGCTTATCAGGATCAAGGATATGTCGTCGAAGGTTTTGTCTGGTTTCAAGGTTGGAATGATCAATTCAAAGATAGTTACAGAGACCGCTACCAGCTCCATCTCGCGGCTTTGATTCAGGATATCAGGCGGGATCTTGGATATCCACAGTTGCCGGTGATCATCGGCCAATTAGGCCACGACGGGGATAAAAAAGGCATGTATCCACGCGATGCCCAAGGCCAATTCACCGCTCAGGCTGTGATTCGCAAGGCCCAGTGGGACGTAGCTCATCAAGAGGATGGTATTTTAGGAGTGACTTGCGTCCGAACCGCCCCATTTTGGGACATGGAAGCTGATGGCATCTACTACGGGCCAGGGGGTTGGCAAAAAGATGTGGAACGTTGGCGTCAGTTCGGCGATGACCGGCCTTACCATTATCTCGGCAGTCCTTGGTTTTTTGCCCAAGTCGGCACCTCTTTCGGAAAAGCCATGCTTGAAATGCTTTCCAGCTCGACTCTCAAGTCGATCCCGAACTCGAACTGACTCCAGCCCAACAGCCTTTGACTGCAGAGGGGTGGGTATTTTTTTGTGGCCTTGGGCTAGCGGGTTTTTCCTGGCTTGAGAGCAGAAGTCCGCTGCGACATCCAGAGAACATCCGGGTTGTTTGGTGAAGCCACATTCAGAGGAATCGTCTGGCCGTAATTCGGAGCCTCTACTGTTCGGTTGTCGACCCATTTCTTGATCTCGGAATGGCCGTCGGCAAAGGAGAAACCACAGGCACCATTATGGTAACTGGCAGGGAAGTCGATGATGCGAGCCTGGCTCATGGTGTGCGGATGCTGGATCTGGACCGCAAAGGCTGCGTCGTTGATGCTACCGGGGTGCTCATCCACCAGAATCCATGTCATGGACGGACCCGGGTCGATGAGATCGGATTCCTTGTTAAAGGTTCTGTAGACAGAGCCCGGGAGCCATCCGCCATGATCAAAGGCCTGACTCATGGAATTGCTGCGGACCCGCGGCAGGGATTCACCTCGAACTTTGACCATCGCTTTGTCGGATGGGCACTTGAAGATGGTGTGACTTCCGCCGGTGTAATCCCAAAGCGGACTCGTTTCAATGTGCAGGGTTCTATCCCAATTGGCACGGTTACCCCCATCGTAGTTAAGAGTGCCGTCGATCCATTCGGGGCGACCGTTGTGGAGATTGAGTGAGGATACCAGCCACCCGTTGTTGTCATCTGCGTAATAGCGCCAAGCCAGCATGAGTTGCTTGAGGTTGTTCATGCAGCTGATGCCTTGGGCCTTTGCCTTTGCCTTGCCCAATGCTGGAAGAAGCATGCCGGCAAGGATGGCGATAATGGCAATGACCACCAGAAGTTCGATCAGCGTAAAGCCTTTCAGAGACTGGGTGCGATGGGTGGGAGTGAGCTTTTTCATGACCTTGGGAATAATTCAATACTAAACACATGGTTCAAACTGTCAACAGCCTGCTTGGCATTCTTCCATGATCCTGTAGACATCAGGAGCCGCAAGCTGTTGGATGCATCCTTGGGCCTTTATGCCAGATCGCTATCATCGTTCAGAGGGGCCTGAGCGCTTCTGAGCCGTTCAGAAAACCCAAGACCTGCAGCAGTGACCTTTTTGGACTTTCAGGTTGCGAAGTTCTTTCTGAAACGTTCAAATGTTTGCATCTCAAAAATGCCTAAAATATGAAGTATCACATCTCACCTATATTGCACTCACTGAGCGCCTGCCTATTGGCTGCTTTTGTTTCCATGACGCCTCAGGGGCAGTGTCAGCTTCAAATCAAAGATGGAGATCGCATCGCTCTCATCGGGAATTCATTGGCCAGTCGCATGCAATACAGCGGGTGGTTGGAGACCATGCTTCAAAGTCAATCGGAAGGGAAACAATTGGTGATGAGAAACTTAGGTTTTCCGGGCGATCAGGTTGGAAAACGGCCGCGCAATAAAGGTTTCATGACGCCCGAGGAGTATCTCACCCATTGCGAGGCTGATGTCATCTTTGCCATGTTTGGCTACAACGAATCCTTCGCGGGTGAAGCGGGATTGGAAGCTTTCTCCAAGTCGACGGTCGACATGATCGATCGTTACCGCGATCTCAAACCCAACGGCGAGTCCGAACCCGTCATCATTCTCTTTTCTCCCATCGCGCACGAGGATCTGAAGGACCGAAACATGCCTGATGGTGTGGAAAACAATGCGCGTCTTGCATTCTACACCGCTGCCTTGAGACAGGTGGCGGTTGAAAAAAATGTGACCTTTGTCGATCTTTTTGCTGCCAGTCAGGCGCTCTATCAGGCTTCGGATAAACCGCTTACTTTGAATGGTATCCACTTGAACGACGAGGGGAACCGTCTGGTGGGGCAGTTTATTGCCTCAACCTTGCTCAATACGACTGTCTCAGCCACTTCCCAACTGGAGGCTCTGAGACAACTGGTGCTGGACAAGAATGTGCATTGGTTCAACCGGTATCGCGCAACCGATGGCAATGACGTGTGGGGCGGACGATCCACCCTGAAATTTGTCAACGAGCAAACCAACCGGGAGGTGCTCATGCACGAATTGATTCAATTGGACATCATGACAGCCAATCGCGATCTGCGTATCTGGATGCATCTGGATGGTCGCAGCAACCCAGTGGATGACAGCAACGTACCACCTTCCGTGGCGGTGATTTCCAACGTGGGTGGTGGAAGCCCTAGTTCCAGCGCCCAAAAGGAGGGTAATCTGAAGTATTTGAGCGGGGAAGCTGGCATCGAAAAAATGACGGTCCCCGAGGGCTTTGAGGTCGGCTTGTTTGCGGACGAAGCCCGGTTTCCTGAGTTGGTCAACCCAGTGCAACTCGCAGTGGATCCTCAGGGTCGACTGTGGGCCGCTGCCTGGAAAACCTATCCCAAATGGGAGCCGCTGAAGGAAATGGATGATCGCCTGCTCATCTTACCGGATGATAATCGGGATGGGGTCGCCGATCGTGCGATCACCTTTGCCAAAGTGCACAATCCAACAGGGTTTGAATTTTGGAATGGGGGCGTGCTGGTTGCTTCCCAGCCGGATATCCTTTTTCTCAAGGACAATGATGGCGATGATGTGGCGGACGAGCGAGTGGTTTATCTGGAGGGTATTGGCTCGGCAGATACCCACCATGCCGCCAATGCCTTTGTCTATGGCCCGGATGGTGGCATTTACTGGCAGAGTGGCATCTTTTTGGTCAACAACATCGAACACCCCTGGAGTGCTTCGCTCAATACGGGTTCCTCCGGGATGTTCCGGTTCGATCCTCGACGCTACCACATCAGCTACCATGCCGATAACAGCCCCAATCCTCATGGTATCAGTTTTGATAAATGGGGCTATCATTACGCGACCGATGGTACGGGGGGGCGAGCCTATCAGGTGGTGCCCGCAGAGAAGGGGTTCAAGATGCAAAAGCTTCTCGAAATGCAGGTGCGTCCCGTGCCCGCCAATGGGGTGATTTCCAGCCAACAGTTTCCTGAGGACTACCAGGGAAGGTTTATGATTGCCAACACCATTGGATTCCTCGGGATCAAACAGTATGCCTTGGAACGCGATGGTGATAGCGGTAAGGTCTGGGGTGAACCTCTGGGAGATCTCCTTTCTTCGAGTGATAAAAATTTCCGCCCCAGCGACATTGAGTTTGGTTCCGACGGGGCCCTCTACATCTCTGACTGGCATAACGTCATTATCGGGCACATGCAGCACAACGTGCGCGACCCGAATCGTGATCATGACTACGGGCGCGTTTATCGTATGATCTACAAAGGCCGGCCCCTTCAATCGCCTGTCGCCATCGCAGGGGCTTCCCTGGATGCTTTGATGAAAAATCTGGAGCATCCCGTGGATGGTGTGCGTTACCGCACGCGCATCGAACTCAGTGGTCGGCCGACTGCGGAGGTGGTTCAGGCAGCGCAGCGCTGGATAGGGCAGTGGGATCCAAAGAATGCTGACCATGCTCACCACCTGCTGGAGGGGCTTTGGTTGCATCAGCAACACAACGTACGCAACACCGAATTGTTGACCCAGCTCCTCCAATCACCGGTGGATCATGTGCGCAATGCCGCACGTACCGTTCAGCATCATTGGTTTGGGTCTGATCAAGCCCCACCCACTCTGGGAGCCGAGGACATCCTGGTCACCACGGTTGCTTCAGGGGTGACCTCCCGCACCGATCAATTGGTGGAGGTAACCATCGGTACGGTTCCTGAAAAAATGAGCTACGATCTCAAGAATTTCGAAGTCAAGGCCGGGGCCACCGTCAAGGTTCGGTTCATCAACCATGATTTCATGCCTCACAACATTGTCTTCGGTCGCCCAGGCTCAGCCAATGACATCGGCATGGCGGCCATCGCACTGGGGGCGGATGGTTTTGCCAAGGCCTTCATTCCTGACAGTGACAAGATCCTCAAGGCCTCCAAGTTGCTTCAAAGCAAGGAGGAAGAGGTGGTCACATTCCAGGCTCCATCCGAAGCAGGGGACTATGACTATCTATGCACCTTTCCTGGACACCATCTGTTGATGCGTGGGGTCATGAAAGTGGTTCCTTGATCGTGGTATTGGGCTTCCCCCCGAGTGTGAGGATCCTCCCACTCGGAAGACATGAACCCTGCCTTTGAAAAAGTAAAAGCGCGTGATCGGAGCAACCCCTTGCTGATCACGCGCTTTTTTCAAACCGAGAAGATCTGCTTTTGGCAGATCCTTCTCAAATCATCCAGCCGGGACGATATTCCCGTTGGATGAGGTCTGATATATCCATGTTGCGAGCTCTCAAGCGGGTGCTATCCCACTCGATTTTTCCATCGACCTTGAGGGCGGCATTGCCCAACAGAATGGCTTCCGTCATCTGGGAGGCGTAATCAAAGTTGGACATGGCATTGCCGCCGCCCTTCATGGCATCGACCCACTCGTTTTTCATGGCTTGGTCGCCACCACCGATACGTGGGATCCATGGTTCCGGTGCTTCGAAGTCCTTGAAACTGTCCCCAGGGAGAAGCTTCCAATCAGAACCGTAGTCGTTGGGGGAATAGAGAATCCCCTTGTCACCGACTAGAAGGGAACCACTATTGGTAGGCTTTTCTCCGTGGAACAAATCCATGGGCGGGAGGTTTTTCTTTCCATCGGGGAATTTGCCCTCATACCAGAAGTAGGAAACCGGCGGCATGATGCCCCTGGCTCCGAATTCAGTGCGTGTTGTTGCCCAAGCTGGGAAGGTTTCCTGATTGATGGGTCCATGATCCAAGGCTTCAATACTCAGCGGATGACCCAGCTTGAGTGCCATAAATGCCAGGTTCGCCGTATGACAGCTCATATCACCAATGGCTCCCGTGCCGAAATCCCACCATCCACGCCATTTGAAGGGGTGGTAGGCGTTGTGGTAAGGACGATCGGGTGCTGGGCCGAGAAAAAGATACCAATCCACATGGTTTGGAACAGCCATCGCTTCCGGGGGTCTTGCCGTGATGGATGGCGCCTGAGGCCAGACCGGTCGGTTGGTCCAAACGTGCACTTCTCTCACTGGACCAATAGCTCCTGATTGGATCACTTCCACTCCTTTTCTCAGGCCGTCGGATGCTGTCCCTTGATTCCCCATCTGGGTGGTGACATTGTATTGACGGGCTGCTTGACCCATACGGCGGGCCTCGTAGACGGAATGAGTCAAAGGTTTTTGACAATAGACGTGTTTGCCGAGGCTCATGGCCATCAAACCAGCGGGAGCATGGGTGTGATCGGGCGTGCTGATGGTGACCGCATCAATTTCCGTATGCATTTCTTCAAGCATTTTGCGGAAATCTTTGTATCTTTTTGCTTTTGGAAACTTCTTGGCCTTGGCATCGAGGTGACCGAGATCGATGTCACAAATTGCAACGACATCCCCGAGGTTGCCGGCTTGATCAATATCCCCAGAGCCCTTGCCGCCGACGCCAATGCCGGCAAAGGCGATACGGTCATTGGCCCCAAAAACGCTTTTCGGGAAAAAATTAAAAGCAAAAGCCGAGGCCGAGGCAGTGCCCAGGAAGGATCTCCTGGAAACGTAGGTTTTGGAGTAAGTCTTTTTCATGGCTTATTCAGGTTCGGGATAAGTCATTACTAAACGCCCTACGGCGACTGGAAGCAAGTTCTGAAAATGGGAAACCTGCTTCGGTGGTTGAACCAAGGCGATCGACCTGATGACATTTGGGTTTGCATGCTGTCAGATTTGTTTAAGAATGTTGCGCTATCAGATCAGACTCAGATCTTTGATTTTTTCAGTCTATGAAACGTTCACTTGGTCGCGGATTGGAGGAACTCATGAAAACCTCCCGAGCAACTTCCAAAGCAGAGGGAAGCTCACAAGAAGTGTCCGACAGTCGTTTGGGGGAGAGCCCTCCAGAGGATCGTTGTGCATCCCAAGGGGGCATCTCCAGGCTGATGAGAGGTCGAGCTTCTCAGGTGGATGACGCCTCATCCGAAGGTTCAGCCCGTTTTGGCCTGGAAACGGTCGCATCTTCAGCTGAAAGCCTTGGTTCGATCGAGCCCGAGGGCTTCGCGCCCAGTTGGGTTTTTTACCTTGCTGATGCCATGGTCATGATTCTCGTATTGTGGCATTGGATGCAGTCTCTATCAGAGGGGAGGGATCCTTCTTGGGTTCTACCCTTGGGTGCCACTCTGATCGCAGCTGGATTGGGTGTGTATCCTTGGCTGCGTAACTTTAAATACCTCGAAAAAGCATCCACGCTTGTGCATCTTCCACGATGGAATTGGATTCGCGAAATCAACCTGGATGGGGAGAATCAGGATTTTGTGGTGCATTTGCAGTATCCTCCGGCTGCCGTTGAAATGCTCCAAACCAGTTGGGGTGAAATTCAACCACGACCTGTCTGGTTTGCGGGTGTCCCCGACCTGACCCCTGATCAGTTGCAAACATTCCTCCGAGAAGCGCAATCGTTTTTTCAGGAGCAGCGCGAGGGCTCTTCTTCGAAAGCCTCCTCATGTATTTCCGCCGCTTGAAGTGGTCGGTCTTGAAAAAAAGTTTCCACCCAAAGGGCGTCATGGAGTCATGGTTCTTTAGGGTTTGTTTGTTAACATGCCGAGGCTTTCGCTAGCGCCTGGAGTCTGTCTGATTGGAGAAAAATTACATTTCAGTTGTAAGCGATTGAAATGCAATGGTTAAAGTTTAGCGTTTTATTTTGAGACGGTCTTTTCAAAGCGTTTACCTCTAGCGCAGATTTGCGACATCTCCTCTGGACAATAACAAAAGATTTTTAACGCGTTTTGTCGTAAATTTGGGTAGCAAACCGATTGCGAAATAAGCCGTTGACAATCAGGCCTAATGTGGGATTTATGGTTTCATGTTCCGTTCATTTTGTCTTTTTTCAATACATAATGGCCGGTTTCGGAAAATAATTTAGAGCCATGAAACTCAGCGCAAATTTGCTCCTTCTTTTCGTCGCTTCCTTCATCGTTTTTCAACCAAGCGGTCTCACGGAGACACTTCTCGACAACACGACCCAGCTCCAAGCGAAACCAACGCCCGGTTCCTTTGCCCTCAAGGAGCACCACGGTCGTGTCCTCGGCTTCACCACCGGCCAGGATGCCTACCGGATTGATTCCTTCAGCGTGCTGGTTGATCAGAACGATACTGCCAAAAATGCGACTGCGGAACTGGGTGTCACGGTCGCTCTTTTTCGCATGGTGGAAGATGCGGGTCAAAAAAAGGTTCCATTCGGCCCCGCATTGGTCACTCAGACCTTCACGCTTATAAATGTTCCCCACCAGTCAAAGACGCCCGAATATTACTCTTTTGCTCTGGATGGCTTTGAAATCGGAGCTGGGCAATCGTACGCGATCGGCTTGGTGGGTGTGACGGGGTTGAAGACCAATCTGGGTTCTTTGCGGTGGAGGATGTGTGGTGGGGATAATCCTGTCATGGGTAGTCCATCCGGCTGGTCTTACGAATCCTGGTTCACCAGCAACAGTGGTGGTAGCTCATGGGGCAACCGTAACAGCAAAGACACAGCTGTTTTCATGGAAGGTACGCGTCTCGAAGAGCCCGTGCTCCCATTGCCGCTTCCTCTTGAAGATGCGGATTTTCACGACGAGGGGCAACCCAACCTTGCCAAAGTTAAGCTCGGTAAGTTGCTGTTCTTTGACAAACTGCTTAGTGGCAACAGAAACATTGCATGTGCAACCTGTCATCACCCTTTGACTGGCACAACCGATTCCCTCTCCCTTTCAATTGGCGAGGGGGGACGGTCTCTCGGCATGAGCAGAATCGAGTCGGACACCATTCACGAGCGCGTGCCACGCAACTCACCCGCGTTGTTCAACCTGGGTGCCAAAGAATTTAAAACCTTCTTCCACGATGGTCGGGTGCTCGAAAATCCCTATGCAGAGCCAGGTGACTTTACCTCTCCTGCAGGAACCGACTTGCCCGAGGGTTTTGACAATGCCCTCGCGGTACAAGCCATGTTTCCTGTCACATCGCCCACCGAAATGGCAGGTCAAAAAGATGGTGTCGCGGAAAATGAGATTGCGGAGCAAGCTGCTGCGGGAAACCTGCCAGGGATCTGGGACCTTCTTGCCCAGCGGCTTCAAGGTGTGGATGAATACGTCGCACTCTTTCAAAGTGTCTATCCTGATGAAGTGAAGGTGGCGAATGATATTACCTTTGTGCATGCTGCCAATGCTATTGCTGCCTTTGAAGCAAGCCAGTGGCGAGCCGATCAATCGCCCTTTGACCAATATTTGCGGGGATCGCACGATGCTCTGAATGCGTCACAATTGAGGGGCATGAAGCTTTTTTATGGTAAGGCGGAGTGTGCGGATTGCCATTCAGGCCAATTGTTGACCGATCAAAGTTTTCACGCCATTGGTATGCCGCAGCTCGGTCCCGGTAAGGGAGATGGCGCCTTTGGTTACGAGGATTTCGGGCGCGAACGTGTGACAGGTGCGTCTCGCGATCGTTACAAGTTCCGCACTCCGGCTCTGCGAAACGTTGCTCTTACAGGGCCTTGGGGGCATGCGGGGTCTTACCGACGACTCAAGGATGTGGTGATGCACCACCTTCAGCCTGAGCGTAGTCTCAAAGAATACGATCCTCTTCAGGCCATTCTCCCTTCGTTGCCTGCTCTGGATTCTTTGGATGGGGCGTGCATGGAGAATAATGCAGCGGTTCAGGCCATCGCCGATCGCGTCGAGATCATGCCTCTCGAATTGAGTGCCGACGAAATAAACGATCTGGTCTCCTTTCTCCATGCATTGACCGATGCCTCTTCCCTCAACGTTCTCAGCCAGATCCCCCTCTCGGTTCCCAGTGGCTTGCCGGTCGGTGATTAAGGGTCTCCTTTCCTCCCATGGCTACAACGCATGGATGATGCTGGTGATGGCTTTGAGCTGGTCCGTCGCCTTCTTGGTTTCAAGACGAGGAAATTTTCCTTGAACCATCATCCACTCTTCGTTGCGCTTGAGCTTTAATCTAAGCTTGGAGGTCTCCATTTCGGAGATGCCTTTCCTGAAGGCTTGCCACTTCAGATCGGCCAAAAGCAAGAGTCTCTCGACCATTTCGGGCAAAGGGCCGTAGCGATCCCTCAGTTCGCTTTTCAGCGACTGGCTTCCCTCGGTATCGTGGATTTGTGCGATTTTGCGATAGATTTCGATACGTTGCTGTGGTTCCTGCACGTAGGAATGAGGCAGGTAGCAGGCCTCTTTGACTAGCACAGCTTCAGGTTGGATGGTCTCCCTCATGCCATCACTGCTTTCCACCATGATAGCCGTCTCCCGAGGAATCTGGATGTGCTCAGTTTTGGTTTTCCTGGGATATGGTTGTTTTTCTGGGGTGGGATTTTTTTGAGGAGTCACTTCCTCAGGGCTCATGGCGAGAAAGTCCAGATGGACGCGAATGTCAATGCGGGGTGCGCTGGTTTCGCCCTTGAGGGATTGAATGCTTTGTTTGAGCAGTTGACAGTAGAGATCAAACCCGATGGCGGTGATGTGTCCGCTTTGTTGGGCTCCCAGCAAATTGCCTGCACCTCGAATCTCCAGATCCCGCATCGCAATCTTGAATCCGCTTCCGAGTTTGGAATATTGTTTCATCGCACTCAGCCGCTTACGTGCATCGGTCAGCAGCCCTGCGTGCCGGGGCAGAAGCAGGTAGGCGTATGCCTGGTGTTTGTAGCGCCCCACTCGCCCCCTGAGCTGGTAGAGCTCGCTCAATCCGAATCGATCTGCTCGATCGATCATGATGGTGTTGGCGTTTGGGATATCAATGCCACTTTCGATAATGGTCGTGGAAACCAGAATGTCTGCCTCTCCGTTGATGAATTGCCTCATGACCCCTTCAAGTATCTTGGCCTCCATTTGACCATGGCCAATCACGATGCGGGCTTCCGGTACGAGGGCCTGGATGCGTGAGGCAACCGCTTCGATGGTGCTGACCCGATTGTGCAGGAAATAAACCTGTCCTTGTCGCTGCAGCTCTCTTCGGAGGGCATTCTGTATGACCTCTTCGTCGAACGGAATCACGATGGTTTCCACGGGAAGGCGGTCCTGTGGTGGGGTTTCGATAGTGCTCATGTCACGGGCCCCCATGAGTGCCAGGTGCAGGGTTCTCGGGATCGGGGTGGCACTCAAGGTAAGGACGTCCACGAGCTTGCGCATTTGCTTGAAAGACTCTTTCTGAGCCACTCCAAAACGCTGTTCTTCATCGATGATGACCAGGCCGAGATTCTTGAAGGCGACGCTCTTTTGGATCAGCTTGTGCGTGCCAATGACGATGTCGACCGATCCGGTAGCCAGTTGTTGGATGACGGCCTTTGCCTGTGAAGGTTTTTGAAAACGAGAGAGCCATTCCACTCGAATGGGGTAGGGAGCCATTCGGTCGGCAAAGGTATTGTAGTGTTGTTGCGCCAACACCGTGGTCGGAACCAATACCGCCACCTGACGACCTCCCATGACGGCCTTGAATGCTGCGCGTATAGCGACTTCGGTTTTACCGAAGCCCACGTCTCCGCACACCAATCGATCCATCGCCTTGGGTCTCTCCATGTCTCTCTTGGTAGCATCAATCGCATCCCACTGGTCTTGTGTTTCCTCATGCGGAAAGGCACTTTCAAATTCCCGCTGCCAGGCTCCATCGGTTTCAAAAGCAAAACCCGATTCGGCATCGCGCATGGCCTGAATTTTCAGTAAGTCTCCAGCCAGGTCTCTGACCGCTTTTTCGGCTTGGTTTTTCGTGGTCTGCCAGCGTTTGCTTCCCAAAGTGTTCAGAGGCGGCCGAGACTTGCCTCCACCGATATACTTGCTGACAAGATGTGCTTCACTGACGGGGACATAGAGCTTGGGAGGGCTTTCACTCCAGCCTTTGGAGGCATATTCAATGACCAGGTATTCGGCTCCTTGCTCCGGAGTTTCCTGCCCGGGTTTGGATGCAATGGCGGGCAGTCGTCTGAGCCCCTGGAAGCGACCAATACCGTGCTGGAGATGCACCACATAATCTCCTTCTTCCAGATCTGAAAAATCTACCTGCATGATGGAGCGAGTGGCAACGGCATGGGTGCTTTTCAGTCGGCGAGGTCGCTGGATCTTGTATCGACCGAATATTTCAGCATCCGTCACCACGACCCATTGGAGGGCTTCGGCGATCATCCCTTCCCTCAGGGTGCCGATCAGCACTTGCGGCTGAGAGCTCCCATCCTCATCCAGGCGATGCTCCGTCCAGATTTCGCTGAAGCGGTGGGCCTCTGCTTCGTGATGGCATACCACGACGACGGCAAAACCCTGCCTGAGCCATCGGTGCATCTGTTGCAAGAAGTCCTTCCGCTGCGCTTCCATGACATGCATTTCGGGGCGAATAGTGCCCATCGGACGATAATGGCTCATGGATTCCATCTGGGGGTCGAACAGGCTCCAACCCTTTTCCTCGGAGAAACCGAGTGGATGAGAATCCCCGGGCAAAGGATTGGTGAGTTCCAGGGAGTGGTTGTCGAATGACGACCCCAGGGCTTTCTGGAGGACTTGATCCCAGTCAAGGTAGTAAGGGTCTTCTTCCGGAACTTCGATCAAGTAGTCCTCTGCCGATTCCTGGATGGATCCAGGATCACACCACACCAAGCAAGTCCCGGTGGGTAAGAAATCAAGCAGAGAGGCAAAGGCCATGGAGCCACGATTTGCTTCCACGGCTTTTTTGAGAAGCCCTAACTCCCCGCCTGGCGACAAGGACAGATGCTCCATCGTCTCTCGGCTTTTTTGGGTGTTGGGGTCAAAGCTGCGTATGGAGGTGATTTCATCTCCGAAAAATTCGATGCGTGTCGGCCATGGGTGGGTCATCACAAACACATCCAGGATGCCGCCTCTCAGAGAAATCTCTCCTTTTTGAGTCACCTTTGCCTCGGGCTCATAAGCCTGTTCCTCCAGCCATTCGACGAGATCCAGCGGGTCCATTTGATCGCCTACCCGGATGCTTTTCATGCTTGCGGTCAGCACCTCAGGTGCCAGCGTTCGCTGCATCAGGGCTTGAATGGAGGACACCACGACGGGGGCGAGCGATGTGGGTTCAGACTTGGAATCTCGCCACGAAAGCAATTGGCACAGGGTATCGAGTCGTTCGGTGATGATATCGGCGTGAGGCAGTTTGTCTTCATGGGGTAGATGCTCCCATGCCGGATAAAACAGAGGTCGCCGGGTGTTTGAGGGCTTTTCATCTCGCGTTCCAGCCCATTGGAGCCACGTCTCCGCATCTTGCTGTAATAATTCCTGTGACTTAAGGCCGTCGGCGATGATCAACACCGGTTGATGGGGCAGAAGGGCAGCTCGTTGGACGGCCATGAAGGCCCAGCAAGCCGATGGGATGCCACCCCATCGGGCATGGCTCTGCTGGATGTTGGCAGCCAAAGAAGACCATCCATGGCTGGATTCCCAATGCCATGATGGTTGTCGTGCTACATGTCGTTCCTGGCGCCCAGCCTTACTCACGTCCGTTCATTGATTCGAAGGAGATTGCCATTCGTCAAGCTTTCAGGTTTTTTGTCTGCTGATGGTCCCTCCATACTTGTCATGCACGATCATTGACCTAAAGTTCTCCTCTGTTTGAAGAAACGCAAGCAACATTACGGGTTGATCGGTCTCATGCTTTTGGTCTTTGCTCTCTCGCGCTGGCCTGGGTTGATGCCGATGAATTTTAGTGCCGCCTATGCTCTGGCCTTTTGCGCCGGTCTTTATTTCTCTCCGAGGATGGCGTGGCTGGCCCCGATGGGGGCCATGCTTCTCACGGATTTGCTGCTCAATGCGTACTATGACATGGCCTTCCAGTGGTATCAGCTGGGCAACTACTTGGGTTATGCCCTCTTGATCGGCCTTGGGCGATGGATGCATCGCAGTGCCCATTGGTCACGCCTGTTAAGCGCGGGCGTTCTTGGAGCCCTTTGTTTTTATCTGATTACCAATACCCTCTCGTGGTGGTTCAATCCGTTTGAAGAAGAAGGTTACACACGTGACATGACCGGATGGCTTCTGGCGCTCACCAAAGGGACCGGTGGCTTTCCTCCTACGTGGATGTTTCTCCGCAACACCCTTGCCAGCGGGGCTCTTTTTACTGGATTGTTTGTGGGCGCCGCCAAGTGGGCAGAAGCCACTCAGGAGTCGGCCGAGCAGGCCGAAACCGACGTTGAAAATGAAGCAGATTCCCATCCTGTGCCCGAAGAATCTGAGGAAGTGCCTGCCTGAGGTCGGCACTTGCTGATGAAGTCGAATTTTGTTGGATGGAGCTCATAGGCCTTATTTCAGATACCCATGATTACTTGGACCCCAAGGTTCCATCTTTTTTTCGTGGGGTCTCTCATATCATCCATGCTGGGGACGTTGGGCGCCCCCGCATTCTGCTGGAGTTGGAGCAAATGGCTCCTGTCACAGCCGTTCTGGGGAATACCGACTATGATCTTGAGTTGAAGGAGCGTGAATGGGTGGTGGTAGGAACCCGACGCATTCTGGTGCACCATATCCTAGATCTGCCTGTGCCAGAGGAGTCGCTGGCCACCTGTATCCGGCGTCAACGCCCTGATGCCGTTGTTTTCGGTCATACTCACAAGGCCATGCGACAGACGCTTGGTGGGGTCCTGTATATCAATCCCGGTTATGCGGGTAGACGGCGGGCTGGGTTGGATCGCTCCGTGGCTCTCCTCGAGTGCCATGCCAGTGAATGGAAGGTTCGTTTCCTGCCGCTGGATGGGTGAGGGGTGGCTAATGTGTCAGGGCGTAATAAACAATGTTGATCCCCATGGGGTAAGAAAGTGCCTCTGAGAAGCGGGAGAAAAACCATTCGCTCTTGCCCTCTTCTTCCCATCCATCGCTCAAGTCCGTGTTATGACATAACAGGGCCATAATGCGATCTTCATCATCCAGATAGGCAAGGTAATCGGCAGGAGCTGGTCCCTCATAGCGAATTTCATCTTCCCAGGTTTCATAGGCTCCTCGCCCTTTGTTGCGTTCTGCGGAGTCTTCACTGGGCACTTGTGGCTTCAGTGTCAGAGGAAAGACGGCATTGAAAATCGGGTGACTGAGTTCGAGTGAAACCGGTTTGCGATCAGGAAAGACTTTTTCCATTTCACTGAGAAAGTGAGTCTTCATCGATTCCCCCCAAAAATCATCGACCATCAGGAAACCTCCATTGAGGAGGTAACGGCTCAAGGCCTTGGCCTCCGGGTCCATGAAGACAAGCCTTCTGGGGTCGATAATGAAAATGAAAGGGTAGTCAAAAAGTGTGTCATCAGTCAGTTCAAGAGTGCCTCCATCGGGATGCACCTTCATAGAGGTGAGTTGTTCCAGCCGGTAGGAAAAATTCAGGTCGGCGTTGGGATAGTCGACACGCCAACCTCCACCTCCGCGTCCCCCCCAACCGCCGCCCCCAGTCGAATACATGATCCGCACAAAGGTAAAGATATCCTGACTGAAAGCTTGATCCACCCCCCAATCTGGCACGCCTGCTCTGGAAGCAGGGCCAGGTTCGTTAATCAGGCGTTCAGAGCCTCTGGATCCGACGCCCTGAGCGCACAGGTCGTGGGTTGCCAGCCAGAGCCCCAGGCACACTCCAAGGTGCGGGAGAAACTGGGTTTTCATTGAAACCGCTATTGCTTTGAGATGATTCAAGAGACGATCGCACCGAAGCGCTTTTGAAAAGTGCTTGAGCCGCATAGACCTGTCAATTGGCAATTTGCATGGCCCAGAGGGTCGCAGCTGATGATGCCGATGTTCTCTGGGATTCTTGATTTGTCTTTTCAATTCCCTATGCTTCCCCTGTAGAAGGTCCTTTGCGATGGATTTGCCCACTGAAGAAATCACGCGCTACGCACGCCACCTCAGCTTGCCCGAGGTGGGGCTCGATGGGCAACTCAAGCTCAGGCAAGCTTCGGTGCTTTGCATTGGAGCTGGGGGGCTGGGTTCTCCTCTTGCCATGTATCTGGCAGCCGCTGGAGTCGGGCGACTGGGATTGGTGGATTTTGATGTGGTGGATCTCTCCAACCTGCAACGGCAGATCATGCACGGTCAGCAGGACATTGGGCGGCCCAAGGTGGACTCAGCACGGGAGACGCTCACCGGTATCAACCCTCATGTAAATCTGGAGATGCATGCCTGTCCGCTGACGCGAGACAATGCCATGGGGCTTTTGCAGGGCTACGATGTGATTGTGGATGGCACGGATAATTTTGCCACCCGCTACTTGACCAATGACGTGTGCTTCTTTCTCAAGAAGCCCAATGTTTACGGGAGCATCTTTCGATTTGAGGGACAACTGAGTGTGTTTGCGCCGCATCTGGGAGGTCCTTGCTACCGGTGCCTGTATCCCGAACCACCCCCTCCTGGGATGGTTCCCAGCTGCGCAGAAGGGGGCGTTTTAGGGGTTTTGCCAGGTGTCGTTGGCTGCTTGCAGGCCACCGAAGTCATCAAGCTTTTGCTGGGGCAGGGGGCTTCGATGATCGGTCGGCTCTTGACTTATCATGCCATGGACATGAAATTTCGTGAGCTCAAGTTACGGCGAGATCCCGAGTGCCCACTCTGTGGGGAGCAACCCAGCATTCGTGATCTGGTTAATTACGAGGATTTTTGTGGTGTTGCTGCCAGTCACGACCCAAACGACATGCATCCAGACGAAGTCACAGTTCAAGAAATGAAGCGCGCCCTGGACGACCCTCAATCGGGGATACAGGTAATCGATGTCAGAGAAGAAGACGAATGGCGCATTGCCAGGGTGGAAGGAACCACTCTATTGCCTCTGAGTCAGTTAGCCGAGCGCTACACGGAGCTGGATCCCAATCAATCTTACTACTTGCACTGCAAGGCAGGTGTGCGATCACTCAAGGCCTTGGATTTCCTCAGGCAACAGGGTTTTGGGGAGCTCAAGAGTGTTCAGGGAGGCATTTCGGCATGGTCGGGTCAAATCGATCCCAACGTGCCCGCCTACTAATTCAAAGAAGTGGCCCTGCCTCGGCCCAAGGACTTCAATCAACCAATCTACCAGAGCGATGGGATTACGCCGAGAAGCCAGAGAAAGAGCCGTCCAGTTTTTGTTTCAGCACGACATGAATCCGGTCGTGACTGAAGACCTGCCTCATCATTTGAATCATTTCTGGGAAACGCACCAGCTCTCGGAATCCGGATACGAAAAAGGAAAGGCTACCTGGGGGCGTCAAATCGAGCTACCGCCGCCCACTACCAGAGATCTTTCTTTGCGGGTATTCGCTGAAAGCCTGATTCAGGGAGTGTTGGACAACAAGGCCGAACTGGATCAGAGGCTCCAAAAATATGTCCAAAATTGGGATTTGAGCCGCATGGCCGTGGTGGACCGCAACGTTCTGCGACTGGCCATTTATGAATTGTTCCATCGTGAGGACATTCCCCCTGTGGTCAGCCTCAACGAAGCCATTGAAATTGCCAAACGCTTTTCCACCAAGGAAAGCGGAAAGTTTGTCAACGGCATTCTAGACCGTATTCGACAGGATGTGCTCAGGCCTGCTCGCAAGGCGATCGAACGTTCCAACGGGCGCCATGATCGGTGATCTTCACCTCCACAGCCATCATTCTGATGGGCTTCTTGGGCCAAGTGAAGTCGTCCAGAGGGCCTCATCCATAGGGCTTAAGGTTCTTTCACTGACTGATCATGACAGTCGGGAGGGCTGGCAAGAGATGTCCGATCATTGTCAGATTGCCGGGGTGAGGTGGGTTCCCGGAATTGAACTCTCCACCACGCATGCTGATCAGGAAATCCATCTGCTGGGTTATTTTCCCTCTGATTCAGGGACGCCCGTTCTCAATGAACATTTGATTCGTTTCCAACAGCGGCGGCGCAAGCGGGTTGAAGACATTCTAAGACAATTGGAGGAAAACGGCATTCCATGGGATGCTCAGCAAGTCCTCCAAGGCATCACTTGCCAGTCACCGGGTCGACCTCACGTGGCAAGAGCTCTGGTCGAACACTCATTGGCCTCCAACGTGGGACAGGCATTTCGCCGGTTTCTCAAAAAAGGGGCTCAAGGATGGGTGCCCTCAACCTATCCTGCCACCATGGAAATGATTCGCCTGATCCACGCGGAAAGGGGGGTAGCCGTCATGGCCCACCCCGGCCTTGGGATTCCCAATGAGGTTCTGGTAGATCTGGCAAGCCAGGGCTTGGATGGGGTTGAGGCCTTTCACTCTTCGCATAAACCGAGTCTGGTTAAAAAATACCTTCATCTGGCTGACCAGCTTGGATTAATGGTCACCGGAGGTTCTGATTGTCATGGTCCGATGCCTGGAGGGATGCGTATGGGGAAGACGCGCCTTGAGTCGCCTTTCTTGGAGCGTTTCCTGGAAAGGCTGAGTTAAAATGGGCATCGACAAACGTTGATGGCATGGATTACCTATGAATTTCTTAACTTTGCTGATGTAGCATGGGATTCTTTCAAAAGCTCAAGGAGCGTCTAGGACGCACGCAAGACAGGCTTGTTCATGAAATCCGCCGCATTGTCTCCCGCTCACCTCGGTTGACTGCTGAGAGCGCGGAGGAACTGGAAGCTTGCCTACTTTCAGCTGATTTTGGCGTTCCCACCACCCTGAAGATTCTCCAGGCAACCCGGCAAGCTTATGAGTCGCATGGGACAGCGGGTGGTGATTGGGTGGAAGTCGCTGCGGAGACTGTTTTTGCTGAATTGCAGCGTCATCAGGCCCCACTGGTGGCCCAAGAAGGTGAGCTCAAGGTGATCTCCATGGTGGGAGTCAATGGAACGGGTAAGACGACGACATGTGCTAAACTGGCGCACCGATTGAAAGAGGGGGGATTGAAAGTACAGTTGGCTGCTTGCGATACTTTTCGAGCGGCTGCCATCGACCAAATCAAGATTTGGAGTGAGCGCATCGGGGTTGATTTAACCAGTGGAGCTTACGGATCTGACCCCGCTTCGGTCGCTCACGATGCCATCTCATCGGCTGTCTCCCGACAAGCTGACTATTTGCTGATCGACACTGCTGGCCGACTGCATACCAAGCAAAACCTCATGCAAGAATTGCAAAAGGTTCACCGAGTGATGGACAAGCGACTGCCGGGTGCGCCGCACGAAACGCTTCTGGTGCTCGATGCAACGACCGGCATGAATGCCCTCAACCAGGCAAGGCAGTTTCACCAAACAGTCCCACTCACAGGCCTGGTCATCACCAAGTTGGATGGAACCAGCAAGGCAGGCATGGTGGTCGCCATCCAGCAAGAACTAGGAATCCCGGTTAAATACATCGGCGTGGGTGAGGCAGTAGATGATCTTCAAGTGTTTAATGCCAAAGAATTTGCGATGGCAGTCTTCGGCCTCGAAGGTTCCTGATAAATCCCCAGCAGGGCTTCCAGAAGGATCCTCTGATCGTAGTCCATAGACACACTCTCTCTTTCCTGCTTTTTTGGGTTATTTCGTATTTGTTTTCAAATTTGTTCGGGCGTTGTCAACGAATTCAATGATGAGGGGTCCGAGGTCATGGGCTTCTGGAAAGTGATCACGGTTCCATGAAGGAAAACGTCGCGCCGCAAAGATGGGATTTATAGTCAGTGTTTCCAATGATTCAGGTAATGGAGATCTGACTTATGCCTTGAATGGCCTTCATGGATCGGGTTTATTGCTGAGGATGCCTCGACTGATCCTTAGTCTTTTGGCTTTGCTCTCCGCCATCGGCCTGTTGCTTCCATCGCTGTGGGCTTCGAGCCCCAATATCGTGCTTGTGATGGCTGATGATCAGGGGCTGGGAGACATGGGCTACATGGGGCACCCCAACCTGCTGACACCTCATTTCGACGAAGCCTCTCGCACGGGAGTTCGTTTTGACTCTTTTTACGCCGCTGCGCCGGTTTGCTCACCTACTCGTGCCAGCGTCCTGACGGGGCGTCATCCCAATCGCATGGGGGTTTTCAAATGGGGTTACCCCATGCGCCCACAGGAGCTGACGATAGCTGAAATCCTCAAGGATCACGGGTATCATACCGGACATTTTGGCAAATGGCATTTGGGGTCCGTACGATCCGACAGTTTGGCTCACCCCGGCATCAATGGGTTTGATCACTGGGTCAGTGCACCTAATTTTTACGACAACGACCCGATTCTAAGTCACAAGGGTAAAGCGGTGAAACATGAAGGGGAAAGTTCCATGCTGGCTGCTGAACTGGCCATGGAGTGGATTGGCTCAATTCGTGACGACTCCAAACCTTTTCTGGCAGTGGTTTGGTTCGGTTCTCCGCACGCACCCCATCGTGCTTCACCGGAAGATGAACAACTTTACGCCGATCAACCCAAAGCCCTGCGCCATTTTTTTGGAGAAATTAGCGGCATGGATCGGGCTTTTGGTAGGATACGCGACGGGCTCAAGCAGTTAGGCCTGCGAAACAATACCGTTCTTTGGTACTGCAGTGACAATGGTGCTTTGCCAAAAGTAGGGTCGACCTATGGTTACCGTGGTCACAAGGCTTCGGTTTATGATGGTGGACTCAGGGTGCCGGCCTTCCTTGAATGGCCTGCGCGTTTCCCTCAGCCTGTTGCGGTATCGACCCGCTGTTCGACGAACGATATTTTGCCTACGGTATTGGAGATGACCGGGCTTTCCGATTTTGCCCCACAGCAACTGGATGGTGTCAGCCTGATGCCCTGGATAGGGCGTCAGGCTGTGAAACGGCACATGGGTTTCTGGGATCGCCCGGAAAAGGGGATTTCAACGCCGTCGGCCATATGGATGAAGGCATTGCTGGAAGCACAGCGCAATGGCAACCCGATTCAGGCCGACACCCCGAGCCTGCATGCCAACCATTTGCCAAGCCCTCCCTACACGAGAGACACATTTCCCGGTCATTCAGCGTGGATAGACGGTGATCTGAAATTACATCGCATAGAGTCTGCTACAAGTGACATTCGTTGGGAGCTGTATGATTTGGGTAAGGATCCCTCAGAAAGAATGGATCTTTGGAACAAGAGGAAGAACTTGGAAGAGGTCCACCGCATGCAGCAAGACATGCGCTCCTGGTTGGCTTCGGTGGTGGCATCCCTGAACGGTGAGGATTACACGCCTTAAGTCTTTTTCGTGCTTCACCTCTTGATCGATCGAACCCTTTAAAAAGTTCGCAATGAAAAGTCCTACTCATCCGGTCCCGTCCGGGCGTCTTTCCGGCTGGTTGGCTGCGGCTCCAAGCTGGATCTTTATTCTCTTTGCCATCTCCGCCTCCTTTTCCACCTACTTCTGCATGTATGCCTTCAGGAAGCCCTTCACAGCGGCCAAATACGAAGGACTGACGTTTCTGGATTCGGAAATTACTCTGAAGACAGCCTTGGTGATCAGCCAGATCCTAGGCTATGCCCTCAGTAAATATGTAGGCATTAAAGTCTGCTCCGAAATCCGTCCTCAGCAGCGTGCGCGTGCTTTGCTGGGGCTTGTCATCGCCAGTGAATTGGCCTTGGTGCTGTTCGCATTTCTACCGGATCCCTGGAAGTGCCTTGCGATATTTCTCAATGGATTCCCTCTTGGGATGGTCTGGGGTCTGGTCGTATGGTATTTGGAGGGAAGGAGAAGTTCAGAAGTGCTTTTGGCCGGGCTGAGCTGCGCTTTCATTGTTTCCAGCGGGATCGTCAAGGATTTCGGACGTGCGATGATGGGCGGAGGGGTGGCAGAGCTTTGGTCCTCGGTGCCTGTCGTCGGTCCATGGATTGCCAGTCAAATGGGGCAGGTCAGCGAATCATGGATGCCTGCTGCGGTGGGTTTACACTTTCTCCCTCTCTTTTTTCTTTCTGTGTGGTTATTGAACCAACTGCCTCCTCCCAATAAAACGGATATGGCTACCAAGACAGCCCGACAGCCCATGGATGGCCAGCAGCGTGTTTCCTTTGTGAAACATTTTTTCCCAGGTTTGTGCCTGCTTCTGATAGCCTACTTTTTTCTCACGGCCTATCGGGATTTTCGAGATAACTACATGGTGGAGATTCTGGAGGGTTTGCAATATTCCTATGACGACAATCAAACCATCATTACACGCGCGGAGACTTTGGTTGCTTTTGGGGTCATTCTTGCCATGGGGCTCCTTAATTTTTTCCGCGACAATCGCACTGGTTTGATCGCTGCCTTCAGTGTCATGACCGGTGGCGTCGTCTTATTGGGGGTGAGTACTCTTTTGCTGGAGATGGGAACTATTTCAGGATTCTGGTGGCTCACTTTGACGGGCTTGGGATCCTATCTTGCCTACGTACCCTATGGATCTCTTTTGTTTGATCGCATGATGGCAACCACCAAGGTCGCAGGCACGGCAGTGTTCGCCATTTATGTCGCAGACGCCATTGGTTACACGGGATCGGTAGGCATCCAGCTCTACAAGGATTTGGCAGCA
>Ga0255767_1000740_pt1 | contig 29515 bp, 25 predicted proteins | sample 071ome_24_FD_179967 | JGI IMG/M metagenome (GOLD analysis project Ga0255767, IMG submission 179967) | Coastal salt marsh microbial communities from the Groves Creek Marsh, Skidaway Island, Georgia - 071402CT metaG (version 2) | ecosystem: Environmental > Aquatic > Marine > Intertidal zone > Salt...
GCGATACCCCACGCGCCAGCCCGCGGCGCGGAATCGCATGCACAGGTCGATGTCCTCCGCGTACATGAAGAACTGCTGGTCGAATCCGCCCACCTCATGCAGGGCATCCGCGCGCATCAGCATGAATGCCCCCGACACGGCGTCCACGTCGGCGGGCTGGTCGTCCGGCAGGTAGCGCATCAGGTAATCCTGCGCGCTGCGCCATGGCAGCACCCGGTCGAGGCCGGTCGTGAAGCACAGTGCCGACCACGCGGTGGGAAAGCGCCGGTGGCAGCGGGCATCCACCGAGCCCTGCGCGTCCACCACGCGCGGGCCCAGCACTGCCACATCCGGCTCCGCCCACAGGGCGTCCAGGCATGCACGCAGGGTGCCCGGGGGAACCACGGCGTCGGGGTTCAGCACCAGCACCGCGTGGCCGGTGGCCCGGTCCATGCCCTCGTTGGCGGCCCGCGCGAACCCGCCGTTGGCATCACGCTCGACCAGGGTGACCCCGGGGCAGCCGCCCGCCACCTCCGCGGTGCCGTCACCGCTCGCGTTGTCCACCACGATCACCTCGTGCGCCACGTCGTGATGCTGGGCCAGCGCATCCAGGCAGGTGCCCAGATGGTCGGCGCACCGGTAGGACACCACCACCACGCTGACCTCGGGGCGGGTCATCCCTCCCATGCGAACGGCAGTGCGTCCGCGATCTCGGCCAGGCGCCGCGCAGCGCGGTCGCGGTCGCTCACCACCGGCGGGATGTCGGCCCACTCGATGCCGATCGCCGGGTCGTCGAATGCGATGGAACGCTCGTCGTCGGGGGCGTAGTAATCGGAGCACCGGTACACCACGTCCGCCGTATCCGACAGCACCTGGAAGCCGTGAGCGAATCCCACGGGGCAGTACAGCTGCAAGCCGCGCTCGTCATCCAGCGTCCACGCCTCCCACTGCCCGAAGGTGGGCGATCCCCTGCGCAGGTCCACCGTCACGTCGAGGATCGATCCCCGGGCGCAGCGGATCATCTTCGCCTGCGGATGACCCCCCACCTGGAAGTGCATGCCCCGGATGACCCCCCGGGACGAGCGGCTGTGGTTGTCCTGCACGAACCGGTCGGTGATCCCCAAAGCCGCCAGGTCCGACTCGCGGTAGGTCTCCATGAAGAACCCCCGGGCATCCCCGTGCATCACAGGCTCGATGACCACGACGCCCGGCAGGGCGGAGGGGATGCGCTTCATGTGGCCATGGTACGGCCGAGCGCCTGCCATGCGGCCTCACCCATCGACCGGTCGGTGAATGCGGCGGCCTGCGCCACCCCCGCCGTGCGCAGGCGGTCGGCGGTCGCGGGCTCCATGGCCTCGCGGATGGCCACCGCCAGCGCGTTGGGGGTGGGGTCGGTGGTGATGGCGCCGTCGCCGGCCACCTCGGGCATGGCCCCGCGGTTGCTCGCCACCACGGGTGCGCCGCTGGCCATGGCCTCCAGGATCGGCAGCCCGAATCCCTCGTACAGCGAGGGCACGGCCACCACGGACGCCGCCCGGTACAGGTCGGCCAGGTGCGGGTCGTCCACGCGGCCCAGCCAGTGGGCGCGTGCGCCACGCACGATCTGCTCGCCGCCCAGCGCGGGCCGCCCCACCAGCGCCAACTCCAGGTCGGGGTCACCCATCAGGGCCATGGCCCGTGCCAGCGCACCGATGTTCTTGCGCGGGTGGATGTCGCCGACGGCCAGCACGTAGCGCCTCAGCCCGAATCGCGCGAACACGCGGTCGGCGGCAGCCCCCGTGGGGTCGGGCGTGAAGACGGCCGCGGGGTAGGTGCGCACCACGTGCACCTTCGCAGGATCGATCCGGAAGATGTCGGTGATCTCGGCGGCCTCGGCATGGCTCACGCCGATCACCATGTCCGCGCGCCGGATGGCCTGCGGTACCAGCCGCCCCAGCATCAGGCGGTCGCGGCGGCTGAACCACTCCGGGTTCGTCACGAAGGCGGCATCGTGCACCACCACCGCCGTGGGCGTGCGGCCGCGGAAGGGCGCCACGTAGTTGAAGACCCCCACGTCGGCATGTGCGCGGCGCATGGCGTGCGGCGCACCGCGTAGCAGGCGTGGTGCGTTGCGGTCGGTCACCTCCAGCAGCGGCACGGCGGGGTCGATGCGCTCGCGTGCCTGGTCGTGGGCGATCATGGCCACCACGTCGTCCCGTGGCCCCGCGGTTGTCACCAGCGCGTGGATGAGGTTCTCGATCCACCGCGCGTTGCCGGCATCGCCCGGCGTGGGCTGCGCCACGGCGTGGGCGTCCACCGCCACCCTCACCCGGGCAGCCCCAGCACCTCGCGCCAGGCGTCGGCGGTTCCCCGGGCCGTGGCGGCCCACGACAGCTCGGCCGCGCGGGCGCGGGCGGCGTCGCCGCGACGCGCCAGTTCATCGCGGTCGGCCAGCACCTCCTCCAGCCGTGTGGCGATGCCCTCCGGTGATGCGTCGTGGATGAGGAAGGCCCCCGGCCCGGCCACCTCGGCCTGGGATGAGTTGTCGGCCACCAGCACCGGGCAGCCATGCGCCATGGCCTCGATGATGGGCAGGCCGAACCCCTCGTATGCGGACAGGCTCACGAACAGCGTGGCCCGGCGGTACAGCTCATGCAGCTCGGTGTCGTCGATGAACCCGAGCAGGTCGCAACCCACGCCACGCCGCTCGGCGGCCTGCTGCTCCTGGCTGCCACCGGCGCCGGCGATGACCAGGCGGCAGATGGGCGGGTAGGTGGGAGCGGTGGCGAAGTAGCGGTCGTGGCCGCGCATCAGGTCGATCACGCGCTTTCGGGGTTCGAATTCGCCCACCGCGAGGATGAACGGCTCCCGCGGCGGCGTGAACTCCTGGGCGTCGGGCGCCGTGCCCAGGTGCACCACGCGGATGCGCTCGCGCGGTACCTCATAGACCTCCTCGATGTCCCGCGCACCGGCCTCGGTGGTGGCCATTACCAGCCGCGCGCGGCGCGCACTGCGCCTGCCCACCAGCGACGCCCAGAGGCGGAAGCCGGTGGGGTAGGCCTCGGGCATGCGCTCGAAGGCCAGGTCCTGGATCATCACGGTGGTGGGGGTGCGCCCGCGCAGGGGGCCCCAGTTCATGGGCACGTGGATCAGCGATGCACCCCGCTTGCGCGCCCGGCGGGGCAGCAGCACGCCCAGCCACAGCATGTCGAGCAGCAGGTTGCCCAGGCTGGTGAGCGCGTTGCGGCGCGGCAGCCCGCGCGGTCCGTTCACCCACACCACGTCCATGTCGGTGGGCGGGTCGGCCGCCATGGCCTGGCGCGTCTGGGTGATGACCCGCGCGATGCCCGTGCGGCGCCGACGGGCCAGGCGCTGGTCCACCATCACCAGCGGGCGCGCGCGGTGCGGTGAGCCCCTCATCCCGCCAGGGCGTCGTCGTACGCCTGCAGGATCAGCTCGGTGGTGCGATCCCACGAGAACTGCATGGCGCGCGACGGACCGCCGATGGACGCCGCCTTCCGGATCTCGGGCTCCTGCCAGGCCTCGGCGACGGCGTCGGCCCAGGCGGTGGGCTCGAAGGGATCCTCATATCGCGCGGCATCCGCGCCCACCTCGCGCAGGGCAGGCGTGTCGCTTGCCACCACGGGCACGCCGGCCTGCATCGCTTCCAGTACCGGCAGGCCGAAGCCCTCCTTCAGGCTGGGCACCACCACCGCCACGGCCCCTTCGCGCAGTGCCGCCAGGCGCGACGCGGGAACATGCCCCAGCAGGTCGATGCGCTCCAGCACTCCGGCGCGGTTGGCGTAGTCACGCAGCAGGCGCACGCGTCGGCCGCCCCACGGGCCGGTCATCACCAGGCGCAGGGGCTCGGGCAGCAGGGCGAGGGCGCTGATGACCGGCCACGGGTTCTTGTGCGGCTCGAGCCCCCCGCTCATGAGGATGTAGGGGTCGGCGGGCACCTCCCCGGCGGGGATGGCCGCGGGTGGCGCGGCCAGGGGCACCACCCGTACGCGCTCCGGGTCGGCGCCCGCGAGTGCCACGGCGTCGTCGGCGGTCTCCTGCGAGATGCACAGCAGCAGGCGTGCCTCAGGCAGCCGCGACAGCCACCGCCGGTACGCGCGCGCCTCCGCCGCCCGGCTTCCGCCGCGCAGGAACAACTTGGGGAAGGCCGCGGGAATCAGGTCGTACAGCGTCACCACCGACGGCACGTCATCTGGGAGGAGGTCGGCCTGCGTGGCGTGGAACAGGCGCGGCGCGAGTGAGCGGATGCGGCGGCGCACGGTGGCAAGGGGCCACGGGTCGGGGATGCGGGGGGAACGCCAGTCGGGCCAGCGCACCGGGTAGCGCTCGGGCGTGAGCGGCGCGTTCTCGCCGTCACCCGCCACCAGGAAGGCCGGTCGGCGGTCCGGCGGCTGGGCCGCGAGCCCCTCCGCCATGCCCCGCACGGCCGCGCCGATGCCGCGCACCGCATGGTCGCGGTCGAGGGGAGTGGCATCGAAGAGGACATCGGCATCCATGGACGACCAGCGTACCCGGGATGGCTACTGCCAGACGGCCAGGCGCGGCGTTCGCGGTGGCAGGCCTGCCTCAAACGCGTGAATCGCGTGGTCCCCCGTGATGAGGGGGATGTCAAGGGCCCGGGCCGTCGCGTAGATCAGGCGATCGGATGGATCGCGGTGGAAGCCCTGATCACCGAGTGCAACGGCGGTCGTCGCGATGCGCGGTGTCACGCGCGTCGCCACGCAGGGGTCCGCGAGTGCCCCTGTCATCCACCGTTCAGCGGTCATCCGCGGGTCGGTGGGGCGCACCCGCCCGCGGTGCCAGAGCATCGCGAACTCCCACAGGCAGGCATCCGGGATGTGCAGGGCGGCGCCCCGATCGATCAGACGCCGTGCGCGCCGTGGCAGGCGATCGGGTGCCTCCACCACCGCCACCCAGGCGTGGGTATCGAGCACGCACGCATCAGAGGTCATGCCGGGATGTCATCCGTCTCCGCCGCAGATGCCCGGATGCCGTCGTACTTGGCGACGGGATCCCGCCAGTCATCGTCCGTGGACCACAGGTCCGCGAGGTCGTCGGGAAGCAGCAGTGATCCGCGCAGGGGATGGCCGTGCATCGCAGTGCTGAGGCGCGCTACCGGGGTGCCGCGACGCGTGATCACGATGTCGTCACCCGTGTCGGCGATCTCGGTGACCAGGCGGAGCAGGTTGGCCTTCACCTGGGAGATCGGGATGGATCGCGTGGCCATGGTGGGCTCCTCGTGATGACCATTTAGATTGGTCATCACGCTATCGCACCCGCACGCGCACCACCTTCGACACCCCCGGCTCGATCAGCCATCCGCGCTCGCGCGGCACGCGCACGCGGAAGGGCACGGTGAGGCCGCTGGCCTGGAAGCGCCAGCGGATGGCGAATGATCCATCCGCCTTCGCGCGGGCGTTCACCACCGGGCGCCAGGTCTTCCGGAAGGGGTCCAGCCACTCCAGCACGATCGCCTTGCGGCCCCCCTCGGCCCCGGGGGCGGGGCTCATCCTGCCGCGGAACACCACCGGCTTCCCGCGGGGGCTCGCCTGCGTGCTGGATGCCATCAGCGTGACGGTGGCCTTCAGGCGCACTGCCACCCCGGGGCCGGTGGGAACGGGGACCAGCCGGGATCCATCGGGCACGCCCACATCGATGGGGCCGGTGCGCACCGGGATCACCTGCATGCGGAACGATCCGTCGGGCCCGGTGACCCCCGCGCCCAGGTCGCGGCCGCCCTGGCGGGCGATCAGCACGTACCCCGACAGCGCCTGGCCCCTGCGGTTCAGGAGGCGTCCGGTCACGGTGACGGCCCGGCCGGCCGCCAGGGTGACCACGTTGTAGTCGCGTCCCTCCACGCGCTGGGGCGTGCCGCGCAGGATCCCGAGCGTCAGGGTGCCCTCGCGCGCCTCGCCCGCCATCTGCTGCGCGGGCGTGGCGATGATGGGCGCTGCGGGGGAGTTCCCCGGCGCCGCCGGCGGCCGGGCGGGGGAGTCGGGTTGCGGCAGGGGCGGCACCTCGATCTCCATGGCGCGCGCATTGCCCGCCGCGTCGGTGAGCTGCACGCGCATCCGCGCGTCGGGATCAGGAATCAGATCGGGGTCGATGGTGGTGATGCCGCTGCCATCCGATGCCGTGTACTGGGCCACGGTGCGCCAGGTCCACCCATCCAGCCACTGCAGCCGCACCCGCTCCACCCCCGACCGGGCATCCTCGCCCGACCAGGTCATCTTCACCCTGCCGTCGGAGGTCACTCGCAGGGCGGCGCGCACCACGTCGGGGGGAGTGAGATCCGTGCGCACCAGGCCCATCCGGGTGGTCACCAGCGTCTGGGCGAATGGGCCGCCGTTGCGCAGGCGCAGGCGCACCACGTGCACGCCATCGGTCAGGCCGTCGAGCGGTATCTCCATGGCCTCGCGACCGGGGGCCACCGCCTGCTGGGCCACGGGCATCCACTCGCCACGGATGCTGCCGTCCCCCGCGGTGTTGATCTCCACCTCGAAGTCGCCGAGGCCGATCATCTGGTCGAGGTTGTCACTGAGGATCACGTCCAGTGGCAGTACGGACGTCCAGCGCGAGGGGATGGGCTGCAGGTCGATGCGCGGGGGCCGGGTGTCCACCACGATGTGCTCGGGCGCGAGTTGCTCCACCACGTTGCCGGCCTGGTCGCGTGCGGTCACCTTCCATGCGTGCAGGCCGTCGGCCAGGCCCCCGCCCACCGCCCGCGATATCCGTTGCCCGGAGGCGGCCGCTCCTGCGCTCGCGACGGTCACCCAGGCGCCCGCCGGCGTGCCGAACTGGAACGTATTGACCTGCGCCGTCACGTTCGACAGTCCGCTGGTGGCGTCGGTGGCCGAGAAGGCGATGGTGCCCCGCGTGGACTCCGGCGCATACGCCACCTCGGGCTCCGCGATATCGGGCTCGGTGCGATCCACGCGGATGGTGGCCTCCGACGCCGCCCCCGGCGTGCCGTCGCCGTCCACCTCCACGCGCACCTGGTGGGCGCCGTCGCCAATGCCCGCGAGGGGCACGTCCACCCCGTGCTGGCCCTGGCCGGGCGCACCCGCCCAGCGGGTCTCCCCGGCCACCTTCACGCGCTGGCCGGTGATGCCGTCGCTTCCGAAGTTGTCGGCGGCCTGCCACGCGATGCCGGCCGACTGCTGCGACTGGTTGATCCAGCCCGCGGGCGCGCTCACCACCTGTGCGGACGGCGGTGCGACGTCACGGATGACGGCGCCGGTACCACCGATCCACCACACCCGCGCGTGCTGCTGGCGCCGCTCGCCCTGGACCAACTGCAGCTGCACGTCGCACGTGCCGCCGGGCATCCCCAGTCCGTAGCCGCGTCCGCCCGCGGGGGACTGCGGCATTCCCACATCGCCCTCTGCCCACACCGGGTGGCCGTTGGCCAGCACCTGCAGCCCTGCGTGGGACGGCGCGGCGTAGCGCAGGGCGCTCCACTGCACCGACGCGATCTCGCTGCCGGGCACCGGGCACCCCCAGCCCATCGTGAACTGGGGGCCGGTGGGTGCGGCCGTGGTGGCCGGGGCGTTCAGTTGCAGCACCGATGGATTCGGTTGGCTGGCCGAGAGCATCGAGCCGGTGGTGAAGGCACCGGAACCCTGCGGGTACAGGTTGCCGTCGGTTCCGACGGCCGCCGGTGCGGCAACGGCCGATGCCAGTGCGATCAGCGCGAGGGCCGGGGGGATACGCCTGCGGGGGTGGGGGGTCATGGTCCGAACTCCAACTGGGGTTGCGCCGCCGGCGTGGCGGCGGGGGCAGGATCGGTGGCCGGGGTGGATGCCGGGGCAGCGGGCGATGCGGCCGCCTGCGCGCGGGTCCTGCGCGCACGCTCGGCGCGCTGCCGTTCCTCGGCACGTTCCCGTCGGGCCCGCCTCTCTGCGGCTGCACGCCGCCTCTGCGCCTCGCGCACCCGGATGCGGTCGAGTTCGGCGAGCGCGTCCGCGCTGGCGGCGTCCAGCGGCGGGGCGGACGTGGTGGCCGCGGTACCGGTGGGGGTCCCGGGGGTGGTTGCCCCGGTGGTCACCACGCGGGCCTGCGCAGGCGGCGTGCTGCTGCGGTCGCCCGTGACCGAGTTGGCCACCACGGGCACACCCGCCACCCCGGCCACGGTGACGGCCAGGGCCCCTGCGCCCACGCGGGCGCTCAGCAGGGAGGGGATGTCCAGCATCGTCTGCCATGCCTGGCCCACGGCGACGGTGAGGCGCATGGTGCCGCGCTCCACCATGTCCACGGCGGGGCTGGTATCCGGCACGGCCAGCCCGGCAGCCGCGGTTCCCACCAGGGCCACCGGCACGAGGGTCGTGATCCCCGCATTGGTCTGGCGGCGCGCGCGCAGGGTGGCGCGGCACGCCCCGCAATGCCGCACGTGCCGCGATACCGCGCGGCGGTCGCGGGCGTCGGCCTCGTCATCGGCCACGCGCTCCAGGGCGTCGCGCAGTCCCTCGCACCTCTCGCCGCTGGCCAGGTCCAGATGCCACGCGTGCAGGCGCTTGCGCGCGCGGACGATCGAGCGCTCCACCTTGCGGTCGGTGTAGCCCGTCAGCGAGCCGATCTCGGCGCGGCTGACCCCGGCGGTGCGGAGGAGCAGGCATACCCGCTCGGCCTCGTTCAGCGAGGTCATGGCGTCCTGCAGTGTGCGGTACCGCTCGCGCCACTCGGCCACCGCAGAGGGCTCGCGTGCCGCGGCGCCGCTGGTGTCCACCGCGTCCACGATCTCGTCGCCGGCGGGCGCCTCGCGGCCCCGGCGCCGCGCGAGCGTGATGGCCTCGTTGCGGATGACCACGTGCAGCCACGCGATGAAGTCGTCAAGGGGCCCGATGGGCCCCTTGGTCAGCGCCACCTCCATGCCGCGCTGGTAGGCGTCCTCGGCGTCCTCCAGCGATGGCGCGAAGCGCGCGGCATACCGGAGCAGTCCCGGGGCCCCAGCCATCGCGGCCAGGCACAGGCGCCGGCGGGCCTCGTGCTCGCCCTCGCCCGCCACGGGGGTGGCCAGGCGTCGCGGGGTGTCGGAGTCGGAGGGGTTCATCTTCCAGGGGGTCAGGGGGCCAGCGATTTTGCAGTCATGGAATGTCCCGTGCAACGGATCGTGCATCCGGAGGTTCCGGCAGCACCTGTTGCATCAACGCCCGGGACGCCCGCGTGCTCCCCCCTCACGACGGTTACGTGCCTGGCACCGGGGTTCCCATGGACGCTCGTAGCGGGAAAAGGGCGCGTAGGCTGGCGCGCATGGACCCCGCACGACCGCACATCCGCCGCGAGACGCGCCGCATCGTGATGGCCGAGGTGGATGTGAGCCAGATCCACTTCACCGCCGTATACCGGTGGATGGACCGCGGCCTCAGCGAGTGGCTGGCCGACGTGGGCTGGCCGTTCACCCGCCTGCTCAGCGAGGGCGTGGGCATCCCGATCGTCGACAGCCGCTGCCGGTTCGACCGGCGCATCCTGCTGGACGACATGATCACGATCGAGACATCAGTGGGGGGCATCGGCACTACGTCGTTCCGCAGTCGCCACCGCTTCCTGCGGGATGATGAGCTCTGCGCCGAGGGAGAGCTGGTGCACGTGTGCATTGAGCGCGCGGGGCGCACCCCTGTGCCGGTGCCCGACTGGATCAGGGGGGCGGCCGCCCCGGATTGAGGCAAGGCCGCGCGCGCTTTGCTGCGCGCGAGTGTTGAGGTGTGACCCGGGCGGGGTGGATGCTGGCGGCATCGCCAATCGCCACCCGGGAGAGACCCATGAGCGCCCTGAAGAAGGTCCCCGTCCACGCCTGGATCGTCCCGGGCTCTCTGGTGGTGGCGGAACGGCCGGGGGGCGGCGGGCGCAGCCATCGCATCACGCGACGGCATGCCGAGCTTGCGTGGTGGCGCGCGCAGGGGGTGACCACGATCGTGTCCACCATGCGCAGCCGGCACTGCGTGACCGAATACGCGCAAGCGGGGTTCGGCGTGCGGTGGCATCCGCTGAAGGACATGGTGCAGGCGCGGGCCGCGATACCGCGCGTGGCCGAGGACGTGGCCACCACCATGGCTCGCGAACCCGACGCGGTGCTGGTGCACTGCGATCGGGTGAGCGAGTGGCTCGCGGCGGTTGACGCCGCCCTGCGGCTGCGGCTGGGGCTGGCCGACGACGTGGCGGCCGCGCTGGAGCAGGCCGAGGCCGACGGCATGCCGGTGGGCGACCTGGCCCGTGACCTGCTGCGCTCCGAGGGCGTGTTGCCACCCGCGGCCTGAGCGTCGGCTCGTGCCGGCGCATGCGTAACGCCTGAGTGCCCCTGCGGACGCAGCCCGCGGGTGTGGTCCGGGCTGCCGCATGTTTCGGGCGACAACGGATGCGTATCCTCACGCCTATGCCGGGCGGAGCGATGTTCACCTGACTGGTCAGGCCTGACGATGGCGTCGCTCCTGCACCGTATGGCGCGCTGGGTCGCGCATCACCCCATCAAGGGGTTGGTGCTGTGGGCAGTGATCGTCGTCGGCCTCACCGTGCTGGTGTCGCTGGTGGGGGCGCGCACCACGAACGACACCAGCCTGCCGGGCACGCAGAGCCAGGACGCCACGAACGTCCTGGCCGCGGATTTCCCCCCCACGCAGAACGGCACGAGCCCGATTGTCTTCAAGGTGGCATCGGGCACGGTGAACAGCGCCGCCAACAAGGACGCCATCACGGCGTCGGTGAGCGCCATCGCCAAGGTTCCGCACGTCACTCAGGCCACAAGCCCGTACGGGAACGCGGCCGGGTACCTGCAGAGTTCCTCGCAGACGATTGCCTACGTGCCGGTGCTGATGAACGTGAGCTCGGCATCCATCACCGAGGAGCAGGCTCAGGCCGTGCTCGACGCGGCCGCGCCCGCGCGGGCGGCCGGGATGCAGGTGGCCGCGGGCGGGACGGTGGGAGCCACGCTGTCCAACCCGAACACCGACCTGAGCACCGTGATCGGCCTCGTCGCCGCCGTGATCATCCTCGCGGTCTCGTTCGGCAGCCTCATCGCGATGTTCATCCCCATCATCAGTGCGGTGGTGGGGCTGATGCTGGGCCTGGCCGTCATCGGCCTGCTGGGTCACCTGGTGTCGGTGCCGAGCATCGCGCCCACGTTGGCCACCATGATCGGTCTCGGAGTGGGCATCGACTACGCCCTGTTCGTGGTGTCACGGCATCGCGAGCAGATGGCGCAGGGCATGGACCCCCGCGAGTCGGTGGCACTGGCAGTGGGAACCGCCGGCACGGCCGTGGTGTTCGCGGGCGGCACGCTCGTTCTGGCGCTGCTGGCACTGGCAGTGGCGGGCATCCCGCTCATCTCGTCTCTCGGATACGGGTCGTCGCTGGCCGTGGTGTCGGCCGTGCTCGCCGCAACCCTGCTGCTCCCCGCCGTGCTCTCCCTGCTGGGGCACAGGCTGAATGCCCTGAGGATCTTCCACCGCCACCGCCCCGTCGCCGCGTCCGCCGCCCCGGGTCAGGCGACGGGCCCCGGGCTATGGGAGCGGTGGGGAAGGACCGTTGCCGCGCATCCCTGGTGGATGCTGCTTGTGGGGCTGTTGATCCTCGTGCCCCTGGCGATACCGGTATCGCTGATGAACCTCGGCCAGGAGGACGTGGGGGTCTCGTCGACCACCACCACGCAGCGCCAGGCCTACGACCTGATGACCGAGGGCTTTGGCATCGGATACAACGGGCCGCTGCTCGTGGCCGTGCAACTCGACCCGCCCGCGCAGGAGGATCCCACCGTCGCGGCGCAGCAGAGCGAAGCCGAGGCCCTGCAGGCGCAGCTGGAGCAGGAGCAGGCGGAGGGCCAGGCGAAGCAGGCGCGGCTCGAGGCCGAGGCAAGGCAGGTGAACGCCGAGGCGGCGGCCGTGCGCGCCACGCGCCGGGAGCTGGACGCCCAGGCCGCGGCGCTCGCGGCATCCCGCCAGAAGCTGGTGGCCCAGGCCCAGGCGCTTCGTCGCGAGGCCCGTGGGGACATCGATGCCCGCGCGGCCGCGCTGGCTGCGAGGGCGCGCACGGCCGCCGCGGCGGCCCGGGCAGCGACGCAGCGCATCCGCACCATCACCGCCCAGCTGGAAGCTGTGCAGGCGGAGATCGCAGCGGTGCGGGCGGAGATCGCATCTGCCGTCGATCCCGCCGTGCTGCAGCGACTGCAGGCGCGCGCGGCGGAACTCGATGCCCGCGTGGCCGCGCTGCTTGCCCAGGCGCAGGTCGCCGAACAGGCGAAGGCGGCCGCCGTTGCCGCCGAGGCCGATTTGCGCGCGCAGGTCGCGGCAGTGCGGGCAGAGCCGCTCACCCCGGACCAGCAGGCCCTTGTAGCGCAGGCGGAGTCGATTGCGGCCCAGGCACGTGCGCTCGCCGCAGAGCGCCGGGTGCTGGTCGGCAAGCGCGAGGCGCTCGTGCGCCGGGAAGCGCGCCTGGTTGCCCAGGTGGCCTCGCTCGAGGCGCAGAAAGCGCAGCTCCTGGCATTGCAGGCCGAGGCCAACCGCCAGCTCGCCGAGGCCAATCAGCTCAAGGCTGAAGTGACCGCGGCACTGACGGCTGCCGGCGGCAACCCCCTGGGCACCGATCCGCGGCTGGTCGCACTGCAGAACGCCCTCACCGCGACGTCCGGCGTGAAGGGCGTCTCGGTGCCGTCGGTGAATGCCAGCGGAACGGCGGCCTACTACAACGCCGTCCCCACCACGGCGCCCGCCGCCGAGCAGACGGTGGCGCTCGTGAAGCGCGTGCGCGACACCGTGGTGCCCGGGGTGGAGAAGGAGACCACGGGGCTCACGGCCTACGTGGGCGGCACCACGGCCGCCAACATCGACCTGGCCGGTGAGATCACGGACACCCTTCCCCTCGTGATCCTGACGGTGGCGCTGCTGAACATGCTGGTGCTGCTGGTGGCGTTCCGGTCAATCCTCATCCCCATCCAGGCCGCTGTGGTGATCACCCTCATCGCGCTGGCGGCCTTCGGACTGCTCACCGTTCTGTTCCAGCTGGGCTTTGGGTTCTCGCTCGTGGGACTCGACCCGGCCAACGTCTGCTGCACGCTCGACGGGCGGCCCACGGACCCGATCGCGTCGTACGTGCCGCTCATGATGTATGCGGCCATCTTCGGCCTTGCCAACGACTACCAGGTCTTCCTGCTCTCCCGGGTCGGCGCCGATGGCGTGAAGGCCGCACCGGATGTCGCTGTGGCCGACGGCGTGCGGTCGGCGGGACGCGTCATCGCCACCGCCGCGCTCATCATGCTGTCGGTGTTCGCGGCCTTCATCATCAACGGCGACCCGGTGATCAAGCAGTTTGGCGTCGGCCTGTCGGCGGGAGTACTGCTTGCGGGCGCTCTCTCGCTCTTCATGGTCCCCGCCATCCTGCGCCTTATCGGTCGGAGGATGCATTGGATGCCCGGCTGGATGGATCGTGTTATCCCTCACGTGGATATCGAGGGCGAGAAGCTGACCGAGGAACGGGGCCCGGGCGAGGGGCGAAGGGCAGGGGAAAAGCATCGGAGGCCGTAAGGATCCCGTGAGGAGTGCGTGTTCATCCGGCACCCTCTTCTTGCCGGGCGTCATCGGGCATCCCTAGCCTGCGGGTCGTCCCGGGGGCCCAGTGCCCGCTGTCCACTGCGCCGGAGAGGCCCCGCTGAAGAACCACAGATCCCTCCTGGAGGCCATCGACCGCATGCGCACGCGAACGCAGACCGTGGTGACCCGTGGCGCACTTGCCGCACTGGCCGTCGGCGTGCTGGCCGGCTGTGGCGGGGTTGCCGCGCAGCCCAGCGCCGTGAAGGGAACGGTGTCCGGGGTCCCGAACTCCTCGCCCCTCGCGGGGATCCAGGATGATCGCGTGTACCAGGTGCCCGCCGCCGACGCGGAGAACCGGGTGCAGACCATGGCCCGCATGGGGTCCCGCATCATCCGCGTGGACACCCGGTGGGACCTCATCGCCACCCGCCGGCCGAAGAACCCGAAGGACCAGAACGACCCGGCGTACGACTGGAGCGCCTACGACACCATCGTGGACACCGCGGCCAAGCGGGGCGTGCGCGTGCTGATGACCGTGTGGGGGACCCCCGCATGGGCCGCGGACCGCTCGGTGGCCCGCTCCAAGCGGTACCCCGACTTCTCGCGCCGCCCGCGGCGCGCCGGCGACTACGGGAACTTCGCCTACGCCCTGGCCTCGCGCTACGCGCCGCGCGGCGTGCGTGACTGGGAGATGTGGAACGAGCCCAACATCCCTCTGTTCCTGCGTCCGCAGTACAAGAAGCAGCGCGGGAAGTGGGTGAATGTCTCCACCGGGACCTACAGCAATCTGGCCAAGAGCTTCTACAAGAACGTGAAGAAGGTGGACAAGCGCAGCCGCATCGCGGGCGTCGTCACCTCACCCGCGGGCGATCAGTGCCCGTCGTCGTGCCCCAAGAGCGCGAATGCCCGAACCAGCCCGTCCAACTTCCTGAAGGGGCTGAACCAGAAGGGCCGGCGTCCCCCGATGAACGTGGTGAGCCACCACCCGTACCCCATCACGCGGCCCCGCACCACCAACTTCCCGGGATCGTCATACATCGACCTCTACAACATCAACCGCTTCCAGAGCGAGGTGGATCGCACTTACCTGCGGCGGAAGAAGCTGTGGCTCACGGAGTTCGGCTTCTCCACCAAGAAGGTGGGCGAGTACTCGATGTACGTGAGCGAGGCCCAGCAGGCGCAGTACCTGCAGGACGCCTACCGCCGCGTGCGCCCCAATCGCCGCATCAGGATGTTCGTGTGGTACTTCCTGCAGGACAATGCCCAGTGGGGCTCGGGCCTGCTGCGGGAGGACGCCAAGCCCAAGCCCGCCGCCGAGGTGTTCTCCATTCCCATGGCCCCTCTCTCGGCAGCGCCTGTCCGCCGTGGCGGCACCGCCACGCTGGTGGGCCAGGTGCGCACGGCACGCAAGGCCACCGAGGTCACCGTTCAGCAGAGGCGGAACGGCGTCTGGAGCCCGCTGAAGAGGGTCACCACCTCACGCGACGGCTCGTTCGCGCTGCGGGTGAGCCCGGGGTCCACCACCACCTACCGCGCCACCTGGACGGGCGACGTGCCGAGCGGCAGCCGCCAGACGCGCACCTCGTGGCCGGTGACCGTCCGGGTGAAGTAGGGGTAGCCTGATCGGATGAGTTCGCCGCCTCCTCCCCCGCCCGACGGGCGGGCCAGCGCCACCCCCCAGGATGCCGGCGAGCGCCTGGCATCGCGCGATGTGCGGTTCGTGCCCATCCTGCGCGGTCGGCAGGGGCGCGATTACATCCGGCGGGCGCTGAGCGTGGTGGCCCTGCTGGGCATCGATGTGTCCAGCGCGTTCCTGGGCCTGTACGCGGTGCTGGCGTTCAAGCTGTTCCTGCAGGGGCAGCCCATCGACTCGGGCGCCATCTGGTCGGTGGAGCAGAAGGCCCTGCCCCTGGTGACGATCACGCTGGTGCTGGTGTTCGCCAAGTACGGCCTGTACGCCGAGCGCGAGGAGCGCGGGGGCTCCAGCCGCATCCTGTCGGCGGTCACGGTGGCCACGGTCATCGTGCTGGCGCTGGTTCTGGCGAGCGGCTGGCGCTTCAACACCTTCTACATCTTCTACTCGTCGTGGTTCGTGATCTCGCTGCTGGTGATCGTGCTGCGGGCATCATGGGACAGCATCACCGCGTTGGTGCTGGACATGGTGAAGTTCGAGCGGCGGGCGCTGCTGGTGGGATCACCGGACATGACCACCCCGATCGCCGAGAGCATCACCCGGGCCACCACCGATCGCCACGGCGTGGCCTACCGCGTGGTGGGCACGCACTCGCTGGTGGCGGGGGTGGGAACCGAGGACGAGCCACCGGCCGCCCGTGACCTTGACCGGATGCTCGACCCGGGGCATATCGACGAGGTGATCCTGGCGGGCACGGCCGGGCGCGACCAGTCGATCCTGGACCTGCTGGATGTGTGCCGGCGACGCGGAATCCCCGTGCGGCTCGCGCCCACCACCGCGCAGTTGCTGTCGCATTCGATCCGGGCCGTCCCGGCCCCGGGCCTGCCGCTGTTCGAGCTGCGGCCGCCGGTGCTGAGCGGCCTGGCCTTCTTCGCCAAGCGCACGTTCGACATCGTGGTGGGGCTGGTGCTGGTGATCCTGCTCTCGCCCCTGCTCGCTGCCGCGGCCCTGGCCATCTGGCTGGAGGACCGTGGCCCGGTCATCTACCGCAACCGGCGCATGGGCGTGGAGGAGCACCCCTTCGACTGCCTGAAGTTCCGCACCATGCGCGTGGGCGCCGACCAGATGCAGGCGGACCTGGAGCATCGCAACGAGGCCGATGGCGCGCTGTTCAAGATCAGTGACGACCCGCGCATCACCCGGGTGGGTCGCGTGCTCCGGCGGTTCTCCATCGATGAGCTGCCGCAGCTGTTCAACGTGCTGAAGGGCGAGATGTCGTTGGTGGGCCCGCGGCCGCTGCCCGAGCGCGACTACCTGCTGCTGGACGACCTGCACAGGAAGCGCTACCTGGTGCTGCCGGGCATGACGGGCCTGTGGCAGGTGAGTGGCCGCTCGGACCTGTCGTTCGACGAGCTCGTGCGACTGGACTTCTATTACATCGAGACCTGGTCCATCTGGCTCGACCTGGTGATCCTGGTGCGCACCGTTCCTGCCGTGCTCTTCAAGAAGGGCGCGTACTGATGGGCGCGGCGGCGGGCGAGAGCGAGCCGGACCCCGACCTGCTGCTGGAGGAACTGCGCCGCGCGGCGGGGGACCCGCCTCTGCCGCCCCTGCACATCGCCGAGCCCGCGCCGTCAGCGCGTGACGGCGTGTCGGGGAAGGCCGTGGGGTCGTCCCGCCGCGCGGTGATGCGCCTGATCACGCCCGCGCTGGCCGACCTGCTGGCGCAGCTCGAGGCGGATCGGCACCGGATGCAGGCGGAGATCCGCCGCCTGGAGGCCCGGGTGGCGCATCTCGAGAAGTACGCGCCGCCGGAGGACTGACGGCGCCCCGGCGCCGCGCCCCCGATGGATATCGCCTTCGTGGTGCAGCGTTACGGCGCAGAGGTTGCGGGCGGCGCCGAGGCCCTGTGCCGCGATACTGCGCGGGCCCTCGTGCGCGCCGGCGAGGACGTGACGGTGTACACGACCACGGCCCGCGACTACCTCAGCTGGGAGCCGTTCTACCCGCCCGGTGACTGGGTGGACGACGGCGTGGTGGTGCGCCGCTTCACGGTGGACCCCCCGAATCCGTCGCGGGCGGCCGACCTGGTGCGCGAACTGGGCCTTGCCCCCGGCGACCCGATGCGGGAGGCCGAATGGGCGAAGGCCCAGGGCCCTGTCTCCCGTGACATGTTGCGCGCTCTCCGCAGGAATGGGGACAGTCCCCTTTCCCGGAAGGAGCGGGTAAACGCGCACGACGTGGTGGTGTGCTGGACGTACCTGTACGCCACGTCGCAGTTGGTGATGCCACTGGTGCGCGATCGCGCCGTGCTGGTGCCGCTGGCGCACGAGGAGCCCATGCTGCGGTTCGCCCTCACCCGGGGGGTCATCCGCATGGCCCGCGCCCTGGCGTTCATGACGCCCGAGGAGCGCCGGCTGGTGGAGGACACCGCGGGCGTGGAGGACACGCCCGGCGTGGTGGTGGGCGCGGGGTTCGACCCGGCGCCCGACGGCGATGCCGGCAGGGCGCGTCGCGCCCGGGCGCTGCCGGATCGGTTTGCCCTGTACCTCGGCCGGGTGGATGCCGCGAAGGGCGTTGATGCCCTGATCCGCGCGCATGCCGGCTACCGCGAGGCCGGGGGACCATTGGGCCTGGTGCTGGCCGGGCGCGAGGCCCCGGGCATGCGCATTCCCGACTGGGTCACCACCACGGGCTTCATCGGTGACGACGAGCGCGCCGACCTGCTGGATGCCGCAGAGGTGGTGGTTCTGCCCTCGCCATACGAGAGCCTGTCGCTGGTGGCGCTGGAGGCCTGGCGAGCAGGGCGCCCCACGCTGGGCAACGCGCGCGCCCAGGTGGTGGCCGGCCAGACGGCCCGCAGCGGTGGCGGCCTGCTCTATACCGGTCCGCGCACCTACGGGCAGCAGTTGGCCAGGCTGGCCGACGACCCCCGCGCGCGGCGCGACATGGGCGAGCGAGGCCGCCGCTTCGCCGCGGGCTGGACCTGGGATGCCTGCGTCGCGCGCTGGCGGGAGCTGCTCACACCCCTTTGTGCCTAGGCGGCACTCCCTCGGAGTCGGCCAGCACCTTGCGGTAGGCGGCGTGCACGCCCCGGTCGATGTCCTGCACGATCGGGTCCCCGCGCAGGGCGTCACCGCACCGGGCGCGGATGATGTCCACCAGAAGTCCGGATGCCATCCACTCGAAGCCCGGTGGCACGTTCACGTGCACCCGCACCCAGTGCAGGTCGTCACCCAGGTCGTCCGTGCCGGTGACCAGCGGCGGCGTGGCGAATCGCACGCCGCCGGGGCCCACCAGACCGCCGGCTTCCGATGCCGCCCGGGCCACCGGCGCGACATCCGACACCAGCACGCCAATCTCGATGTTGCGCGAGCCATGGGGCAGCCGGCGCGCGCCCTTGATGAGCGAGTTGGGCAGGTACATCACGTCGCCGTCGATGGTCTGCACCACGGTCACCCGCAGAGAGGCCTTCTTCACGATGCCCATGGGCAGCGTGGGCTCCAGCCACACCAGGTCGCCCACCGCGTACTGGCCCTCGAACAGGATGAAGAACCCCGAGACCACGTCTGACAGCAGCCCGCGCACCGCGAAGCCGAGCACCAGGATGACGAAGGCCGACCCCGAAATGGCCGCCACGCTGCCGGCACCGAAGATGGTGGCCACGATGGCCACGATGGCCGTGAGCACCACCGTGTAGATGACGCCGGTCGCAAGGGCCGATAGCGCGGTCACCCGCTGGCGCGCGGCGACGGTCTCGCCGCGCCGCATCACCCTCGCCGCAGAGCGCCGCTCCACCACGCGTACCACCCACACGCAGATGAGCGCGGCCACCACGATGATGCCCACCCAGATGAGCACCTCGGCCCACTTGGGCAGCCATGAGATATCGCCGAACATCGAGACTGCCCGCCCCTAGAGGACCGGCAGGTACCGCTCCATCTCGAAGGGCGTCAGCTGCACGCGGTACTCCTCCCACTCCGCCCGCTTGATCTCGACGAAGCGGTCGTGGGTGTGTTCCCCGAACGCCCGCAGCAGCAGCTCGCTGGCGGCGCCGATCTCAATGGCCTCGCCGAGGGTCTCGGGCAGGCTCTCGATCCCTGCCCGGGCGCGCTCCTCGGGCCCGAACTCATACAGGTTGGTCTCCATGGGCGCGGGCAGCTCGTAGCCCTTCTCGATGCCGTCCAGGCCCGCGTGCAGCAGCGCGGCGAACGTGAGGTAGGGGTTGCACGCGGGGTCGGGGCTGCGCAGTTCGCAGCGGGTGGCCTGCTCCTTGCCCACGTGGTACATCGGCACGCGGATGAGCGCCGAGCGGTTGCGGCGGCTCCACGCGATGTACACGGGGGCCTCGTAACCCGGCACCAGCCGCTTGTAGGAGTTGACCCACTGCGCGAACACGCATGACAGCTCGCGCGCGTGGCGCAGCTGCCCGGCGATGAAGGCCTTGGCGTCGGCGGAGAGCAGGTACTCATCCGCCGGGTCGAAGAAGGCGTTGTTGTCGCCGCGGAAGAGGCTCTGGTGGGTGTGCATCCCCGAGCCGTTCTCGTTGGCCAGCGGCTTGGGCATGAAGGTGGCGTACACCCCGTGCCGGTGCGCCACCTCCTTCACCACCGTGCGGTAGGTCATCACGTTGTCGGCCATGCGCAGGGCATCGTCGTAGCGCATGTCGATCTCGTGCTGGCTGGGCGCCACCTCGTGGTGCGAGTACTCCACGCGGATGCCCATGGCCTCCAGCGCCAGAACGGTGTCGCGCCGCAGGTCGCTGGCGGCGTCGAGGGTGGTCAGGTCGAAGTAGCCACCCCGGTCCAGCGGCTCGGTGCCGTCGCTCGTGCGGAAGTAGAAGAACTCGAGCTCGGGCCCGATGTAGAAGTGGTCGTAGCCCATCCCCTTGGCGCGCTCGAGCGCGCGCCGCAGGATGTGCCGGGGGTCGCCCTCGTACGGCTCGCCCGTGGGCAGGCGGATGTCGCAGAACATCCGCGCCACGCCCTGCTCGGTGGGCCGGTAGGGCAGCACCTGGAACGTGCCGAGGTCGGGCATGGCGATCATGTCCGACTCCTCGATGGCGTTGAAGCCCGTGATGGACGAGCCGTCGAAGCCCATGCCGTTTTCCATGGCGGCGGGCAGTTCCTCGCGCGTGACCGCGAAGCTCTTCAACTGTCCCAGTACATCCGTGAACCACAGGCGGATGAACTTGATGTCGCGCTCCTCGCAGAGCTCCAGGATCTCATCGCGTGTCATGCCGCGAAACTACCGGACGTGTGGGGTCTCACGCGAAGGGGAGGGATCTTCGGGTGACGACCGTTCGAAGAGGGAGGAACCCGAAGATCCCTCCCCTTCGCTGCGCTCCGCACTCCGTTGCGCCGCACATCTCGGAGCGTCGACAGGCCTGCCGGGGTAGCCGGGCACGCGCCACGCGAAGGGAGCGCCCGCCCGCGAGGCGTGCAGCGCAGGCACGAGGGGGGTGGGACTTCGGCTGAGGACCGTTCGAAGAGGTCCGACGCCGAAATCCCACCCCCCTCGTGCCGTCCAGGGAGACGCGACGCGTGCGCGCGGCTACTTGACGAACAGCATCTCCTGGTACTTCGGCAGCGGCCACAGGTCGTCGGCCACGATCAGCTCCAGGTCGTCCGCCACCTCGCGGGCGCTCACCATCGCCGGCAGCACCTTGTCGCGCATGTACTCGGCGTGCTTGATGGGTGTGCCGTGCGGGTGGTTGGCGTTCGCGGCCTCCAGCACCTTCAGGCGCGACATCAGTTCCTCGGTGAGGCCCCGCACCTCGTCGGTGAGGGAGTCGATGCCGGCCTCGTCGCACATCGTCACCTGGCGCAGGGCGGCAGGCAGGATGAGCGTGCGCCCCATGTTGGCGGCGGTCTCGGCCTCGATGTTCACCTTGGTGATGTACTGCTCCACGTACACCTCGTAGCGCGCCTGAAGCTCGCGCTTGTCGAGGACCTTGTACTTGCTGAACACCTGCACCGTGGACGGCGAGATGAACTGCGGCAGGGCCTCCGGCGTGGTGCGCAGGTTGAGCAGGCCGCGCTTCCCGGCCTCCTCGTGCCATGCCTCCGAGTAGCCGTCGCCGTCGAACACCACGCGACCGTGCTCGCGGTAGACGTCGCCGACCACGTCGACCACGGCGGTCTCCAGCTTGGCGCCGCGCTTGGCGAGCTTCTTCTTCAGGTCGCCCGACATTGCGTCGACCGACTCGGCCACGATGGTGTTCAGAACCGTGTTCGGCATGCCCAGTTCCTGGTTCGCGCCGAGGGCACGGAACTCGAACTTGTTGCCGGTGAAGGCGAACGGGCTCGTGCGGTTACGGTCGCCCGCGTGAAGCGGCATGTGCGGCAGCACCGGCGTGCCGAGGCCCAGGAACGACTTGGGCGTGCTCTTGTGGGTCTTGCCCTTGGCGATCGCCTGGAACACACGCTCGATCTCCGAGCCCAGGTAGATGGAGATGATCGCCGGCGGGGCCTCGTTGGCGCCCAGGCGGTGGTCCTGTCCCGCGTTGGCCACCGTGGCCCGCAGCAGGCCCTGGTGCTTGTCCACCGCGCGGATGACGGCCGCGGCGAAGAACAGGAACTGCAGGTTCTCGTACGGCGTGTCACCGGGGTCGAGCAGGTTGTGCCCGGTGTCGGTGCTCATGGACCAGTTGTTGTGCTTGCCCGAGCCGTTGACGCCGGCAAAGGGCTTCTCGTGCAGCAGGGCCACCAGGCCGTAGTTGCGCGCCACCCGCTGCAGCGTCTGCATGATCAGGTGCTGGTGGTCCGCACCCACGCTCGACTTCTCGAAGATGGGCGCCACCTCGTACTGGGCCGGCGCCACCTCGTTGTGGCGGGTCTTGATCGGCACGCCCAGACGGGCCAGCTCGCGCTCCACCTCCATCATGCAGGCCAGCACGCGCTCCGGGATGGACCCGAAGTAGTGGTCGTCCAGCTCATGCCCCTTGGGCGGCTTGGCCCCGTACAGGGTGCGCCCGGTGTTGATCAGGTCGGGGCGCTCGTAGTAGTACTGCTCGTCGATCAGGAAGTACTCCTGCTCGGCGCCGACCGTGGTGAACACCCGCTGGGCGTCGTGGTCGCCGAACAGGTCCAGCGCCTTCAGGGCTGCCGTGCTGAGGGCCTCCATCGAGCGCAGCAGCGGGATCTTGTTGTCCAGCGCCTCCCCGGTCCATGACATGAACGCCGTGGGGATGCACAGCGTGGCGCCGTTCGGGTTCTCCAGGATGAACGCCGGGCTGGTCGGGTCCCAGGCGGTGTAGCCGCGCGCCTCGAAGGTGGCGCGGATGCCCCCGGTGGGGAATGACGATGCGTCGGGCTCGGCCTGGATCAGTTCCTTGCCCGAGAACTCCGCGATGCTCATGCCGTCGCCGGTGGGCCCGAAGAATGAGTCGTGCTTCTCGGCCGTCGACCCGGTGAGGGGCTGGAACCAGTGGGTGTAGTGGGTGGCGCCCTTGGCAAGCGCCCAGTCCTTCATGGCCGACGCCACGGCGTCCGCGATGGAGGGGTCCAGCTCCTCCCCGCGCTCGATGGTGGCCTGCAGCTTGCGGTAGACGCCCTTGGGCAGGCGCGCGCGCTGCGCGGCGGGGCCGAACACGTTCTCCGCGTAGACGTTGTTCTCCGGGAGAGTGAGATCGACCACTTCGATGGCCGAACCATTGGCCATCCACTGTGCTGCGCCGAGGTTCTTGTGTCGCGTCGGCATGTGAGGTTCCGTCCTCCTGATGTGTGTCGCGCGCGGCGCATGGGCGGGCCTTTGGCCTCCGGGAACGCGGTGCGCGCCGGGTTCTGTGTACCGGCGTGGTGAGAATACGGCCGACCCCCCGGCGTGGCTGTCTGTCGGGGGCCAATAACCGCTCCACTCCCATTATCCACGTGGACAACCACCCCCGCCGCCCCTTGCCCGGCGGGCGGGGGTGCATCATGCTTCTCGGGTGAGCACCCGGACCAAGGGTCGGCGGCGGGCGGCGTCCGCTCCTGCCGGCAGGCCCCTCGCGGAGATCCTCGCGCTGCCGGCGCTCGAGGGCGCTCAGTTGGTGCCCGCGGATGCGGGGGACCAGGTGAGGGTGTGCGCCGTTGTTCTGGACGACCCCGGTGCCCGCCCCGAGGATGCCGCCCTGCTGGTGTCGGTGAAGGGCATACCCAAGACCCTGCCCACGGGCGTGGTGGCCATCATCACGCGGGCGTCGGTGTCGGGGGACCCCGCCGTGCCGGTCATCACCGTGCCCGACGACCGGCCGTGGGGCGATGTGATCGGGGCGATCCACGCTCATGTGTCCGGCCGCGCCCGGGAGATGGATGCCCGCGACGCCCTGCGCCGGGTGCTGATCGCCGGCCAGGGGGCGCCGGGCATCGCCGAGGCAGCGGGCGAGGTGCTGGGCACCCCGGTGGCCATCCTCGATGAGTACCTCGACGTGCTCGGCACCTCGGGCCTCACCGATGCCCGGGACGACTCCCTGCGCGAGGCCATCGAGTCGGCGCGCTCCCACGGTCCCGCCTCGCTGCTCGGGCCGTTCACCGAGGCGGGCATCAAGGGGGCGCACATCGTGCGCCTTACCAGCCCCGGCAGCGATGACCTTGCCGGTGTGCTGGTGTCCTTCGGGGCGAAGCCCGCGCCCGGCGACCCGGCGTTGATCGCCCTTGCGGACGCCCTGCTGGTAGAGCGCCGTCGCGAGGACACCCGGGTGGACACCGAGGCCCGCCTGCGCGGCGAGCTGATCGAGGAGCTCCTGGCCGGCGAGGTGGTGAGCCGTGAATCGCTGGTGCGTCGCGCGCGCCATCTGGGTGCCGACCTGTCGATGGGCGCCGTGGCGCTGGTGGGGACCCTGCAGGACCCGCACGAGAGCGGGCGGGTCATCTCCGATCCGCGCCTCATCCGTCGGTTCATGCAGCAGACCCGGGGCGTGCTGGAGCTCCACTGGCCCCGCGCGCTGGTGGACTGGCACGAGGGCCTGCTGGTCATCCTGCTGCCCAAGCGCGCGGAAGGGGAGGAGGGCGAAAGCGCGGAGGAGCTCGCCCACACCCTCGCGCGACGCCTGCTGGCCGCAACGGGGCCCACGGTGCCCGGGCTCACGCTCACCCTCGCGCTGTCGCGACAGCAGGACGACCCCGAGAAGCTCGGCTCCGCCATCGACGAGGCGCAACTGGCCCTGTCGATCGGCGAGAAGTTGGGCCGCTCCGGCGAGGTGGTCACCTTCGAGGAGACGGGCACCTACAAGCTGCTGTTCCAGGTGTTCGCGGACCGGCCCGAGGAGATCGAGGCCTTCTTCGAGCAGACCATGGCGCCGCTGGTGCGCTACGACGAGCAGTACCAGACCGAGCTCGTGGGAACCGTGGCCACCTACCTGGACCTCGACTGCAACCTGGCCGCCACGGCCCAGACGCTGTACACGCACCGCCACACCATCCGGTACCGGCTGGACCGCATCACCGAACTGGCCGGGCTCGACATCGGCAAGACCGATGACCGCGAGAAGCTGTCACTGGGGCTCAAGGCGATGCGCCTGCTGGGCCGCAAGGTGGCACCCCCGATGCGCGAGAAGCCCCAGCACGGCACGAAGGCCGCCCGCGGCACGAAGGGCTAGGAGGCCGGCCCCCGCCCTGGGCCACGCGCGAACGCCTGCCGCAGGCGTTCCGTGATCGGGCCCGGGCTGCCCCCGCCGACGGGGGTGCCGTCGATGGCCAGCACCGGGGTGACGCCCGTCAGGCCGTTGCTCAGGAACATCTCGTCGCATGTGCGCCATTCGGGCTCGGCGATGGGCCGCACCTGCACGGGGATGCCCTCGGCCCCTGCCGCCTCGATCAGCACGTCGCGCGTGACGCCGCCGAGGATCCCGTCGACCGGCGGCGTTGCCAGCGTGCCCGCGCTCACCACGAACACGTTGGCGGCGTCCGACTCGCCGAGGCGCCCTTCGGCGTCCAGCAGGAGCGCGTGGTCCGCCCCCGCCGCCACGGCGCGTCGGTGCGCGAGACGGTGCCCGGCGTATGAGAGCGTCTTGTGCTCGCGGATCTCCTCGCCTGGGAACCAGGTGCCGCGCAGCCCCGCCACGGACACGCCCGCGATCGTCCCGCCCGCGTACTCAGTGGCCTCCACCAACAGGGTGGGGCGCGATGTGACCGTCACCCGCACCCGGTGGACCCCCGCGTCGATCACCGCGAGCACGTCCTGCACGGCGGCCCTCACCTCGTTGCTGGATGGCGCGGGGGCAAGCCCGAGCGCCGTGATGGATGCGCCCAGGCGGGCCAGGTGGCGCTCCAGGAGAGGCACGGAACCGCTCTCGGCGCGCATGGTCTCGAACAGGCCATCGCCCCAGCGCACCCCGGGGTCGGTGATGGGCAGCGCGGCGAAGTCGGGATCCACGATGGCGCCGTCGAGCCAGACGACATGACTCACGGTGCCGCCGCTCCCACAGCGGCGAGGAACGGCGCCGCCTTGCGCCAGGCCTCCTCGCGCTCGGCTGCCGGATCGCTGTCCCACACCACGGCGCCGCCCGACCAGTACTGCGCCCGGGGCACGTCGCGCGGAATCCACGCGGTGCGGATGGTGACCGATGCATCCACCGAGCCATCGGTGCCGACGGCGATGACGCTGCCGAACGCCGGTCCGCGGCCCACCGGCTCGATCTCGCGGATCACCTCCAGCGCTCGCACCTTGGGCGCGCCGGTCACCGAGCCCGCGGGGAAGACGGCGCGCAGCACCTCGGCCGGCCCGGCGCCGTCGCGCACCTCGGCCCGCACTGCACTGACCATGTGGTCGGCGTAGGCCGTGACCAGCGGGTCCATCAGCCGCGGCACCGACACCCCGCCCGGGCGCGCGATGCGCCCGAGGTCATTGCGCACCAGGTCCACGATCATCACGTGCTCGGCGCGGTCCTTGGTGCTCGCCGCGAGCGCCGCGAAGTGGCCCGGCGCCGCCGTGCCCTTGATGGGCTCGCTCCATGCCACGCCATCCTCCACGGCCACCATGCGCTCCGGGGAGGCCGAGATGACGGTGCCGTCGGGAAGATCGATGTAGGCGCGATGCGCGGCCGGGCCGGCCGCGGCCCAGAGGGCGCGCGCGAGGGCGGCGGGCCCGGCGGTCCACTCGGCGTCGAGCCGCTGGACCAGGTTCACCTGGTAGATGTCACCCGCCCGGATCAGGTCGCGGGCGCGCTCCACCGCGGCCTCGTACATGGCCCCGGGAAGGGACGAGCGCACGTCGGTGGCCGGCGGGGGCACGCGCGGCAGCCCACCGGACCGGGCGTGCGCGGCATCGATCAGGGCCTCTGCCGCCGGGCACGGCTTCTCGGCCATCAGCACGGCCTGCCCGTCATCGTCCACCATGAACACCGCGGGGTACCGCGCCACATCACCCGCGGGCGGACCGGCGTCGTCGGGCGGTGATCCCGGCAGCAGTTCCACCGTGCCCGCCAGGCGATCGGCCAGGAGGCCGATCCACCCCCCGGCCATGGGGTCCGCGCCGCGCCGCGCGCGCGGCGGGCGTCTCAATGCATCCCACACCGATGCGCCCGTGGCCACCTCGTCGGGACAGGCGGCCACGATGGTGCGGCCCAGATGGCGCACGAGCACCGGTCGGTCCAGGTGCAGCACCTGCGCGAGCAGGGCGTCGGCGGAGACCCGCCCGGCCAGCGGGGTGGCCACGGGCCCTCGGCTGCGTGCGAGAATGCGGTCGCCCGGCATCGCCCGCGACGCTACACAACGACGAGAGGGTTTCCCGACGTGCGCCACACCATCGCCTTCCAGGCCACCGCGTTCCAGGCCGCACCGGTCGACGTCCAGATCGAGGTGCCCGAGGGCGAGGAGGCCCCCGAGCCCGAGCAGATCCCGGAGGCCATCATGGTGTTCCTGGGCGGACCCTCGGTGCAGGTGAGCGCCTTCGTCAGCCGGCAGGACGCCGGGAACCTGATGAACGCCTTCACGGAGGCCGAGCCCATGCGCGGGGACATGCCGCCGGAGGCGCAGAACTGGGAGCCGGAGGAAACCGTGCTGCCCGCCGCCATGCTGTTCGGCGTGAACATCGAGAGCCTGGTGGGCGCGGCCGTGACGCCGCCGCACGTGAACCCCGAGGTCGGGATCGTGCCGCACTGGACCATCCAGCTGCAGGACGCCGACGGGTCGTCGGCGCAGCTCGCGGTGTCCGATGCCCTGTGCGTCACCATCATCCGCACGCTGTCGCAGATCGCGAACGGCGAGCTGGAGGAGGCCGACGAGGGCGGGGCCATCGATGGCCTGGTGGACCCCGACCTGGTGGAGGACGCCGAGGGGTGATGGACCCCCCGGCGCTCCCGTAGGGTCACGCGATGGAGTTCTTCGCGGCGGTCGACTTCACCCCGCAGCAGGTCGGCCTCATCCTCATGCTGGTGGCGTTCATCGCCACCTTCCTCATCACCCGCGGAATAACGCGGAAGATCCGCACCGAGCGGCTGGCCGGGAACGGAACACCTCCGGACGAGGCCGTCGATTCCGAGGGCGGCCGCAAGGTCATCCAGGACATCGAGATCGGCGGCGTGCACATCCATCACCAGGTGTGGGGCCTGCTCCTGATGCTCGTATCGGGAATGGTGCAGTTCGCGTTCGAGCCGCTCACCCCGTGGCTGCAGATCACCGCGGTGATGTTCGGTGTCGGCGCTGCGCTGGTGCTGGATGAGTTCGCCCTGTGGTTGCACCTGGACGACGTCTATTGGAGCGCGGCGGGCCAGAAGTCGGTGGATGCGGTGGTGGCCACCGCGTGCGTCATGACCTTGCTCCTGCTGGGCTACGGGCCCTTCGGCCTGGCCACCACCGAGATTGACGACGCCCCCATCGTCATCCCCGTCGCGATCGCGATCAACATGACGCTCGTGGTGATCACGGTGATGAAGGGCAAGATCATGATGGCCGCCATCGGGTTCTTCTTCCCCCTGCTCGCCCTGATTGGTGCCGTGCGGCTGGCCCGCGTGCCCAGTTGGTGGTCACGCAAGCGGTACGCGTCGCGTCCGAAGAAGATGGACCGTGCGACCGCCCGGGAGGAGACCACCCGCCGGCGTATCAACCGCATGCGCATGACGCTGGGCGGCACGCCCGACCCCTCCTAGCTGCGGACGATCACCGCCAGCAGCGACTGCAGCCCGGGGCCCTTCCAGCGCCGGTCATCGAAGGAGGCCACCACGTGGGTCACCTCGCATGCACGGCGCAGGACCGACCGGGAGGCGTTGCACACCACCCCGGCCCGTGACACCGCCCACACGGGCAGGTCGGCCGATGAGTTGCCCGCGTAGTCGAATGCCCCCGCGCCGAATGCGCCGGCAAGGCGCTCCGCCTTGCGCGTGCCGGTGAGGTGCTCGGGCGGGATGGCGCCGATGGCGCCGTCGAACACGCCGACGTAGTCGGCCACGGCATCTGCCATCTCCTGCGTGGAGCCGCTTGCGAGGATGATGCGTCGCCCGTCGGCTGCCTGCGCGCGCAGGTAGGCCACCACCGACGGTGAGTAGTGCAGCCGCGAGGGCTCGAGCCCCACCTCGCGCCACAGGAAGCGCCGGCCGTGCGCATGCGAGCGCCGGAACTCGGAGATCGCCCCCCCGGCGCGGCGGGGTGCCCTCCGCGCCAGCTCGCCCGCCAGCTGCAGCAACGTGTCGCGGGTGACCAGCGTGCCGTCGAGGTCGACGACCAGGGGCGGGGTGGTGCCTATGCGGTGACGGCTTCGGCGGTGTCCGGCACCGACAGCCTGCGGACGGCCGCCACCAGCTCGGCCCCGCCATCCCGGGCCATGTCGTGGCCGGCGCCCTCCACCACGTCGAACGTGGCGGCACGCAGCCAGATGGCCAGCTCGCGCTGGTCCTGCGCCGGCACGGCCTTGTCGTCCTCGCCGGCGATGATGGCCACGGGCGCATCCACCTGCGCCAGCGCGCCGCGCCAGTCGGGCCGCGTGGCCATGGCCTCGGCAGCCAGCGCCTGGCCTTCGTCGCGGTTCCGCTCGCGGAGTGCGCGGGCGATGAGCATCCAGCGGTCACGCCCGTCGGATTCCTCACCCCGCGGGCCGATGCCCGACAGCACCAGGCCGCTCACAAGCCCGGGATGACCCAGCGCCAGCGCCAGGGCGGTGGCCCCGCCCAGGCCAATGCCCAGCATCACCGCGCCGCCGCCCTCGCCCGCCACCAGGCGGGCGACGTCCGACGCGAAGTCGTCGATGCTCCACGGCCCGGCGGGGCACGGGGAGTCCCCGTGCCCGCGGAGCTCGGGGATCATCAGCCGGTGGTCGCTCAGCAGCGGCTTGAGGGCCTTCTGCAGGTCCTTGGCCGGCCGGCCGACGTCGTGGAGTGCCACGACCAGCGGGCCATTGCCCTTGACGGTCACATTCAGATCAATTGCAGGCGGAAGTGAAGGCATATGCGCATAAAGGTACCGCCTTCAGGCCA
>Ga0255767_1000742_pt1 | contig 29495 bp, 27 predicted proteins | sample 071ome_24_FD_179967 | JGI IMG/M metagenome (GOLD analysis project Ga0255767, IMG submission 179967) | Coastal salt marsh microbial communities from the Groves Creek Marsh, Skidaway Island, Georgia - 071402CT metaG (version 2) | ecosystem: Environmental > Aquatic > Marine > Intertidal zone > Salt...
GCCTCGGCAAAGCCATGACGGCCTTTGATCTTGCAGCCACCCTCGGACACGTCGATCACTTCGACATAGACCGAACGCGAACGCATCCGCCCTTGCACGAGCAGATCCAACGGCTTGCGCACCGATATACGAATTGATTCAGTACCTTCCATGGCCACATTTATGCCGGAAAAGAGTAAAGAAACGGCTACTTATCAAATTCCATGTGATTTTAGTTAGTTGGTCATTAGCCATATAGTCCGTGTAAGTACCAAAGCGACAAATCGCCCCGCCCATCACCGCTGATTCCATGGCGGTAGATCCAGTATCTCCGCCCTTCTCCATCTTCGATCCGGTAATAGTCACGCAGTCGTGCGGTGGACCTTTCACGCCACCATTCGGGCGCAATCCGTTCAGGCCCCTCCACACGTGTGACTTCGCGCACGCTCCCGCGCCAACGAAACGAGCGTGGGTGACCGTCTGGCGACGCATAAAGCACGGAAATCCTTTCGGGCCGGTCGAGCAGCTTCAGCGGCCGCTGATGGAAGGCGAGTTCGCCTTGAATCACTGGCTGCGGTTCTAACGGAGCCCGCCAGCGCTGCGCACGCTCGGGCATATGGCTCGCATGCGGCACAGGGCGTTGCACAGCCTGCTTGCCGAGCCGCACCGTTAGCCGGTCAACACAAGCATTAAGCGAAGTGCCCTGCTTTTCTACTGCGCTTTCAATATCTCGCTGATCGAGCGCTAATGGTTCAGCCCAACTTGCGCGTAGACGCAGAAATTCGATCCCGAAGCCGGCATCAACATCGTCCAGTTTGGCAGCAAACAACCGGCATATATGTACGGGGTCACGGGTAGATGCAGACAGCTCTAGCACGCGGATCACAACCTCGCCATCCACTCGCCACAATCCGAGCTCCAGACGCCGCGCGCCTTCGCCCTTGCCTTCCAGTTCGCGCGCCATGTCATCCGCCAGATCGCGCATCACCTGATCTAGCAGGTCGCGATGGCGAATCGGTTCCATCAAGCGGCGCTCGACCAGCGGTACATTCTGCGGAATGACCGGCAGCAGCGACTCTGGCACCCGCCCCAGCAGCTGATCCATTCGCACCAGCGGATTGGAAGCCGGAGATTTGCGATTGCGGAACCGCCGCTGGAGCGCATCGCGCCCTACCCCGTTCAGATCCTCCAAGCGTTTGAGCCCCAGACGGCGCAGCACTGTCAGTATATCGGGATCCAGCCTTAAGGCTGCGACCGGCAATTGCCCCAGTCGCATCACCGCATCATCCTGAGGACCGAGGATCGCCTCAATCGGCCCATAATGCGCCAATGCCCATGCTGCACCTGCTGTGGACGCAATCGCGAGCCTTGCGGAGATATCGCGCGCTACAAACGCCGCCTGTGCGTCAGCTATCAAGCGCTGCTCCCCTCCGAACAGATGTGCCACGGCTGTGACATCAACGATCAATCCGTCCGGTGCATCTAGCGCACTCCATGGCCCCCAGCGCCGCGCCCACAGCGCGAGCTTCTCCAGGAAAGCAAGATCACCTGCCGGATCTGCTGGAGCTGTCTGTATCTCAGAACACAAAGTGCGGGCATCGGCCAGCATTGTTCCAACACGCGCCCCGGCCAAGCGCGCTGCTTCATTGATTGCAGCAATCCGCGGCCCATGCGCGCTCTCGCGGATCAGGACAGTAGGAGCGGCGTCCGCACCCTCCCCGCGTTTAATGCCGTTAGAGAGCCGCCAGCGATCGACCGCCAGCTGTGTGAACCAGATCGACATGATCCGCCGCGGTTGCGACTGACGCGTCTCCGGGTGATAGCTTTTGCGATCGAGCGGCGATGAGACCACTGCCGTCATCGCTCATACTCCATTCTCCAGGTGGGTGCGCACGCGCGCGAAACAGCTCTGCCCGCCAGCTCGACCAGCCAGGTGCAGCGCGGTTCCAGCGCGGCAGTGCAGATGGAGCGGACACAACCTTCCAACGCATCCGCGCAGAAGACAGGTCTGGTGATGCATCAAGCCGCACCAGCCAGAGCGGAACGCCGTGTTTTTCAGCGGCCAGGCTTAATCGCCGTGACGCAGTAAAATTAAGCCCGCGCGGATTGCCTGCAATCTCTCCCAGAACGAAAGCCAAGTCACGGCAGCGCAACCCCTCTTCCAGCGCGAACAGCGCATCTTCGGGGGACTTGGCTTCAACATGGATCAACCGGTGGCGCAGTTCCTCTGGCAGTCCATGCACATAAGGGCGCCCGCCCAGCCGCACAGCAGATGTATCCTGCACCCACAGAACCTGCCGCCGATACTCTTGCGCTGGCGCGTTTCCCCTTGCCGCGACTTGCATCGCGTCACGCGCTAGCGACAGCGCCAGACCTGCCCCTGCAGCCTCATCCCCGCGCGCAAACACTTCGCTATGCTGAGGTGCGGGGAGGCCCGGCCTCCAGCGAGGTAGACGCGTACGGATTAGCGCTGATGCACTGTCGGTACATGCATTCGCAGCAAGAATTTTTGCAGCAGGATAGGCAGTATGGGACATAGCAGAACGACTCATTTGTTCTTATTATGTTCCATTACCTTCCATTTGGCAATGACTGGCAATGCTTCACCCACGAAAAAGGCCGGAGGATCGCTCCCCCGGCCCTAATCTCAATCTTGCGGTCAAATCAGGCAAACAGGCCCGCCAGCAAAATAACCGTCAATGCAATCGGGCACACAAACCTGACCAGCGCGCGCCAAGTCTGGTGCAGAACCCCGTCCAGACCATTCTCATCATCGATCAGCTTGGCATCAGCGATCCAGCCAACAAAGATACAAGTCAGGATCGCACCAATCGGCATGAACAGTTTCGCGGTTACACCATCAAGCGTATCGAAGAAATTGGTCTCAGCGAATAATGGGATGAAGTTAAGCGGATAGAACTCAGCCATTTCGTCGAACGAAAGCGAAGCAAACACGCCAAGCACCGCGGCGCCCAAACCTACGATCAGTGTCGCAATCGGGCGCGTGATGTTGAACTTCTCGAACACATAAGCCGTGGGTGCTTCGAGCAAGCCAACGGAACTGGTGAGCGCCGCAAAAAAGACCATGATGAAAAACGCGAGACCAATCAGCGAACCGAACGGCATGGCCTGGAACGCAATCGGCAGAGACTGGAACATCAAACCGGGCCCGGCGCTCGCTGAAAGTCCAGCAGCAAAAACGATTGGAAAGATTGCCAGACCCGCAAGCATCGCAACGGCGGTGTCGGCGCCAGCAATAATACCGGACGTTTCGCCCAAGTTGGTGTCGCGATTAGCATAGGATCCGTAAGTTATCATACCTGCCACACCGAGAGAGAGCGAGAAGAACGCCTGCCCGACGGCAGCGAGCATGACTTCACCAGTCAACTTGGAGAAGTCAAACGTGAACAGATAGGCGACCGCTTCGCCGAAGTTGCCAGTAAAAGCACCATAGACCGTGATGCCGAGGAAGAGCGCGAAAAAGATGGGCATCAGGTAGACAGCAACCCACTCGATCCCGCTCGAAATCCCGCGTGCTACAAAAAACATTGTCACGGCAAGGAAGCCGAGATTGAGCCCCACCATCAGCCCACCATTGCCGAATAATCCCGGCAGCAGACCTTCAACATCACTCGCTGCGCGACCTTCAAACGCACCGCCAGCAAGGCCGGTCTGGAATAGATCACCAACAAAAACGCCGATGTAATAGACAACCCAGCCGCCCACGACGCAGTAGAAGCTGAGGATCAGGAAAGCGCCGAGAACGCCCAGGGAAGCAAGAATACTCCAGCCTTCATGTGCATTGGAATCGCGCGCGACGCGGCGCACACTTTCCGGCGCATTTGCCTGGCCGTGTCGACCAATCAGAACTTCCGACAACAAAACCGGCAAGCCGATCAAAAGCACGCAGAAAATGTAGAACAGAACAAAGGCCCCGCCGCCATTCTCTCCGGCTTCTGCCGGGAAGCGCCACAAATTACCAAGGCCCACGGCCGAGCCAACTGCTGCCAGAATGAATGCGCTACGCGATGACCAATTCTCGTGGGTCTTGCCTGTTGCTGCCATAGTTTAAAGATTTTCCCTCTAGCGCACGTTCCCCGACGTGCTCTCTTGTGGAATGCCTTCTGCAAGAAAATTACGCCCGCGCCAAGTGGCTTAGCTTTGCCTTATCCCCACAGCACCGCTAAAGCGGCGACATGTCTACGACTTTTCAACTCGATACGAGCACGAGCAGGGCAACGCCCACACCAAAGCCACGCAAGCGGCTGACTGTTCCAAAGATTCGCGATCACAAGAAAGACGGCCAGACTAAAGAGCCGCTGGTCATGCTGACCGCTTACACGGCGCGGCAAGCGCAACTGCTCGACACGTATTGCGACATTCTGCTTGTGGGGGATTCACTGGGGCAGGTGATTTACGGGCTTGATTCCACCTTGCCAGTAACGGTCGATATGATGATCGCACACGGCGCCGCCGTCGTGCGCGGCAGTTACCACGGCGTTGTCATCGTCGATATGCCATTTGGATCCTACGAAGGTTCAAAAGAGCAAGCATTCGAAACTGCAAGCCGCATCATGGCGGAAACAGGCTGCGCTGCTGTAAAGCTGGAGGGTGGTCAAGCGATGGCGGAGACGATTTCATTTCTGACCAACCGTGGCATTCCCGTGATGGCTCACGTCGGGCTGACGCCTCAGGCCGTGAACGTCTTGGGCGGCTATGCGGCCCGCGGACGTTCACAACAGGAACATGACAAGATCCTGGGGGACGGTAAAGCCGTTCAGGATGCCGGTGCGTTTTCTGTCGTAGCCGAAGGGGTTTTGGAGCCGATTGCAATCACACTCACCAAATCACTCGAAATCCCGGTCATTGGCATTGGCGCGTCTGCACAATGTGATGGCCAAGTGCTGGTAACCGAGGACATGCTGGGCATGTTCGAACGCGTGCCTCGCTTTGTGAAGAAGTATGATGACATTGCAGGAATGATCGACAGGACGGTTGCGCAGTACGCAGAGGAAGTACGCGCACGTACATTCCCGACTGCGGACCAGACCTATCAACCGAAAAGCTAAGAACTGATGCAGACCTTGCTTCGATATTACAGCTTCTCGCTGGCATTTTCAGCGGCCTGCCTTGCACTTGCGGTTTGGTACGGCTGGGCGAGCACGGGAAACGTAACCGCGACGTTGGGCATCCTCTGGATTGTTCTCGTACTTTCCATCCTCGAAGTCTCGTTGAGCTTCGACAATGCGGTCGTGAACGCCACAGTGCTGCGCAATATGGATCCGGTTTGGCAGCGACGTTTTCTAACTTGGGGTATCCTGATCGCCGTGTTCGGCATGCGGATCATTTTTCCGATCGCAATTGTCGCCGTCGCGGCGCAAGTCGGTCCGGTCGAGGCGATCAATCTCTCCCTCAATAACCCGGACGAATACCAGCGTATTGTCTCTGACGCTCACGTCGGCATTGCCGGCTTTGGCGGCGCGTTCCTTGCGATGGTGGGCCTGACATTCTTCTTTGAAGAAGACAAGGAAGTGCATTGGATCGCGATGCTTGAACGCAGTATCAATCACTTCTCCAGTGTTCCCGCGATTGAGATCGGACTGGTGTTGAGCGTGCTCTACGGCGTGTCGACGCTGCTCCCGCCGGAGGACACGATCACATTCCTCACCGCAGGCATCCTTGGCCTTGTCACTTTCATCGGCGTGCAGGCAATCTCTTCCCTGCTGGAAGAAGCAGAGGCAAAGAAGCGCGCGGCGGGCATTGTGGTCAAGTCCGGCCTAGGCGGTTTTCTTTATCTTGAAGTGCTGGATGCCAGCTTCAGCTTCGACGGCGTAATCGGTGCATTTGCGCTTTCGAACAATATGGTGATCATCGCGCTCGGGCTCTCGGTTGGGGCAATCTTCGTCCGCTCCATTACCATTCACTTGGTGCAAACGGGAACGCTATCGCACTATCGCTATCTCGAGCATGGCGCCTTCTGGGCAATCATCGTGCTTGGCGGCATTATGTTGTTCTCCGCCAAATTCCACATCCCCGAAACAATCACTGGCCTGCTCGGCGCAACCCTGATCGGATTGAGTTTCTGGTGGTCCGTACGGCACAATCGCCGCGAAGGCAGTGAGAAGATCGACCTCAACTCTGCGCCGCAAGACGGTTAGCAATAGGTGCCGCTACTACTAGCTGTATGAAGTGATATGCGATCAGCGGAATCAAGACCACGCCTGCTATTGCCGGGTCGAACATCAGCGTTGCCAGCGGCGCGCCCATAGCCAGGCTTTTCTGGGTTCCGGCAAACAGGAACGTGATACGGTCTTCGCGTGTCTTGGTGAGCAAGCCACCCGCGCTCCAGGAACCGACAATGGCATAAACGAGATAGATACACACAGCGGAGAGCGCAAACAGCCACGCTGTGCCGTCTATTCTGTTCCATATCCCTTCGCTCAACGCACCGCTCATCGCGACATAGACCGCGATGGCGATCGGAACTCTATCAGTCCATTTAGTCAGCGCTGGGTTCTGGGTAACAATTTCGCCAAAGCGGGGCTGAAGGAGCTGACCCAAAGCAAACGGTAGCAGCAAGACCGTTGCGATCTTGACCAGCACTTCGCTGTGAAATGCAACCACCTCACTGCCCGCAAGCAATGCGAACAATGGCGCGCTTAGGAATACGCCGAGAATATTGAGCAGCGCGGCTGCGACAACGGCATGCGCAACATTTCCGCCTGCCATTGAGGTGTAAACTGTGGCCGATTGAATCGTTGAGGGCAGTGCACCAAGGTAGAGAAAACCTACTGCCAACAGGGCTGGAAACAGCCCTCCGCCCAGCTGCCAGATCGCCCAACCGCCAAACAGCATCGCACCAAATACCCATAGCGCCAAGGCACCGTGGAATCGCCAGTCAGTGGCGCCCCGCACAACCTGGTCGCGCGGCAGGCGCAAGCCATTGAGAAAGAACAGGACGAAGATCGCCGCGTTGGCAATCCATTGTCCCAATTCCTGGCGAGATTCTGGTACAGGAACAAGGATTGCCAGGACCAAGGCAAGGATCAGCAAGCGGACCATCGGGTCAAAAACACGGGCAAGCGGCGCAAGCATGCTTCGCCAGTGGCCTGCCAACCCGATTCTGTCGAGGGCGCGGTTTAAAACCTCCCCCGATCAGAGAGCTTTACCTGCAATGGCAGCGCGATATCGCTAACCTCATCGAGGAAAGGCGTGCCCCCGGCTGAGTTCTCGATCTTGCCTTCAGTCGTCTTCACGGCTTCCGCGAATGCGCCCTTCTCGTGACCGAATAACTAACTTTCCAACAGATTTTCAGGGATAGCTGCGCCACGATCTCATCGCTGGGCCTCCGTATTGATAGACCCAAGCAGCCTCAAGCACACGGGCGACGACGACGGTGATCCCTGGGAACGTCCCGAATGCTTAATTCAAACTGGTCGAGAGACCGAACCTTGGACTACTCTTAATGAGCAGAAGTGAAATGTCGGTAAACTTTACACTAGCGCCCTAAATTGCAGAGATCGCGGCACTCCAGTGGTTAAGCAGTGATAATCGTTAACGTCGATCCAAGCCTTGAAACTCGAATGGTGTCACTCCTCGGGCAAGCCGATCAACCTGGAGCGGTGCCCCGCTTGGTGGAAGCGAACGCTGCCTGCAACCTTCCCGATAACATCTAGCGCACCCCAGACCGATTGCTTCTGCAGATTCAGGATCGAGAGACAGCCCCTTGGCGGCTGACAACTGGGCTGCGAAGCGCGCTTCCACACCCAGAACGATGACAAATCTAGCCTGATCACCTGCGCCAATCGCGTCGACTGTCCGCGCGATGGTTATCCAATGGGTGGGGCCAGCATCAACGCCCTCGACAAACACAGACTGCACGCAAAGATCGCCCCGACGTTCAAATGCAGTATGCACGATCCACAACGGGCAAGATACATCACTTTCCAACAAGGTAGCGCCGCTTGCACCTGAGAACCGTTTTGAAAACTGCCCGGCCCGATCGATCCGCGCCATGAAGAACGGCAATCCGCGCTGTCCGACGCGCTGCAATGTTGTGAGACGATGCGCTAGTTGCTCAAAGCTCACGCCAAACCGACGTTGTAGTACCGTGAAGTCATAGCCTGTCTGCTCGCAGGCCCGCAGGAATCGCCCATAGGGCATCAGCAAGGCGGCCGCGAAGTATGCCGTTACGTGCCGTTCAAACAATTGCCGCGCGGCCGCGTCATCGAATTGAGGACCCGCCACAAGGCTTGAGATGGCCTCTCGCTGCTCAAGTGTGACCAGTTGTGCAGCAATCTGGAAATTGCGCGAGGAACGGTCGAGCATTTCGGATAGCTGGAGTTGTCGTGCGTGCAGGTCCAGGCGACGCACCGCGTTGGGCATCACCTCCAATGGGAGTATGCGAACGCTCAACTGGTGCTTCTCGCGCAGTCTCTCAGTCAACGCTGCGCCAAGATCGCTATTGGATAGCCGCAGCTCATCAGCAAGCTTCTCTGCCACTTCATCGATATCGGCAAAGTGGTTGCGCCAACGCTCAATCTCGCGCCGCGACTCTACCAGGCTATCATTAACGCCGCCAACGTCCTGCCCGGACCTGTCATAAAGACGTGCTAATGCCGCAGCGGCCTGAGGTGCTGAGTTGAGTAGCTCGCTTACTTCTTCCCGGTCGATATTCAGATCAGCGAAACGCTCATCGGCCAATCTGCGGGCAAGCCCATCGATTCCGCCAATGCTCTCGTCTTCTCTAAGCGTGCGCGGATCAAAGTCGAAGCGGTCAATGACTTGGATCAGAACTCTTGCCGACAAGGGACGCTGATTTCGCTCGATCAGGTTGAGATAGCTTGGACTGATACCCAGCGTTGCGGCCATCGCGGATTGAGTCATGCCTTCGCGCTTGCGTAGCCGCCTCAATGCAGGGCCAGCCAAAAGTGTATTGTCGCTCATTTCTGTGAATATATTTACATCATGACAAAAGAAAAGCCAAAAATACGCTCAATGAGACACGAATTTTTGTAACATTTCCTGTTCTCTCGCGCGTTTTTGCCGCAAACCGGCATTCAAGAGGCACCTCCCCGCCTCCGCAGGAGATTCAGATGACGTACTCAAACACAATCGCAGAACTTCGCAACACCATCGAAAAGAATGGCCCATCTTGGGATGCGATTGACGCGGAGAGCACGGCTCGCATGCGTATCCAGAACCGCTTCCCTACCGGCCTTGATATCGCGCGCTACACCGCGAAGATCATGCGCGAAGACATGGAAGCCTATGATGCAGACCCGGCAAACTACACCCAGTCGCTCGGATGCTGGCACGGTTTTATCGCCCAACAAAAGATGATCAGCATCAAGAAGCATTTCGGAAGCACCAAGCGACGTTACCTCTACCTGTCCGGCTGGATGGTTGCTGCGCTGCGAAGCGAGTTTGGTCCACTCCCCGATCAGTCAATGCACGAGAAAACCAGCGTTCCTGCCCTGATTGAAGAGCTCTACACATTCTTGAAGCAAGCCGATGCACGCGAACTGGGCGGAATGTTCCGCGAGCTTGACGTGGCCAAGGAAGCTGGCGACGCTGTTGCAACGCATCGCTTGCTGCACAGGATCGATAATTATGAAACGCATGTTGTGCCAATCATCGCAGACATTGATGCTGGATTCGGCAATGCGGAAGCAACTTACCTGCTTGCGAAGAAGATGATCGAGGCAGGTGCGTGTGCACTGCAGATCGAAAATCAGGTCTCCGACGAAAAGCAGTGCGGCCACCAGGACGGCAAGGTTACCGTTCCGCATGAGGAATTCCTGCAGAAGATCCGCGCGATCAGGCATGCATTCCTCGAGCTGGGCGTTGAGGATGGAGTCATCGTTGCCCGCACCGACTCGCTCGGTGCCGGCCTGACAAAATCTATCGCGTACACCAAGGAGGAAGGCGATCTGGGTGACCAGTACAACAGCTTCCTCGATTGCGAAGAAATTGCGCCTACAGACATCAATAATGGCGATGTATTCCTGAGCCGTGAAGGCAAGCTACTTCGTCCAAAGCGTTTGCCGTCAAACCTCTACCAGTTCCGCGCCGGAACAGGTGAGGATCGCTGCGTGCTCGACTGTATCACATCGCTTCAGCATGGCGCAGACCTGCTCTGGATCGAGACCGAGAAGCCACACATCGGCCAGATTGGCGGGATGGTTGATCGCATCCGCGAAGTCGTCCCGAATGCGAAACTGGTTTACAACAACTCGCCTAGCTTCAACTGGACGCTCAATTTCCGCCAGCAGGTTTACGATGCTTGGGGAGCTGAAGGAAAAGATGTCAGCGGGTTCGAGCGCGATAGGCTGATGAGCATTGATTACGACGGCACTGAACTGGCAGCGGAAGCGGACGAGCGCATCCGCACTTTCCAGCGCGACGCCGCTGCTCAGGCTGGCATTTTCCATCACCTGATCACGCTGCCGACTTACCACACGGCTGCGCTGAGCACCGATAACCTTGCAAAGCGTTACTTCGGCGAAGACGGGATGCTCGGCTACGTTCTCAATGTTCAGCGTGAGGAGATCCGCCAAGGGATCGCCTGCGTTAAGCACCAGAACATGGCCGGCTCTGACATCGGCGATGATCACAAGGAATATTTTGCCGGCGAAGCGGCTTTGAAGGCTGGCGGCAAAGACAACACGATGAACCAGTTTGAAGCAGCCTAAGGAGAGCGTAGATGAGCAACACCAACTCAAAGGAACCTGGCCGCGCACGCGCGCTACTTTCGACTGCCGACTTCCGATTGCTGCGGCGCGCGCTGGAAAGCCATGCCAAATCAACAGAGGATCGGGAAGAATTAGCTAAGATCAACGCACTGCACCATCGCCTTGGCAATTACACCTAAAGGATTAGCGAAGCGGCCCTTCCCCCCGCTGCCGAGCTAGAACTTTTCTCCTGGGGAGGAGAAGTCGGCCGTCGGAGCTTCATTGCTTCGGCGGCCGAACCATTTGCGCGAGAGTGACGACGTGCCGGATCTTCGCCGGATGCTTCAAAGCATTCCGTAAGACCAGGCCAGCATAGCGGACAGGCTAGTCACCATAATCAAAACAAGCGGAACGCCAGTGCGGATATAGTCCTTAAAGACATAGCTGCCCTCACCCATAATCAGCATATTCGTTTGATAGGCAATCGGCGTGGCGTAACACAGGTTGCAGCCGAACAGCACAGCCAGCACAAGTGGTTCAGCAGGAACCCCCAACAGGCTTGCGATGCTGAAAGCAATCGGCGTACCCACAGTGGCCGCCGTCGCATTCGATGCGAAGTTCGTCAGCACCGTTACGAACAGCATGATTGCGGCAATAACACCGGCCGGCGGAAGAAACTGCAAGCCTAAGGACAACAACTCACCTAGCCACGCCGCAGCTCCGCTTTCCAATATTACGCGCCCGATGGCGATACTGGCCGCAATCAGCACGATGACCTGGGCAGACAAAGCGCGCCCAACACGTTCAAACTTCACGCAGCCGGTCAGGAACATAAGAATAGCGCCCGCCAATGCAGAGATCGCAATCGGAAAGATACCGACAGAAGCGGTAAAGATCGACACGCCCATGATAGTCGCAGCCAGCGCAGCCTTGGATTTGCGAGGCAACTCGCGTGCACCTTCCAGCATCAACAAGCTGTCGCTGGTGGCAAAATCCTGAAGATCCTCTGGTAATCCCATCACCAGCAGCACGTCGCCTTCACTGATCCGCAGATCGCCAACTTCGCTATAGTTTGCTTTTTCGCCCAGCAAACGGTCCGGCCTGTGAATACCTAACACAGCCACACCGTGGAGATCAGCGATGCCCGAGGTTGGCAAGGTACGGTTTATCAGACGCGAATCCGCGGTCACTGTCATCTCGACTACGACAATATCCCTCTCGCGATTGCCGGACTCGCGGCGGATCCGGTCGAGCACCCATGTCGGTGCGAGCTCGCCCTTCAACACGCGTACGGCATCTTCCAGCGCCTGGTGCGAACCGGACATATGTAGCCGCTGCTGAGGCTGTATCGGCCCGGTCATCTTGTCGTGAAAGCGAATACCCTCGGGAAGCTTTGGCAGGACTGCAGCCACTTCCTGACCGATCAGCTCACTGTCCCCACCGATCCGCAAACGTGTGTGGAACATGCGCGGGGCATGAGCCGCCGCGACGCGATTGTCACCCAGGAGCCTGGGCATCACCAACCAAAGATAAGGCAACGCAATCAGCGACGCACCCAGCACAATCGGAGTAAAGTCAAACACCCCAATCTCGCGCATCCCCAAGTCAACCGCGATCGAAACAACAAGTATGTTAGTGGAGGTACCAATTGTAGTGGCGAGCCCGCCCAAGAGCGAAGCCGCATTGAGCGGTATCAACGTTTTGGATGCGGGCAAGGCCCCACGTTCTGCCAATGCAACAAAGATCGGAATCATCAGCACCAGCACAGGGGTGTTGTTGACAACCATCGATAGCGTGAAGGCAATGAACAGCGAGAACAGCAATCCCAGCTGCAAATTGGCTTTGAATATTCGCTCCAGAACCCGCGCTGCCGGTTCAAGCGCGCCTGTAACCACCAATCCGCGCCCCATCACCATAAGCGCGCAAATCGTAATCAGCGCATAGTGACCGAAGCCTTCAAATGCGAGTACGAGCCCGTCCGTGGAGCTCGTGCCTTCGAGCGGGAAAAAATACAGACCGACTGCAATCACAGCGATCGTCAGCAGTGAAATGATCTCAATCGACATGCGGCCGCGCGCGAAGCCGACAAACATTGCGACGGTCAACGCCATTGCGGCGAATGCATGTAGGGAAGGCAGCGCGATCATTGCTGGCGCGATGAATCATACACCTGCGACGAAAATACAAGCGAAATCACGCTGCGCCGGGTTGTGTTGATACTGAAATGCGCTGAAGGTGGAGGAGCTTAAACTGGGAGACACATAGATGAAGGCATTGGTTTTTAACGGCGCGCGGGACATCCGCTACGAGACTTATGCCGACCCTGAGTTGCGCAGCCCGAACAGCGTGATCCTGAAAGTAGAGAGCTGTTCAATCTGCGGAAGTGATCTTCACATGTATCACGGCGCACACATTGGTGACAAAGACTACGGATCCGATGCTCCGAAGTTCTGTTGTGGACACGAGTTTATCGGTGAAGTCGTCGAAACAGGCCCGGAAGTTCACGGACACAAGGTGGGCGACAAAGTACTGGCCGCGGGCGGCACGGGTTGCGGGCAATGTCCGTCATGCCGGACCGGCAATGCCGGTTCTTGTGCCCATTCCACCGCCTTCGGGATCGGTCCGACTTTGGAAGGCGGCCAGGCTGAATATGTGTGCGTACCCAATGCCGATGCGACACTCTATTCGCGTGATGGCTTGTCAGACGAACATGCAATGCTGCTGACTGACGGCATGGCCACCGCCTATTTCGGCCTGACGCGCGCGGAACCAAAGCCAGGCGGCTCGGTCGCAATTGTCGGCTTGGGCCCGATCGGTTTGATCGGCGTGGAGCTGGCATTTTTACTTGGCGCATCGCAGGTGTTCGCGATCGACCCGGTCGAATCCCGCCGCAAAATGGCGGAGAAATTGGGTGCCGCCACTTTCGCACCTGGAGCGGACCTGGTTCCGCAAATCCGCGAGCTGACCGGTGGGCGCGGGGCACAATCTGTGTTCGAGGCCTCTGGCGCTAGCGGAGCAATCGCCAGCACACTGCCGCTGGTTGCCCCGCGCGGGAATGTCAGTTTTATTGGAATTCCAGAACCATCCGATACGCTGCCTCTGCGGCTTATCATGTTCAAGCATGTGACGGTGCGCGGCGGAATCTGCGACGTACCCAACATGTGGCAGCATCTTGTACCGATGCTGCAGCAGGGCCGCTTGAAGGCCGAAGGGCTTTTCAGCCACGACTTCAGATTGAGCGAGGGCGCAGAAGCCTACTCACTATTCGACAGCCGTGATGACGGGGTGATCAAAATCCGAATTGACGTGGACTGACGCGAAAAGAAAGTGGTGCCCCTGGCCCGACTCGAACGGGCACTCCGTTAGGAACTCGATTTTGAGTCGAGCGCGTCTACCAATTCCACCACAGGGGCTTCCTTTTCGGAAGGGCGCAGATAGCCGCGCCCGTTGGCATGTTCAACCCTTCAGTTCGTCCTGATTGGGTTATCGCTGCGCTATTTGAGCGCGCCAACCAACAACTTGTGAAGTTTCGAGTGCAAACCATCATTCGCAGCGAGCACCTGCTTTGAAAGCACAGGCTCCGAACGCCCGCGAAAATCGGTTACAAAGCCGCCTGCCTCACGGATCAGGAGACAGCCTGCTGCTGTGTCCCAATCGCTAAGACCAGTTTCCCAGAAACCGTCAAACCGGCCCTGTGCAACATAGGCCATATCGAGCGACGCTGCACCGAAACGGCGGATTCCGGCAACCTCGGGCCCGAATGCCGAGTAGATTTTCATCCATTCATTGGGATCACCCGCCCCTTGGAACGGGATACCGGTGGCAATCAGCGAATCTGACAGACGCGATCTCGCCGAAACGCGCAAACGCGCATCCTGCAGCCAGGCGCCGCGCGTCTTTTCCGCCCAATAGGTCTCGTCATTGATCGGATGATAGATAACCGCCGCTGTCACGTCGCCCCAGCCTGAACCGTCAAGCTTCGGCTCCTGCGCCGCGATCGAGATCGCAAAATGCGGAATGCCGTGCAGGAAGTTACTTGTCCCGTCGAGCGGATCGATGATCCAGCGCGGCTTGGTGGGGTCGCCTTCGATGACACCAGCTTCCTCCAGCACAAATCCCCAGTCGGGGCGTGCATGAAGCAATTCGTCATAGATGGTGCGTTCAGCGCGCATGTCCGCTTTGGATACGAAATCCGCCGGGCCCTTGCGGCTCACTTGCAAGTGCTCCACTTCGCCGAAGTCGCGGCGCAAACGATGGCCAGCCTTGCGGGCGGCTTTTTCCATTACGCGGATGAGGCCTGAAAACATCGACATGGGGGGTTAGCTCGCCTTCCCGACGTAGGTTTGCTCATACACATCAACGATGATGCGTGTGCCGCTGCCGATATGCGGGGGCACCATGATGCGCACACCATTGTCGAGGACTGCCGGTTTATAGCTGGAAGATGCAGTTTGCCCCTTCACTACTGCGTCGGCTTCGACGATTTCAGCTTCGATCTGCGCTGGAAGCTCAACACTGATCGGCTTTTCTTCCCACAGCTCGAGCTTCACCTGCATACCATCCTGCAAGAACGGTCGCGCATCGCCCAGCAAATCCGAAGGCAGAGTGATCTGCTCATAGGTTTCCTGATCCATGAAAACGAGCATGTCGCCATCTTCATAAAGGAATTGATACTCTTGAGTATCCAAACGCACCTTTTCCACGGTGTCGGCGCTGCGAAAACGGACATTGGTTTTGCGGCCATCCTGCAGGTTCTTCATTTCGACCTGCATATAGGCGCCGCCTTTGCCCGGCTGCGTGTGCTGGATCTTGGCAACTTTCCAGATGCCTTTTTCGTACTCGATGATATTGCCTGGGCGGATATCGACGCCGCTGATTTTCATGGGAACCAACCTTTTCAAGGAACCTGCAGAACACTGCTCTGCGATGTGTTGCGCGCCCTTAGCCGAGCCAGCGATGCGGGGCAAGGATGCTGGCAAGTTCGCCGCTCGCATGATATCCGATAATCCATGAAACGGACTACTCTGATTGCTTGCACCGCTGCATTGGTGGCTTCAGCACCGGCAGCGGCGCAAATGCTGCGCACCATGCCTCATGGCCCCTATGAATGCGCCCTGCCCGGCGACGCCTCGAGAGAAGCCTGGATTCCGCAAGAGGATGAGAGCTTTCGCATCGCGCGCGCCTCGCGCTATCGCAATGATGCAGGCCGCGGTACATACATTCTCAAAGGTGACGAACTGACATTTACAGCCGGGCCCAAAAATGGCCAAAAACTTCGGCGTACCGGCCCGAATGAACTGCGCTCGATCAACGAAGACGGCTCGACCGGCCGGATGATTTGCGTGCGTGTGGGTTAGCTTGCCGCGCTGATTGCATCAGTAAAGGCGTTCACTGCCGCAACTTCATCGCTATTCCAGACCGCACCGGATACAGCCAGAAAATCCGCCCCTGCCTTTATCAGAGGCCCGCAGTTCTCTGGCGTAATCCCGCCAATTGCCACGCATGGGATTTCAAAGAGTGTGGCCCACCATTCGAGTGTTTCGATGCTGGGCCGTTCAGCATCGCCCTTATCCTTCGTGGTACTCTCGAAGAACGCGCCAAACGCAACATAGTCTGCGCCTGCTTCCCCGGCATCCATCGCCATATGTCGCGATGCGTGACAGGTAATGCCGATTTGCGCCTCGCGGCCCAATTCCTCACGCGCATCCCTTGGGTCGCCATCATCTTGTCCAAGATGGACGCCGTCAGCCTTCAAACGCTTGGCCAGCGCGACACTGTCATTCACGATGAACGCCACGTCGCGCTCAGCGCAGATCGCTTGCAGTGGCTCTGCAAGGCGCGCGGCATCATGCTGATCGAGATCTTTTACTCGAAATTGAAAGGCAGTGACGACGCCTTTGCCCGCATCCAGCGCTCTTTCAAGCCGCGCGGGAAAGTCACCTGAAACATCAAGCGGCGAAATCAGATAGAGCTGTGTTCCAGGTTCAGTCACGCAGGCGCTTTAGCCAGCACACGACGCATCTGCAATCTGATCAATGGCTTTGCCCAGAGCCGCATCAAATTCTGCATCACCCTGGCCTTTGCGAAGGTCTTGCAGCAGCCCACGGCTGAAACTTGCGATCATGCCAGGATTCTTTGCCAGATGCGCGCATGCATCATCGGTCGAATAACCACCTGACAGTGCCACAACGCGCAACACATTGGGGTGCGCGATTGCGGGTGCATATAGGTTCGGTTCAACAGGAATCGACAGTTTCAGCATAACTTTGCGTCCTTCAGGAAGCGCATCGAGAGCTTTCATGATTTCAGCCAGCAAGATCTGTTCACCTTCGCCGCGGTCATCTGCGTTGATGTCATACTCCGGCTCGATCATCGGCATCAGGCCTTTGTCCGCGATCCGGTTGCCGTATTCGAACTGTTGCGCGACGTTTGCGGCGATACCGCCTGCGTTTGCCGACTTGATGACCGAGCGCATCTTGGTGCCAAACATTCCAGCAGCAACTGCCTTCTCGAGCAGCGCGTCAAGTTTCGTCATGTCCTTCATCATCTGGACACCTTGGGCCTCATCTTCCAGCCCCTGATCTACCTTGATGAATGGCACGATACCGCGCTGCTTCAATGCATCCGGCGTGGGCACGCCTTCGACTAATCCGTCCATAGTTTTTTCGAACAGGATCGCGCCGATCACCTTTCCATTTGCAAAGCTTGGCGAGGTTATCACACGGCTACGCATCGCATGGATCGCCGCGAACATCTCATCATCGCCAGACCACTCGCTGTCTTCGACGCCATAACCACGCAACGCTTTGGGGGTGGAGCCTCCCGACTGGTCAAGCGCAGCAATAAAGCCGCTGCCCGTGGCGATTTTGGCGGTCATTTGATCGAGGTTCATGGATGTATTCCTGCTTGTTGCCATTTATGCATAGGTATGCACGCGCCCTTACCCAGCAGCGCGCTGCACTGCAACACCGACAAACTGCTATTTAGACAATGCGGCGACGCCAGGAAGATCCTTGCCTTCCATCCATTCAAGAAAAGCGCCCCCTGCGGTTGAGACGAATGTGAAATCATCCTTCACCCCGGCATGCGCAAGCGCAGCGACTGTATCGCCGCCCCCCGCAACCGATATGATCGAACCCTCTTGCGTCAGCGCCGCCGCCGTTCGCGCAAGCGCCACTGTTGCCGCATCGAAAGGCTCAGTCTCAAATGCACCTAAAGGGCCGTTCCAAACGAGAGTGCGGCACGTTTTCAAGACATCGGCCAAAGCCTCAACCGCTTGATCGCCGATATCGAGGATCATTTCGTCCTCGGCCACTTCGTGAACATTGCATGTGCGCAGGCTGGGTGGGTTCGCCGCGAAATCCTTGGCCACGACCACATCATAGGGAAGATGCACGGTGCACCCCGCGTGGTCCGCCTTGTCCATGATGGCATTGGCGGTGTCGGTCAGGTCATGTTCGCACAAGCTCTTGCCCACATCGACTCCGCGCGCGGCAAGAAACGTGTTGGCCATCCCACCACCGATGATGAGGTGCTGAACCTTGCCGACAAGGTTTTCCAGAACTGCGAGCTTGCTTGAAACCTTGGCCCCACCCACAACGGCCGCAACCGGCTGCTCCGGCGTTCCTAAAGCTGCATCAAGTGCTTTCAGCTCGGCTTCCATCGCGCGGCCGGCATAGGCTGGCAACAGATGCGCCAACCCTTCCGTGGTCGCATGTGCACGGTGCGCAGCCGAAAACGCATCATTGACGTAGAAATCGGCATTTGCCGCAATAGACTTGGCAAAGTCTGGATCATTGGCTTCTTCGCCTGACCAAAACCGGACATTGTCGAGCAGGCCGATATCCCCATTGCGCAGAATACCGATCGATTGCTCGACTACAGGGCCTGCAACCTCCGGAATGAACATCAGCTCTTTGCCCAACACATCTTCAACATCGCCCACAACCATGCTGGTGGACAGCACCGAGCTGCGATTGCCGCCGGGCCGCCCGAAATGAGCGAGCAAGAGCACTTTCGCGCCTTTGTCGCTCAATTCAAGGATAGTGGGCTTGGCAGCTTCGACCCGAGTGACATCGGTTGCTGACCCATCCTTCATCGGAAGGTTGAGATCGACGCGAACCAGAGCGACCTTGCCGGTCACATCGCCAAGGTCATCAAGGGTCTTGAAGGATGCCATTTTATTCGGTCCTTAAAGGAACTTCGCCATCACGCCCGACGTATCGATCATCCGGTTCGAGAAGCCCCATTCATTATCATACCACGAAACAACGCGGCAAAGCTTGCCTTCCATCACGGATGTTTCAAGGCTGTCGATCGTGGAGCTGGCCGGATAGTGGTTGAAGTCGCTGCTGACCAGCGGTTGATCGGTATAGTCGAGCACGCCTTTCATAGGGCCTTCAGCGGCCGCTTTGAGCGCCGCATTGAGCTCTTCTACCGTGGTATCACGGCCCGGCGTGAACACCAGGTCAACCAGCGATACATTCGGCGTTGGCACGCGAACCGAGGACCCGTCCAGCTTGCCAGCAAGTTCTGGCAGGACCAGGCCAACCGCACGTGCTGCGCCGGTCGTGGTCGGGATCATGTTCTGCGCCCCGCCGCGTGCCCGGCGCATGTCACCGTGCATCTGGTCCAACATACGCTGATCATTGGTATAGCTGTGGATCGTGGTCATAAAGCCGCGCTCGATCCCAACTGTCTCGTTCAAAACCTTCGCCATCGGCGAGAGGCAGTTGGTGGTGCAGCTGGCGTTCGACACGATCACATCGTCAGCTGTCAGCGTCTCATGGTTCACACCGTAAACAATTGTGGCTGAAACATTCTTTGCCGGGGCGGAGATCAGCACCCGCTTTGCGCCCGCTTTTAGGTGAGGCTCAGCAGCCTCGTGGCTCTGGAAAAAGCCGGTGCATTCCAAAACAATATCGATCCCTTGCGCCGCATGCGGCAAATTGCCCGGATCACGCTCGCTGGTCACAGCAATAGACTTGCCATTGACGATGATAGCATTGTCGCCGACTTCCACCGTGCCGGGGAAACGACCGTGTGTGCTGTCATATTGGAACAACAATGCGTTCGACTTCGTATCTGCCAGATCGTTGATCGAAACCAATTCAAGATCATGATCGCTGCGTTCCAGAATGGCGCGCGCCACCAGACGACCGATACGTCCAAAACCGTTGATTGCAACTTTAGTCGCCATGGGGGAAACTCCTGCTTATGCGTTCAATTTGTTCAAGATTTGCGGGACAATTGCCTCCGCAGTGAAACCGAATTTGGCAAACAGATCGCCGGCAGGTGCAGATGCGCCAAAGCGATCCAAGCCAATATTAATGCCATCGGTGCCGGTATAGCGCTCCCAACCCAGGGTTGAGCCTGCCTCAATCGAGACCTTGAGCGCACCCGCCGGCAAGACATCAGCACGATAGTCATCCGACTGCGCTTCGAACAGTTCGGCACAGGGCATAGAGACAACATCGGCGCCGATGCCATGCCCTTCCAGAGCCTGTGCCACTTCACATGCCAGCGCAACTTCCGAACCTGTAGCAATCAGCACAACCTTGCGGTCAGCATTCGCGGAAACAAGACGGTATGCGCCCATGCCTGAACGGTTCGACAAGGCTGACCAATCCCCATCACCGTCTCCGCGCAATTGCGGCAGACCCTGTCGAGACAGGCACAAGACCGAAGGCGTTTCAGGCGTAGACAAGGCCAAGGCCCAGCATTCTGCAGTTTCGATTGTATCGCATGGGCGATAGACATTGAGATTCGGGATCAACCGCAGGCTCATGACCTGCTCTACCGGTTGGTGCGTTGGCCCATCTTCACCCAGGCCAATGCTGTCATGGGTCATGACATAGATAGCTTGCGTTTGTTGCAGCGCTGACAGGCGGATCGCATTGCGGCAATAATCGCTAAAGATCAGGAACGTACCGCCGTAGGGCACAACGCCGCCATGCAGTGCCATTCCATTCATTGCTGCGGCCATGCCAAATTCACGTATGCCGTAATAGACATAGCGACCCGCATAGTCTTGAGCGGTCAATGGCGTTGTGCTGGACGTTTTGGTGTTGTTGGAACCGGTCAGGTCTGCTGATCCGCCAATAAGCTGGGGCAAAGCCGCTGTAAGAGGCTCCAGCGCCATTTCCGAAGCTTTGCGAGTGGCAACCTTCTTCGGTTCTGCAGCCAGACCATGGATATAGTCCTCAAGTGCAGGCGACGCCAAATCGGCCACGCCCATCATATGGTTTTCGAATTTGGCCTTGCGATCCAGATCGGTCGCAAGCCGCCCCGCCCAGGCGCCATGTGCAGACGCACCGCGTTCGGCGGTCGCATGCCAATCGGCCAGAATGTCAGTCGGAACCTCGAACGGTTCGTAATCCCATCCAAGTTCTTCACGCGCAGCCGCGATTTCATCCGGGCCCAGCGGCGCGCCGTGCGTTGCACTGGTACCTTGCTTGTTCGGCGCACCTTTACCGATCACGGTTTTGCAAGCGACAAGCGATGGACGACCATCAGCAACAGCTTCATCGAGCGCGCGAGCGATATCAGCAAAGTCATGCCCGTCACAGCTAACCACGTGCCAACCAGTCGCCCGATAGCGGGCCTTGATATCTTCACTGGTGGAAAGATCGGTGCCACCATCGATGGTGATGTTGTTGTCGTCCCAAAGAACATTCATCCGGCCAAGGCCGAGATGACCGGCAAGCCCGATCGCTTCGTGATTGATGCCCTCCATCAAACAGCCATCGCCCGCGATAACCCATGTACGGTGATTGACCAGATCATCGCCGAAGACAGCGTTCAGGTGTCGCTCAGCCATCGCCATACCCACTGCCATGGCAAGCCCTTGCCCCAATGGGCCGGTGGTGCACTCGACCCCGGGCAGCAAGAAGTTTTCCGGATGGCCCGCGCACGGGCTGCCTAGCTGACGGAAGTTGCGGATGTCGTCCATCGTCGGAGCAGCGTATCCCGACAGATGCAGCAGGCTATAAATCAGCATTGAGCCGTGCCCGGCTGAAAGCACAAACCGGTCCCGGTCGGCCCAGTCGGGTGCATGAGGGTCAAACTTCAGATAATTGGACCACAATACTGTAGCGACATCCGCCATTCCCATTGGCATTCCCGGATGCCCCGAATTCGCAGCTTGCACAGCATCCATCGACAATGCGCGGATTGCGTTGGCCATGGGTTGAAGACGGGCGGGATCGAGGCTCATTCGCAAACTGCTCCTGACAAACATTGAGCGGTGCCGGATCAGCCACCGCCCGGCGCGTCGATTCGACGCGTTGGCGGACCCTTCGCGGAGGGCCGTTATCAGGTCAAGGCGAACAATCGAGCCTTCCACTGACTGTCGATTTTTCTAATGAAACAGGGTTCTTGAAGAGCAGTTATCAACAGGATGCGCCAAGGCTTTGCTCCTGCTGACGAATTTGGGTAAATCCCTGCTATGGAAAGTGATCGTATTTCGCAGGCGATCGAGAGGATCGAGGCAGCTGCCAACCGTATCAGCGCGGCGGGCGGCAAGCTGAGCGTTTCAGCGACGGGCGATAATGAGCTGGCAGCAAAGCACGAGGCGCTGCGTCACGAGGTCTCACAGACCCTTTCCAAACTTGACGAATTGATTGAGGGCTTCGAGCAATGAGCGAAGTCACACTCCGCATCGCCGGCAAGGCTTACAAAGTCGCCTGCGCCGACGGTGAAGAGGCGCACCTCGCCCGCCTTGGATCAATGATCGATGAAAAGCTGAACCAGTTGCAAGGCAATCTAGCCGGGACAGAAGCGCAGAATCTCTTGTTTGCTGCACTGTTTCTCGCGGATGAATTGCACGAAACACGCGAAGCACTTGGAGAAGATCCAAGGGATCTCGCCTCAAAAATCCAGGCCCTTGAAGAAGGTGCTGAAAACGCAGAGAAAAAGACCCGTGAACTTTCGCTGGAGCTCAACGCGCTTAGAGCTGAACGAGATGCAATCGCCAACGATCTGGCCAACATGAAGTCTGCTGCATCAGGGCAGGAACCGCTTTTTGCGACTGATAATATCAGTTCCAAACTGGAGCAGCTGGCGGATTTGATCGAAAAATGTGCTGACACGCTTGAGGCACAGGCTGCGACACACTAAATAGACAATCGGCGGGACTGCCCGGCACGAGCCGTTCGAACATCCCTGAGGCTATAAGCAATTCCTAGGGAGCTGTCCCTGTCTTGGATTACGGGTTCGTCCTGGGGCCCAGGACATACGGCGCCCACCTGACGTTTAGGCGTCAGAGGATTTCTCGAGCAAACGACCCATGGTGGTTCCGCCACATCTTTCATTCCGCACGCTTTCCAGCGCGCGATTTCCTCGCTCACGCGACCTTACGGTCGCATCGCTGCGGGCGCCCGGTCGGGCTTGCGGCCATGCAGGCCGATTGATCGAGTAGGATACGTAGCAATGAAGAAGCCCGAACTTCGAAAGAAATTGCGCGCAGCTCGCCGGGAGCATGTTGAGAAACTGCCAGAAACAATGCGCGGGCTGGTGTTCCGCCACCCCCCGTCCCAGCTTCTTCAAAAAATCGCTACAGACGCTGTGATAGGCTTGTACCATGCCGGCCCATACGAGGCTCCGACCGCCCACTACACAACCTATTTCCACGAGAACGGGCACACGATCACTCTACCGCGCTTCGCATCAAACAAGTCTCCAATGGAATTTGCTGTTCATGTGGACCCGTTCGGCGAAAGCGACCTGGTTACCGGTCCCTTTGGAATGCTTGAGCCCCGCACAGAAGCCGAGACCTTGATTCCGGATGTACTGCTAATCCCGCTGGTAGGTTTTACCGCCAACGGAGACCGCCTCGGTCAAGGTGGCGGGCACTATGATCGCTGGCTGGCGGAACATCCTGGACGGATAGCGATTGGTCTCGCGTGGGATGTGCAATTATGCGACGCCTTGCCCACAGAGCCACATGATCAGCGTATAGATGCTGTGATTACACCAACGCGGATGTACGGACCTTTTTGATGCGCGAAACTCCAACCTGGCGAATCCCCGTTGGCATACTCGGTCTTTTCGCCGCCCTCATTGTCTATGGTATCGTGATCGCGCGCCACGCGCCTGATCTGATCGGCGGCTGGCCGATATGGGTACAGACGATCATCTACCTCGTGCTCGGGCTGATCTGGCTGCTGCCTTTGAAACGCTTCCTGATCTGGATGGAGACAGGGCGCTGGAACGCGCCAGATTAGGTTACCGTTTGAACCGGAGGGTCAATGACACGCAAACTACTGATCGGCTTGCTCCTTGTCGCAATTCTAGCAGGGAGTTTTGCCCTATTCGGAGGGCAATGGATTGGACAACGCGTGTTCGAACGCGCGGTAGAGCAGCGCGCTGGCGTAGATCAGACTGTCGATTTCGCCGACGGATTGCATGTCTTTGTTTGCGGTAGTGGGTCACCAATGCCTGATGCCAATCGCGCTGGCCCATGTCTGGCGGTACTGGCGGGCCGCGATGGATATATTTTCGACGTTGGTTCGGGTTCCGACCGCAAGCTTGGCGCTATGGGCTTTCCTATGGTTCGTCTCGAAGCGACATTCCTGACACATCTGCATTCGGACCATTTCGACGGGTTAGGCGCGTTAATGTTGCAGGCGTGGATGGCCGGCGGTCGCAGCACGCCACTGCCAGTCTATGGCCCGGAAGGGACCGACCGGGTGGTCGACGGTCTAATGACAGCCTACGGGATCGATCGCGGCTATCGCATCGCGCATCATGGCCCGGAAGTCGCAAGGCCAAGTGGATTCGGCGGCGTGGCGACGAACATTGATGAGAGTTTCACCTTCGAACGCAACGGACTGTCAATTCGCACCCTACGCGTAGATCACGCTCCAATCGACAATGCCTATGCCTTTCGGCTCGACTACAAGGGGCGTTCAGTGGTGATCAGCGGTGACCTGAAGTACTCAAAAGAGTTCGCGCGGTTCGCGCAAGGTGCCGATCTCATTCTGCACGAAGCGCTCAATCCAGCGATGGTTGGCAAGCTGGGCGAAACGCTGGCCGCACGAGGAAATACCGATGGCGCGAAAATCATGGCCGATATTCCGGATTATCACACCACGCCTGAAGAAGCGGCACGGGTTGCGCAGCTCGCCGGTGCGAAAGCGCTGGTTCTATACCATCTGGTGCCAGCACCGCCCGCGCGCCTGATCGAGCCCGCATTCTTGGGTGATGCCAAACAGAATTTTGATGGTCAGCTGGAATTGGCCAAAGACGGCATGTTGATCAGCCTACCGGCGCAAAGCCAGCAAGTCGAAATCGATCAGCTTCTCTAAGAAATTCCCCAAGTGGCGCGAGTGACGGGACTTGAACCCGCGACCTTCGGCGTGACAGGCCGACACTCTAACCAACTGAGCTACACCCGCGCAGCCACTTGAGAGACGCGCAAATAGGGCCGAGTCCAGATGCTGTCAACGACCGTTTGCGCGAAAAATCAAACTTTATTCGCTCAAAAGCAGGACAGGTGTTTCGATCAGTTTTTTGACCTCTTGAATGAAGCTGGCCGCGTCATATCCGTCGACTACGCGATGATCGCAACTGATCGAGATATTCATCAGCTTGCGCTTCTCGATACGTTCCTGTCCATCAGGACCAGTGACAAACATCGGGCGCTCGACGATGCGATTCGGGCCGATTATCGCGACTTCGGGGCGATTGATCACCGGCGTTGTTGCAACCCCGCCGAGCGGCCCAAGTGACGTGACGGTCAGCGTCGATCCAGACAGCTCGTCCGACTTGGCAGAGCCGTCGCGCGCTGAATTGGCAAGTCGTCCAATTTCGTTCGCAAGCTGCCACAGGGTTTTAGCCTGCGCATCCTTGATAACCGGTACCATCAATCCATTGTCGGTCTGGGTTGCCATGCCCAAATGTACAGAACCATGGCGCGTCACCACGCCTGCTTCGTCATCATAACGCGCATTGATCATCGGATATTCTGGCAGTTTCTTGCAGATTGCTGCGATCAACAGCGGCAGCATAGTCAGCTTGGGTTTGCTACCGCGTGCAGAATTCAGCTGCGCGCGCATCCGCTCAAGCTCGGTTACATCGCACTCTTCAACATAAGTGAAATGCGGGATGTTGCGCTTCGCAGCAGACATATTTTGCGCAATACGCTTGCGCAGGCCGATGACTTTGATGCTCTCGTCCGCACGCGCCACTCCGGCGGGAGCAAAACCTCCGCCCGCATTATAGGCTAGAAACTGATCCAGATCGCCATGGCGAATGCGGCCGTCTTCGGCGGGTTTTACTTCGGACAGATCAATTCCCAGATCGCGCGCGCGCTTGCGTACCGCAGGTGTGGCAAGGACCTTTTCCACGGCCTCAGCCGCAGCCGGAGCTGGCTTTGATGCTTGCTCAGGTTCTGGTGTTCGTTCAGGTTCTGGTTGACGTGCTGGCTCAGCTTGCTGAACCTCTTTAGTTGCCGGTTCAGCTTCAACTTCGTTCGCTTCCTCGACCTCGTCAGGCACTTCGCCTTCGACCTCGACAACGACCAGCATCGCGCCAACCGCGATCACATCGCCAACTTCACCGGCAACTTCAGTGACAACACCGTCAACCGGGCTTTCGATGTCGATCGTCGCCTTGTCGGTCATCACATCGACGAGATGCTGGTCTTCCGATACAGTGTCGCCAACCTTCACGTGCCATTCGACGATCTCGGCTTCGGCAACGCCTTCGCCGACGTCTGGCATATTGAATGTGAACTTTGCCATCGGATCAGTCCTTCAGAATCTTGTCGATCGCTTCGCCAATACGAACCGGGCCAGGGAAATAGGCCCATTCAAGGCTGTGCGGATAGGGTGTGTCAAATCCGGTCACACGCTCGACCGGTGCTTCGAGATGATAAAAGCAGCGTTCGGTCACGAGCGCAGATAACTCAGCGCCAAAACCGGCGGTTCGGGTCGCTTCATGTACGATCAAACAGCGCCCGGTCTTTTCGACCGAAGCTTCGATTGCTTCGATATCAAGCGGAACAATTGTCCGCAGGTCCAGAATGTCGGCGTCGACACCCTTTGTTGCACACACAGCCTCTGCCACGTGTACCATCGTGCCATAGGCCAGCACAGTCAGTGCTTCACCCTCTGTCACGTGACGCGCTTTGCCAAGTGGAACCTTGTAGTACCCTTCCGGTACAACGCTATCGTTGTGCTTCTTCCACGGCTCTACCGGTTTATCATAATAGCCCGAGAACGGGCCGTTGTAGATACGCTTTGGCTCGAAGAAGATCACCGGATCATTGTCTTCGATGGCGCTGATCAACAGTCCCTTCGCGTCATAGGGTGTAGCCGGAATGACTGTCTTCAAACCCGCTACATGCGCAAAAATCGCTTCGGGTGACTGACTGTGCGTCTGGCCACCGAAGATGCCCCCACCGAAGGGAGACCTCACAGTCATGGGTGAGATATAGTCATTCGCCGAGCGGTAACGCAGGCGTGCTGCTTCCGAAATCAGCTGATCAAGGCCGGGATAGATATAATCGGCAAACTGGATTTCCGGAACGGGTCGCAGGCCATATGCCCCCATCCCCACCGCGACGCCAATAATGCCGCACTCGGAGATTGGCGTATCAAAAACACGGGTCTTTCCGTGCTTTTCCTGCAGACCAGCAGTGCAACGGAATACGCCGCCAAAGTAACCGACGTCCTCGCCCATCACGATCACATCGTTGTCACGCTCAAGCATAATGTCGAGCGCGTCATTGATCGCTTCAATCATGTTAAGGCGGCGCTCCGTGCCCGCGTCACCCGTGGCTTGATCTTTCACATCAATGCTCATGCGCCCGGCCCTCCCTTGGGCCATTTGACCTGGCGTTCGCGAATGGCCTGCTCAGCCTGTTCTTCCAGATTCCATGGCAGTTCTTCGTAAACATCTTCAAACATGGTGTGGAATGGGTGATGCATTCCATGCCCGAGGATGCCGTTCTTCTCGGCTTCCTTGGTAGCGGCCTTCACCAGCTCCGCACATTCAAGGTCCATCGCTGACTGGCGATCTTCGTCCCACTCGCCTAATTCGATCAAGTGGTTCTTGAGGCGCATCACCGGATCACCCAGCGGCCACTCCTCGCGCTCCTGCGCACTGCGATAGCCGGACGGGTCGTCCGACGTAGAGTGGCCTTCCGCACGATAAGTGAAGTATTCTATCAAAGTCGGACCAGCATTCGCGCGCGCGCGGTTCGCGGCCCATTGCTGCGCTGCGTAACATGCTAGTGCATCGTTTCCGTCGACGCGAAGGCCAGCCAAGCCATATCCCAGTGCGCGTGCAGCAAAGGTAGTGCGCTCGGCACCTGCAAAGCCAGAGAAGCTGGAGATCGCCCACTGGTTGTTGATCACATTCAGGATGACCGGTGCGTTGTATACCGTTGCGAATGTACAGGCGCTGTGGAAGTCACCTTCGGCAGTTGAACCCTCACCAACCCATGTTGCGGCGATCCGGGTGTCGCCCTTGATCGCGCTCGCCATCGCCCAGCCCACCGCCTGGGGGGTTTGTGTGGCAAGGTTGCCTGAAATCGAGAAAAAACTGTGTTCTCTGCTTGAATACATGATCGGCAGCTGGCGACCCTTCAACTTGTCGCCTTTGTTCGAGTAGATCTGGTTGATCATGTCGACAATGGGATAGCCGCGCGCGATCAAAATGCCTTGCTGGCGATAGCTGGGGAACACCATATCGTCAGATGCGAGCGCCATTGAGGATGCCACGCTGGTTGCCTCTTCACCAGTGCACTTCATGTAGAAACTGGTTTTGCCTTGGCGCTGGCCGCGGAACATGCGGTCATCAAAAGCGCGCACCATCGCCATGTTGCGCAGCATCGTTCGCAAGGTATCCGCATCAAGTTTCGGATCCCAGGCGCCATGCGCCTTGTTGTCGTCACCAAGAACGCGGACCAGACCATAGGCAAAGTCCAGCATATCCTTAGGATCGCTTGTTTCATCCGGACGAGGCTGTGTACCCGCCTCAGGGATCTCGAGATGACTGTAGTGCACCTCATCGCCCGGCCGGTACTTCGGCTCTGGAACGTGAAGCTGTAGCGCCGGCTTATTGCTTTTAGGCGCTGGTGTTGTCTCAGGCCTATTGGCCATAGCGGGCTCTCCCCCTGCTTGGGCAGGTCTGTAGCAATCTTATACGTGTGCGTTATTTTATTTCACACGCCGACTGTGGTCAAGCTGGTCTAGACGCTTTCACTCATACCGCAACAGGTGCCTTGATCGGGGCCTGCGGCGCGTAATCATGCACTACAAAATCATCGATTGTGTAATCGAAAATTGTGTCCGGCTTGCGCGTGATTTCAAGCTTCGGGTTGCCTTGCGGCTCGCGCGAGAGCTGTTCAGTGATCAAATGCTCATGATTCAGATACAAATGAACGTCACCACCCATCCACACCAATTCGCCGGGTTCGAGGCCAGTCTGCTGCGCGATCATCCGTTGCAGCAGAGCCGCTGACCAAAGGTTAAACGGTAGGCCCAAGGCGACATCACAGCTGCGCTGATAGAGCATGCAATTGAGGCGCCCTCCCGCAACATGAAACTGATAGGTCTTGTGGCACGGCGGCAGCGCCATCCGGTCCAGCTCTGCCACGTTCCAGCCTTCGATAATGTGCCGCCGGCTGCCGGGATTGTTGCGCAGGCTTTCGACGACTTCCGCAACCTGATTGATGCCCGGCCCGCGCTCGTAGAGCCCGTCTTTGCGATAGCGATAGGTCGGCCAGTCAACCCATTGCTTGCCGTATACCGGCCCCAAATCACCCCATTGACGCGCAAACTCTTCGTCGTCAGCAATCCGTTGAACAAAATTATCAAGTGCGATGTTATTGCCGGG
>Ga0255767_1000747_pt1 | contig 29389 bp, 27 predicted proteins | sample 071ome_24_FD_179967 | JGI IMG/M metagenome (GOLD analysis project Ga0255767, IMG submission 179967) | Coastal salt marsh microbial communities from the Groves Creek Marsh, Skidaway Island, Georgia - 071402CT metaG (version 2) | ecosystem: Environmental > Aquatic > Marine > Intertidal zone > Salt...
GCCTCAGCTACCAATCTCACAATGAACGCAAAGGCGGCAAGTTTCGGTGCGGTTCCGATGAGTAGCGTCACAGAAGTCGGAGAGCCTTGATACACATCAGGCACCCACATGTGAAATGGAACGGCACCTAGCTTGAACCCAACTCCTACGATAATAAATACGAGGCCCACTCTAAGTAGATTCGTATCAACGTGCCCCGACGAAATGGACGATACGATCGCCCTAATATCCAGGTTTCCTGTAGCGCCATATAGCATCGACATCCCGTAGAGCAACATGCCCGATGCAATCGCCCCCAAGATAAAGTATTTGATTGCAGCTTCTGAACTCGCGCCAGAGTCTCTTCGCAACGCAACCATCGCGTATAAACTCAAACTGAGTAACTCAAGGCCAAGGTATAAAGCGACGAGATGATTGGCGGAAATCATCACCATCATTCCGAGTGCCGCGAATAACGTGAGCGTGAAATACTCCCCTTTAAATAATTCTCTTGGCCCTAAAAAAACAACTGAGTACTTCAAGCCCGCAGACAAGAGTAAGCAAACACAGATTTTTAAGGCTGTGCCCAGGTCATCGATAACGACCAACCCACTCATGATCTCGGTGGGTTGCATTCCGAAAAGGCCTACTGCCAATACAGCAGACAAAAGCAACACCGCTTGCGTCAGCAAATAGGAATAGTGCCTCTTCGACTCAGACAGAAATAAGTCCACAACCAAGACGATACTGACCCCGACCAATAAGAAAACCTCGGGTATGAGGAGGTTGAGTTCATTTAACTGGAATCCCATGTATGTCTTAGCCTTTACGTCTCGTCACAGGGTCAATACTTCGTGACATTCACTAAATCGATTAAGTGGTCAACCGAAACACCGATGATCTCGGTAAATGGATATGGGTAGACACCCATTCCCAGAACGATTAACGCGAGAACTCCGAGCAACACTTTTTCACGTAGGTTGATATCTGTGAGCTCACCGACCTTTTCATTGCCAACTTCACCAAAAACAACTCGCTTGTACATCCATAAGGAATAACCCGCACCGAGAATCAAGGTCATTGCAGCAGCGAAGGCAAACCAAAAATTCACCTCCATCGCACCCATAATGACAAAAAACTCGCCAATAAAACCACTCGTACCGGGCAGACCTGCATTTGCCATCGCGAATAGTAAAAATAAGGCGGCAAAAACAGGCATGGTGTTGGCAACACCACCATAGTCCGCGATCTGTCGAGAATGTAAGCGATCATATAAAACACCAACACAGAGGAATAAGGCGCCTGAAATGAACCCGTGAGAAATCATCTGAATGACAGCGCCTTGAATGCCTTGGGCGTTAAACAAAAATATGCCTAACGTCACAAACCCCATATGAGATATTGAAGAGTAAGCAATCAATTTCTTCATGTCACGCTGAATCAAGGCAACAAATCCAATGTATACGATGGCAATTAGGGACAGACCTATTACAAGCGGAGCTAACTCTCGTGCCGCGTCTGGGACAATCGGGAGCGACAGACGTAAAAATCCATACCCTCCCAACTTCAACATGACGGCGGCAAGCACGACCGACCCACCTGTTGGGGCTTCAACGTGCGCATCAGGAAGCCAAGTGTGTACCGGCCACATAGGTATCTTTACAGCAAAAGCTGCAAATAACGCCAAGAATATGAGTATCTGAGCTTTGTGGGGAATCGCCACAGCATAGAGATCCTGCAACGAAAAACTTCCCCCAGCGAGACGATACAGATAAATCAGTGCAACTAGGGTCAACAGTGAGCCAGCGAGCGTGTATAGAAAAAATTTGATCGCGGCATAAACCCTATTGGGACCACCCCAAACGCCCACGATGATAAACATCGGGATCAATGTTGCCTCAAAAAACACGTAGAACAACATGGCATCAAGAGAGCAGAAGACCCCATTCATCATCCCCGACAGAATCAAGAACGCCGCGTTGTATTGCGAGACGCGTTGTGTAATCACCTGCCATCCAGCCACAATCACGAAAATAGTCGTGACACAATTAAGCGCAATCAACAACAAGGAAAGCCCATCAATACCGAGGTGATAATAAATATTGAATGCGTCAATCCAATTGACTTTTTCTACGAACTGAAACGAGGTGGCCTGTCGGTCAAAGTCAAGCCAGACTGGCACAACAACAGCCGCACCGAGCACAGCGCCTAAGAGGGAGACCCGTCGCGCCAACGCATCTCGACCGTTTTGTCCAATCAATAAAACTAAGGCACCAAAGAAAATTGGGAGCCAGATAATTATGGAAAGCGAACCAAACATCGATGTGTCCATTTCAATCAGGGGTTATCCAAATAGCCATATCGACACCAGCGCAAACGCACCAATAATCATCACAAAGGCATAGTGTGAGACGAAACCCGTTTGTAACTTTCTAACGGCTGTCCCCAAACGCCCAATTGCCCTAGCCGATCCATTGACAAAAATTCCGTCGATCAACCGGACGTCACCGACACTCCAGAGCATCGACCCAATACCACGAGCACCGCGCGCAAAGAACCAGTCATTAAAACGGTCAAGGAAGTACTTTTCCTCAAATAGCTTGATGACCGGCGACAAGAATTTGAGCCTCTGACGCTGATTGGGCGCATAAAGAAATAAAAACCAAGCGGTGAAGACTCCCCCCATTGCCAACCAAAACGGCGGCGTTTGGAAGCCATGAATGCCCATCGCAACCCAACCATGGAAATGTTCGCCAAACTGAGCTAGTACATCATGCTGCGCGAATACAGTCACGACTTGATCGAAATACCCACCAAAAAGTAGAGGTTCAATGGCGTAGGCCCCACTGACAACTGACAAAACCGCGAGAATAACGAGCGGGACCCAGACGACAGCTGGAGACTCATGAGGCTCATGGTGGTGCGACCCATGTGAGCCATGCCCTCGATGCTTACCCTCAAACACAAGAAAATACATTCGGAAGCTATACAGTGCGGTCACGAATACACCAGAGAGCACCGCGAAGTATGCGAAGCTTGACCCAGTAATATTAGAGAAGTGAACCGCCTCGATAATGCTGTCTTTTGAATAGAATCCAGAAAGAAACGGAAATCCGATCAACGCCAGCGAACCGATCAGGGATACGAACCAAGTAATTGGCATTTTCTTACGCAAGCCGCCCATGTGTCGCATATCTTGATCGTGGTGCATCCCGATAATTACCGAGCCCGCAGCTAAAAATAAAAGCGCTTTGAAAAACGCATGTGTCATCAGATGAAAAATCGCTGCCGAATACGCCGACACACCGAGTGCTACCGTCATGTATCCGAGCTGAGATAACGTGGAATAAGCAACCACTCGCTTGATGTCGTTTTGCACTAGACCAAGCAAACCCATGAACAAGGCCGTGATCGATCCGATGATCAACACAAAGGATAATGCAGTCTCCGAGAGCTCGAATAGTGGCGACATCCGTGCCACCATAAAAATTCCCGCAGTGACCATTGTCGCAGCATGTATCAATGCCGAAATTGGCGTTGGCCCCTCCATGGAATCGGGCAACCAAACGTGAAGTGGAAATTGAGCGGACTTGCCCATTGCACCGATAAACAAACAAATACAAATCACCGTGATCAGCGACCAATCAAATCCCACGAGGCCTACCAAACTTTGAGATGCTAATGCCTCCGAACCCGAAAAAACGGTCGCGTAATCAAGGGAACCAGCAAACTTAAGTATGAGCGCAATACCCAACAAGAAACCAAAATCGCCAACTCGGTTCACTAAAAACGCCTTCAAATTCGCGTAAATTGCCGTATCTTTTTTAAACCAAAATCCAATCAACAAATAAGACACGAGGCCCACCGCTTCCCAACCGAAAAAGAGTTGAAGGAAGTTGTTGCTCATGACGAGCATCATCATGGCAAAGGTGAATAACGAAATATAGCTAAAGAATCTTTGATACCCCGGGTCGTCCTTCATGTAACCAATTGTGTACACGTGGACCATGAGAGACACACTGGTAACAACAACCATCATTAAAGACGAGAGTTCATCAATCAAGAAGCCAACTTCAAATGGCACGCCGCCAATCACCGCCCATGTATATACGGTGCCGTTAAAACCATTTCCTTGAATTACATCCAAAAGGACATAGACCGAACTCACGAGCGAGACCAAAACTCCGAGAATCGTCACAGAATGAGCCCCTTGTCGACCGATCATTGGGCCCATCAGTCCTGCAATGAGCGCTCCAATCAATGGCGAGAGGGCAGCTAGGAGATAAATATTAATTCCGGTCATGAATTATCAACCCTTCAGCCCGCCAATGTCCTCGACATTGATCGATCTTAAGTTTCTGAACAACACGACCAGAATGGCAAGACCAATCGCTGACTCAGCAGCAGCAACCGTTAATATGAAAAATACAAATACTTGTCCTGAGAGGTCATTCAGATAATGAGAAAAAGCGATGAAGTTGATGTTCACAGCAAGCAACATGAGTTCAATCGACATCAAAATGATGATGATATTTTTTCGATTCAAAAAGATACCGGCGATACTGATCGAGAATAAAACAGCGCCCAGAACGAGATAGTGGGAAAGGGTGATCATTGCGACTTCTCCACTGGATCTTTTTCTACAGGCATAGAAACGACCTTGAGGCGATCTGACCGCTTTACGATAAATTGTTTGCTCGGATCAATTGCCTTGCTGTCCTTCCTCTGTCTCAAGGTCAGTGCGATTGCCGCCACGATTGCCACTAAAAGAATCACTGCGGCAAGCTCAAAAGCATAGAGATACTCGGTGTACAGCAACCGGCCTAGCTGAAGTGTATTGCCCTCGTCAGTCATCGAGCTCGCAATAGATGGTGCTGCTGAGAAGATTTCCTCGCGGCCTCCGAGTAAAACGATCATTTCTGCAAGCAACACTCCTGCGACAAAGAGTGCAGGCAACAAGTAGTTCCAATAGCCTTCACGCATTTTGTTCAAATTGATGTCTAACATCATCACGACGAACAAAAAAAGCACCATCACAGCACCGACATAAACCAGTATCAGGGAAATCGCCAAAAACTCCGCGCGCAACATGAGCCAAATTGCAGCACACGTAAAAAATGCGAGGACGAGCGCCAGCGCAGAATGAACAGGGTTTCTGGAGAAGATGACACACAGACCAGCGCCAACGATAACCGCAGAAAACACATAAAACGCAAACATCTCGTAGTCCATTACGGCTTATCTCGCTTGTTTGACGATCGGATTAATTGAGAACACATTAACGATATGCCGCATCATCGGTTTTATCTTTCGCAATTTGGGTCTCGTACCGGTCACCAATCGCTAGCAACATCTCTTTGGTGTACAACAAATCACCACGCTGTTCGCCGTGATACTCAAAGATACGGGTCTCTACGATCGAATCCACCGGACACGACTCTTCACAAAAACCGCAGAAAATACACTTGGTCAGGTCGATATCGTAACGAGTCGTACGACGACTTCCATCATCTCGCTTCTCTGACTCGATAGTAATTGCCATGGCTGGGCAAACCGCCTCACACAACTTACACGCAATGCATCGCTCCTCGCCGTTCGGATATCGGCGCAGAGCATGCAGCCCTCGAAACCTGGGACTTTGTGGCGTCTTCTCTTCCGGAAACTGAACGGTAATCTTTGGCTTAAATAAATATTTAAGCGTGAGCATAAGACCTTTTCTCAACTCCGTGAGTAAAAAGGTTTTTGAGACGTCTCGAATAAATCCAAACATGATTAATATTTCCTCTGAACCGTCACCATGGCCACCAGGTCATTCTCATCAATACACCAACCAAAACGAGCCATACGATGGTGACTGGTATAAACACCTTCCAACCTAGCCTCATGATCTGGTCATAACGATAGCGCGGGAAGGTTGCTCTAAACCACAAAAATAGGAAGAGCATCAGTGCCACTTTGACAGCCAACCAGATAAAACCGTCCGCAATCCCCGGTATTGGGGATAGCCATCCGCCAAGAAACATAATGGCGGCAAGTCCCGCGATGAGAATCATATTCGCATATTCAGCGAGGAAGAAAACAGCAAAGGCAGTGCCCGAGTACTCAACGTGAAATCCGGCAACAATTTCAGATTCGCCCTCCGCGACATCAAATGGGGCTCTGTTTGTCTCAGCAACACCTGAGATAAAGTACACAACAAACATGGGTAGCAAGGGAATCAAATTCCAGCCGAGTAAGCCATACCCCGTTTTTTGCGTCTCTACGATTTGAGTCAGATTTAAGCTACCGGACATCATCAATACACAAACCAAAGCGAAGCCCATCGCTATTTCGTAAGCAACGATTTGAGCACCGCTTCGCATGGCTCCGAGCAAAGCATATTTTGAATTCGAAGCCCAGCCAGCAACGATCACACCGTAAACTCCCATCGACGTAATGGCCATGATGTACAAGAGACCCGCGTCAATATTGGATAAGACCAATCCTTCAGTAAACGGCATCACGGCCCAAGCAGCCAAAGCCGGCATCAAAGAAAGCATCGGCGCCACCACGAACAAGAACTTGTTCGCTTTCGTAGGAATCACAATCTCTTTGGTAAGTAGCTTCAACACATCAGCAAATGGCTGCAACAACCCCTTAGGACCAACTCGATTCGGCCCTATTCGGAGTTGGATGTAACCGATCACTTTTCTCTCAGCTAGAGTCAGATACGCCACACAAAGAATCACGGGCACTGCGATCGCGACGATTTTGATCAAAGTCCACGCGATATACGCCAAATCTTCACCAACCAAAGGAGAGAGAAAATCAAGGATCATGCGGCGTCCACTCCCCTTTGAAGCGGCTCAATCGCAATCGATCCAAAGCTGCCACCGAGCGAGCGTGATAAGGCGGAGGTCATCGGAATTCTCACACTGGATTGATCTAAATTTGAGTCAACCGTCACGCTCGCCTCGACCGATGAACCCGCTTGGGTGATCCTCACCCTATCACCAGCGGTCAGTTTTAAATCTTGAGCGACTGCATCAGAAACAGCGCATTGCACATCAACCGCATCAACCGTTTTTTGAAGCGATTTCGCTCGTCGAACGATTGCGTCTACAGAATATAACGGGACATCTGAAATCCGCTCTAACCCAACTGCTTGGTTGAAATCAATTGCAGCGTCCGAATCATCCACCTCATCATTCGCAGATAAGCGGCTGGTTAATTCAGCCAAGTAAGGCGAGAGTGCGTCTCGAACAGCAGTGATATTTTCGAATTCGAACTGGTCAAGCCCCAGAATCCTCCCTATCGCCGACAGTATTTTCCAAGCCGGCCGCGATGAGCCGAGTGTTGGCACGACGGGACCAAACTCTTGGGCAGTCCCACTCATGTTCACAAACGTGCCGTGAGTTTCTGTAAATGGTGAAACTGGCAGCAACACCGTCGCGTAGTCCGAGGCCTCACCTTTGTAAGAAACTAACGAGACAACAGTTTTCGCGCGCGCCATAGCGGCTAGCGCCTCTCGCGGCACCTGCGTATCAGCGCTTAACTCAGCATGCAACACAAAGTATGCGTCCAAATCCGACTCGAACATCCGTTTCATTCCGAGGCCACCAGATTTTGGATAAAAACGAACAGCCTCGGCACCAAGCGTGTTCGCTCCCTCGGTCAGCAATCCAACTCGCGCACCCAGCATTTTGGCCAAGCGCCTGGCCAGTGACTCAATCTTCGATCTGTCGGGATGGTTTAGCGCCAACGCGCCGACAAAAATACCTTTTTTCTCCCCAGATACGAGCTCTCGTGACGCGCGCGATATTTCGTCTGATACGCTTACTGCATCAAAGGCCTGTGGAAGACTGGCGTTGGTCACTGTCGCCACAGCCTTGACAAGCTGAGCCAAAATTAACTTCATATTACTGGGCGCGGTGACGAGCTCCTGCGCCCGAGATGTTAATGGATGGCATCTCAAGGGATTTACAAAAATGAGCTGTCCATCTTGTTTCTCGACGGCTTTTCGCATTCGATACGCCAAAAGAGGGTGTTCCTTACGGATGTTCGACCCGATGACCAGTATCCTGTCGAGCGATTCAATTTCAGAAATCATCATCCCCAAATGAGGAATTGATCGACTTGCCGAGGAATCCGGATCAGACTGCCTCAATCGATAGTCAAGGTTCTCCGAACCCAGCCCTCTGACCAACTGCTGCAGAAGGAATAGTTCCTCGGTTGTGGACTGAGGAGAGGCTAACGCACCAAACTTGTTCCCAGAACCGTTCTTAATATCAGCGAGTTCACTTTCAATATGTGCAAGTGCGACGTCCCAACTCACTTCTTGCCACTCGCCTGACCTCTTCAGCATCGGCTGAGTTAATCGATCCTCGACATTCAATCCCTCATATGAGAATCGATCTCGATCGGAAATCCAACATTCATTTGTGTCTGGATTCTCATGCGGAACAACGCGAACAACACGGTCTTGTTTGACTTGTGCGACGAGATGAGAACCAAGCCCATCATGCGAGCTAACCGTTCTACGACGTGCAAGTTCCCAAGTACGCGCTGTGTAACGAAATGGCTTTGAGGTCAATGCCCCAACCGGGCACACATCAATCATGTTCCCTGAAATTTCAGATTCAACCGTTGAGCCCACGAATGACATGATCTCTGAGTGCTCTCCACGGCCCGCCATGCCAAGCTCCATCACCCCGGCAACCTCTTGACCAAATCGAACGCATCGTGTGCAGTGGATACAACGAGACATCTCCTCTGCGGAAATCAGCGGTCCTAGATCTTTATGTCCAACAACCCGCTTACCCTCAGAAAACCTTGACCCAGTGCCACCATATCCCACCGCAAGGTCTTGAAGTTGACACTCTCCGCCCTGATCACAGATCGGACAGTCTAGAGGGTGGTTGATCAAGAGAAACTCCATCACACTCTTTTGAGCGGTGCGAGCAAGGTCAGACTTTGTCGATACTTTCATTCCCTCCACGGCTGGAGTCGCGCATGCTGGTAGCGGCTTCGGCGCTTTCTCGACATCGACGAGACACATCCTACAATTCGCAGCGATCGAGAGCTCCTTGTGATAGCAAAAGTGTGGCACATGAATACCGAGCTCACGCGCAGCGTCCATCACGGTTTTACCTTGCTCGACCTCTACCGACTTTCCGTCAACCTCAAGCGTGATCATGCGTGCTCCACCAGGCATTTCTTATGTTGAACATGGTGTTCAAACTCATGCCGGAAATGTTCAATAAAACTCTTTACTGGAAGTGCCGCCGCGTCCCCTAACGCACATATTGTCCGTCCAGAGATATTGCTGGCAACGGACAGTAACTTATCGATATCTTCCTCAGTTCCTTGACCGCTCTCAATACGCTTAACCATGCGATATAGCCAGCCGGTACCCTCTCGACACGGAGTGCACTGACCGCAGGATTCCTCGTGGTAGAAATAAGAAAGTCTCAGCAGACAGCTCACCATGCAACGAGTCTCGTCCATGACGATCACAGCTCCAGACCCCAGCATCGAGCCTGCTTTGGCAATCGAGTCGTAATCCATGTCCGTCGCCATCATGACGTCGGCCGGAAGAACAGGCATCGATGAGCCCCCAGGAATGACTGCCTTCAATTTTTTGCCGCCTCGCATACCACCTGCCATTTCAAGCAGCTCGGGAAAAGGCGTTCCAAGTTTGATTTCGTAGTTTCCAGGAGTCTCAACATCTCCGGAAATCGAAAAAATCTTTGTACCACCGTTATTGGGTTTACCCAGCGCTAAAAACTCATCCGCTCCTTGCAACATCAGTTGCGGAACCGCAGCAAAGGTCTCGGTATTATTAATCGTCGTGGGCTTCCCGTACAAACCGTAAGACGCGGGGAACGGTGGTTTGAATCGAGGTTGGCCCTTTTTACCTTCGATCGACTCTAATAACGCAGTCTCTTCACCACAAATGTACGCACCAAATCCGTGGTGTGCGTGCAATTCAAACGAAATGTCAGAGTTCATGATTGAAGAACCGAGGTAACCTGCCGCTCTCGCCTCTTCGATCGCCTCTTCGAAGCGCTCATAGACTTCCCAAATTTCTCCGTGGATGTAGTTGTAGCCTACCGTTGCACCCATCGCGTAACCGGCAATCGCCATGCCTTCGATCACACTATGGGGGTTGTAGCGCAATATGTCTCGGTCCTTGAATGTGCCCGGCTCGCCCTCGTCTGAATTACATACGACGTACTTTTGCCCATCGCCCTTAGGCATGAAACTCCATTTCAAGCCCGTTGAAAATCCAGCGCCACCACGACCTCTTAGCGCTGATTTTTTGATTTCCGATACAACATCCTCAGGTGATAATTTTTCAGTGATAATCTTTCTTAGCGCTTGGTAACCCCCTCGCTGCTCGTAATCAGCGAGTCGCCAATTAAGCCCATCGATATCGCGCATGATGACCGCATCTGGACCGTAGCTACCTTTAGGAAAAGGAACCTTTGACGTAATCATTTCGACTTCAACTCCGTGATTAACTCGACCAAATTTTCTTTTTCAATTCGCGTCTTCATTTCTCGATCATTGACGATGAATACGGGTGCATCTCCACAAGCGCCCATACATTCAGCTTCTTTTAGCGTGAACATGCCATCACTGGTGGTCTCGTTGTAATTGATCCCAAGCAACTTCTGTAATTCACTCGCCACCTCGTTTGCACCCCTCAACGCGCACGGCAAATTGGTACATACCGCGATCTTGAATCGACCAGGTTTATCTAAGTTGTACATCCCATAAAACGTCGCCACTTCCCACACCGCTATAGGACGCATATCGAGATATTCCGCAACGCTTTCAACGACATCTTTACTGATCCATCCCAACTCATGTTGAGCGATCGCAAGTGCTGCCATCACGGCAGAGGATTTTCGTTCGGGGGGATACTTGGCGATCTCCTTGTCGATAGCGCTGAAAGCGTCGTGGCTCAGTGCAGTTGTCTCACTCATCGGTCAATTTCTCCAAATACGACGTCTTGAGTACCGATGATCGCGACCAAATCAGCGATCATGTGTCCTCGAGTCATTTCGTCCATCGCCGACAAATGTGCAAATCCTGGCGCGCGTATTTTTAAACGATACGGCTTATTCGCACCATCTGATACCAAGTAAATACCAAATTCTCCTTTTGGAGCCTCCACAGCTGAGTACACTTCTCCAGACGGGACATGCATCCCTTCTGTAAAGAGCTTGAAATGGTGAATCAAGTCTTCCATATTGGACTTCATGTCTTCGCGGCTTGGCGGTGCGACCTTAGTATCCTGGGTAATCACCGGACCAGGATTCTGTCTTAACCAGTCAATGCACTGTTTGATGATTCGGTTTGACTGCCGCATTTCCTCGACTCGGACTAAATATCGGTCATAGCAGTCCCCGTTAGTACCGAGTGCCACATCAAAATCAACCGCATGATAGGCGTCGTAGGGCTGTTTTTTACGAAGATCCCAAGCAACCCCGGAACCTCGAAGCATTGGCCCCGTAAAACCAAGTGCGATCGCTCGCTCAGGCGACACAACACCGATGCCGACCGTGCGCTGTTTCCAAATTCGGTTATCGGTTAATAGCGTCTCGTATTCGTCAACTTTCTCTGGAAAACGATCGACGAAATCCTCGATGAAATCGAGCATGGACCCTTGGCGGTTCTCATTCAGCCGATTAATATCTTTTTGGTTTCTGAACTTCGATACTTCATATTGCGGCATCGAATCAGGCAGATCGCGATAAACACCACCCGGACGATAGTACGCCGAGTGTAATCTCGCGCCAGAAACTGCCTCGTAGCAATCCATCAAATCCTCTCGCTCTCGAAAGCAATAGAGGAACATCGTCATCGCGCCCACGTCGAGTGCGTGAGCCCCAAGCCATAACAGATGATTCAAAATGCGAGTGATCTCATCGAACATGACCCGAATGTACTGAGCACGAATCGGCACCTCGGCACCTAGAAGCTTTTCTATCGCAAGTACGTATGCGTGCTCATTACACATCATCGACACATAGTCGAGTCGATCCATGTACGGGACAGACTGTAGGAACGTCTTGTGTTCAGCGAGTTTTTCCGTTCCTCGATGAAGAAGACCAATATGAGGGTCAATCCTCTCAATCACCTCACCATCAAGCTCTAGGACCAGGCGCAGGACGCCGTGCGCTGCCGGGTGCTGCGGCCCAAAATTCATCGTGTAGTTCTTAATCTCAGCCACGACAAATCACCTCTAATTGATGGGTTCGAGATAACATCAGTCGCCTCCCCCATAAGACTCTTCTCTGATGACCCTCGGCACAATTTCCCGTGGCTCAATCGTGACTGGTTGGTAGATGACACGCTTTTCTACTGGGTCGTACCTCATCTCAACATTGCCAGATAGAGGGAAATCTTTCCTAAGTGGGTGCCCCACAAATCCGTAATCTGTCAAAATGCGGCGCAGGTCGGGGTGTCCTTCAAAGACGATCCCAAACAAGTCGAACGCTTCTCGCTCAAACCAGTTGGCCCCAGCCCATAAGCCCACGACCGACTGAACCGAGGGCTGCTCGTCGTCACTACAAAAAACTTTTACACGAAGACGATAATTCAGATCCATCGATAGTAAGTGATAGATCACGGCAAAACGACCAGGATGCGAGCCATCGTGCCCCTGATAATCAAGGCCACATAAATCAACCAACTGAGTAAACCGGGTTTTGTCGCTGTCTCGAAGACGCTTCAAGTTTTCAATAAGGTCCGAGTGGCCAAGGACCAGGGTGACCTCGTTCCTATCTACCGTCACCTCGAGGTCAGATCTTACAAGTGCTTCCTTCAATCCTAAGATCAAGTTGTCTGTTCGTAAACTCATATAGCTAGATCGCCTATCAAATCTATCTGGAGATCGTGTTCGTACGCTTGATCTTGTTTTGAAGCTGAACGATACCGTAGAGCAATGCTTCTGCAGTCGGCGGGCATCCAGGCACATAAACGTCTACAGGGACGATTCGGTCGCAACCGCGAACCACGGAGTAAGAGTAGTGATAGTAGCCACCGCCGTTGGCACACGACCCCATCGATATTACCCAACGCGGCTCCGCCATCTGGTCGTACACCTTGCGTAACGCTGGCGCCATTTTGTTACATAGCGTTCCCGCAACAATCATCAAATCCGACTGCCGTGGACTGGGCCGAAACACAACGCCAAAACGGTCAAGATCGTACCGGGATGCACCGGCATGCATCATCTCAACCGCACAACAGGCCAGACCAAAAGTCATTGGCCAAAGCGATCCTGTTCGTGTCCAGTTAACGACTGCGTCCACCGTCGTCGTCACAAATCCTTTTTCTTGAATTTCTTCAACTATCATCTTTTGGTTAATCCCACTCTAGGGCGCCTTTTTTCCACTCATAGATAAAACCGACGACCAGCAAAGCTAAAAAAATCATCATCGCGATGAACCCAGTCAAGCCAATGTGATCTAGAGCCACCGCCCAGGGAAAGAGAAACGCAATTTCTAAATCAAAAATGATGAATAGGATCGCCACGAGGTAGTAACGAACATCAAACTTTGTTCTCGCATCTTCGAATGCATCAAAACCACACTCGTAAGGTGACAGCTTCTCGGGGTCAGGCTTGTGCGATTTCAATCCACGACTCAATACCGAACCAAGGAGCGGCAAGACGAGACCGATGGAGACACCGACAATTATGAACAGCAAAATAGGGAAATATTCTGTCAACATCTCTTACATTTCATGAAACTAAGCGGGAATTGGTCCAACACACTACAAAACAGACCAAATCAGCCCAAAAAGATTCAGGTAAACAACAAATTTTGGTGCAGACGGCGAGAATCGAACTCGCACGACTTTCGTCACAGCCCCCTCAAGACTGCGTGTCTACCAATTCCACCACGTCTGCATAACTTCTTAATACTCTCTTAAACTGCGCGTCTTGCCGATCCCCTACTTGGGAATCTCATTCACTTTAGAGTCACTCGACTGCTCGACCGTTTCTGCCTCGGCATCAACTGGCGCCGTGATCGTCGCACCAGACATCACGCCGACAGAACGGGTGGCATCGAACTGAATGAAACTTAATCCAAGACTTGTTAGGAAGAAAATTGTCGCAAAAATCGCCGTCGCTCGGCTCAAAAAATTCGCTGATCCGCTCGCTCCAAACAAACTACCCGACGACCCACTGCCAAACGCCGCTCCCATATCAGCGCCTTTGCCATGCTGCATGAGCACAAGACCGATAACGCCTAGGGCTGCTATGACATGAATGATTAAAACTATAAAGTCCATAATATTTCGCTCTTAATTAACTGCCGCCGAAGCTGCACGACAAATCGCTAAAAAATCCTCCGGGTTGAGAGAAGCGCCACCGATCAACCCGCCATCAATATCCTTTTGACCGAATAATGATTCCGCATTATCCGGTTTAACACTCCCGCCGTAGAGAATCCGCAGGGATTCCGCCACTGACGAGTCTTTTCGCTCAACCCTCTCTCGCAAAAATCGATGAACCGCCTGAGCCTCATCAGGTTTTGCAGTTAATCCTGTGCCAATCGCCCAAACTGGCTCGTAAGCGAGTACTGACCGACCAATACCCGCCACACCGACGCATTCGATCGCTGCTTCGAGTTGCGCGCCGACAATCTCGAATGTTGAACCGGCTTCCCGCTCTTCTAACGTCTCGCCAACGCAGATTATTGGCTGGATATCAGCACTCAAGAGCGCTTTTGCTTTAAGTCCAACAAGCTCGCTCGATTCGCCATACAAACTTCTTCTCTCAGAGTGCCCCACGATCGCGTAAGACACACCAAAATCAGTCAACATAGAGGCTGAAATCTCGCCGGTGTAAGCCCCGCCAGCATGTTCACTGACGTTCTGCGCACCCCATTTAACCCCAGAGCCTTCCAAAATTAATTGCGTTTGCCCAAGGTATAGAAACGGTACACAGACACCAACGTCACAGGTTTCGCCCTCGATACCACCGACCACACCACCCAAAAGGTCAGCGTTCGGTTTCAGAGAACCATTCATTTTCCAGTTCCCCACGACCAAAGGTGCTCTTCCCATGCGTTGCCCCTACGTAAAACCGCGAGATTTTACCGTTTTTGGCCTGTGTTGGTCAAACGAGTTAGTTTGTACCTAAACAACGCGCTGAACACTCTTAAGCCGGCGGGATTACCCGAATCTGCCGGTTATGTAGTCTTCAGTGGCTTTTACTGCTGGTTTAATGAAAATAGTGGTTGTCTCGTTAAATTCAATCATTTCACCCAGATACATATATGCCGTGTAATTCGATACTCTGGCTGCCTGCTGCATGTTGTGAGTCACCATGGCAATCGTGTAATCCGTGGCTAACTCAACAACAAGCTCCTCGATCTTGGCAGTTGATATCGGGTCGAGAGCCGATGTAGGCTCATCAAGCAAAAGTACCTCAGGCTTAACAGCGATTCCTCGGGCAATACAGAGCCTTTGTTGCTGCCCCCCGGACAGGCTAAGACCGCTTTGCGTCAATTTGTCTTTAACTTCATCCCACAAGGCTGCTTTTCTCAAAGCCCACTCAACGCGCTCCTCCATGTCATAAGAGCTCAGTTTTTCGTACAACCTGACCCCGAACGATACATTTTCGAAAATTGACATGGGAAACGGTGTCGGCTTCTGAAAAACCATCCCTATTTTGGCGCGTATTTGATTGACGTCTTCTTTTTTATTCAGAATGTTTCGCCCGTTAAAAATCACCTCTCCCTCAGCCCTGTGCCCTGGATACAAGTCAAACATTCTGTTCAACGTGCGAAGCAAGGTTGACTTACCGCACCCCGATGGGCCAATAAACGCTGTTATTTTATTTTCAGGGATAGAGAGAGATACGTCTTTGAGGCCTTGAAAATCTCCGTAAAAAAAATTGAGATTTTTAATATCAAGTTTCGCGGGCTCAATCGGCGTGATGGTGGCTGAATGTGTCATTAGTTATGAGATGTTTCGTTTTGTAGGACTAGATTTGTTTCTTACTCGTCATAGATCTTGCGATGATGGATAAAAACAAAACTGCAAAGGTGATGAGAAGCGCTCCTACCCAGGCTAGCGACTTCCAATCTTCAAATGGACTCATCGCAAACTGAAAGATGACTACAGGTAAATTTGCCATCGGAGAATCGAGATCGGATGTCCAAAATTGATTATTTAGCGCGGTAAATAGCAATGGGGCTGTCTCTCCACTGATACGAGCGATAGCTAGTAGAACACCGGTGGTCACGCCCGCCTTAGCAGCCCGGAGGGTGACCATAAAGATGATTTTCCATTTGGGAGCACCCAAAGCAGCTGCCGCCTCTCTTAGGCTATTTGGCACCAATAAGAGCATGTTATCTGTCGATCGCACGATCACTGGTATGGCAATCAATGTGAGCGCGAACGCACCCGCCCAGCCCGAAAAATGTTTCACGTTGGCAACGTAGATTGCGTAGATAAACAATCCGAGCACGATGGATGGTGCAGAGAGCAAAATATCATTCACGAATCGTGTTACCGGCGTCACCCAGCCCTTTTGCCCGTACTCAGCCAAATAAATGCCTGCCATCACACCGATTGGTATCGCGATAAAGATAGCAACTGAGACCATCAACAAGCTGCCAAAGATCGCATTCAATAAGCCTCCCGACTCTCCTGGAGGCGGGGTCATCTCAGTGAAAACCGCTATCGATATACCATCGATCCCCTTAACAACTAACGACGATAAGATCCAGAACAGAATTCCCAAACCAAGCACCATTGCGACCATGGATAGGATGAGTCCAACCTTGTTCGTGAGTAGCCTTTTTGTATATAGATCCATAACGCGCTCGCCGTTTAGGCTCCCTCTTTCCTAGTGACTCGTAATAGGAATAGCTTCGCAACCGACAGCACTAGAAAAGTAATTCCAAACAAAATCAGCCCTAATGTGATTAGGGCCGACTCGTGTAGCCCGCTCCCAGCCTCAGCGAATTCATTCGCCAGAATGGACGCAATACTATTTCCAGGATTAAACAATCCCGTACTGAATTCGTAAGCGTTTCCAATCACAAAAGTTACAGCCATAGTCTCACCGAGAGCCCTGCCAAGACCGAGCATAATGCCGCCGACGACCCCCGACTTCGTATACGGAAGCACAACGTGCCTAACGACCTCCCACGTGGATGATCCAAGGCCATACGCTGACTCCTTAAGGATGGCAGGTACAACATCAAACACATCTCGCATCACTGCGGCGATGAATGGGACCACCATGAAGGCGAGTATTATGCCCGCCGTAAGTACGCCAATGCCCATTGGTGGGCCATCAAATAAGGGGCCAAAAATAGGAATCGGCAACAGCCATTCTTGAAGGTAGGGCTGAACATGATCTGCGAAAAATGGAGCGAATATGAACAAACCCCACATGCCGTAAATAATGCTTGGCACAGCTGCCAAAAGCTCGATCATGGTGCCGAGTGGAGTTTTGAGTCGCGCAGGACATAACTCCGTAAGAAAAATAGCAATTCCGAAACTTAATGGGATAGCAATCAGGAGAGCAATAGCAGAAGTAACCAATGTCCCTAATATGGGATTAAGTCCTCCGTATTGATCTGTAACGGGGTTCCAGTCCGGGCTAACTAAAAATCCTGGCCCGAATTCACGAAAAACGGGGAGCGACCCAACAATCAAGGAACCGATAATGGCTACAAGGATTCCGAGAACGGCGATAGCAAAAAAGCGAGCGGCGCTACCAAACAATATATCTTGCCGCCTGTTCCTTATTGTGATCTTGGATGCGTCGTTGGGGTTGAGCATAGTATTTTGTAAGCCGCTATCTCCAAGTCTTTAAATGTTAAATCTTAGCCAGCGCGTCCATTCTAAATGAACTCTGGGCCCCTTAGGGCCCAGAGCTATTCTATCCATATGAAGATGTTACTACGGTTTACCAAAGAGGACTTCCCGAGGCGTCTTTGATCTCGCTAGCCCACTTACTTCGTATATTCTCGACCACATTCTCAGGCATCGCGACATACGACAATTCGTCAGCCATCGCCGCGCCGTTATCGAAAGCCCACGAATAAAATGTCAACGCGGCTTTGACGCGCTCCGGATTATCGGGTGCTTTGTAAACGATAATGAACGACGCACCAGTAATTGGCCAACTTTGCTCACCGGGTTGGTCGGTCAAGATCACGTAGTAACCGTCCGCGCCCTCCCAATCAGCGTTCGCGGCAGCGGCAGCAAACGTCTCAGATGAGGGAGCAGCAAAAGTACCAGTTTTATTTTTCAAGAGAACGTGGTTAAGAGCATTTTTTTTGGCATAGGCGTACTCAACATAGCCGATACCTCCTTTGATTCTCTGAATGTATGCGGCAACGCCCTCGTTACCTTTACCTCCAACACCTGTAGGCCAAGCTACCGCTTTCCCAACACCAACCTGCTCTGACCATGACTGACTGACTTTCGCTAAATAGTCGGTAAACAAAAAAGTGGTTCCTGATCCATCAGCCCTGCGAACTACCGTAATTTTTTTATTTGGTAGCGTTATGCCTTCATTTAGGGCGGCGATTCTTGGGTCATTCCAGTTCTTGATCACACCAAGAAATATGTCAGCTAACACCGGCCCATCTAATTTCAAATCACCGGGTTTAAAACCCTCCAAATTGACCACCGGCACTACTCCACCGATAATCGCTGGAAATTGCATCATGCCAAACTCATTCAGATCCGCTGGCTTCAGGGGAGCATCCGAAGCTCCGAAATCTACAGTTTTTGCCTTAATCTGTTTGACGCCCGCACCGGATCCAATTGACTGATAATTTAACCCTACCCCGGTCTCTTTCTTGTACGCTGAGGCCCATTTCGCATAGATCGGATACGGAAACGTAGCACCGGCTCCAGTAATATCAGCTGCGCGCAGTCCCGAAGACGCCAGTATTAAAGCCCCCAAGAGCGCGATATTAAACGTGATTTTTTTTACCATGTAGAACTCCCAGTCGAAAAAATGATTTTGCTAGGGCTGGATTCTAGCCATGCAATATTACGAATACGTTACAGCCGGATCTGGCGACCTTGCCCGTGGGCAAAGCCAGTGATTAGGAGAGTATTGATCTAACGCCGGCCTCAAGCTCTGCCGAGGCTTGGGTGACTTTCGATAGGTCCTCTCCCTCAACCATAATGCGTATTAGGGGCTCAGTGCCTGACTGTCTGATTAGCACCCGATACCTCTCACCTAGCTTTTCGCCAGCTTTTTCCCCTAAATTTTTCGCCCGAGAAAATTGTTCAGCGCTTACGCTCGATTCAAGTCGAACATTTTTTAGCACTTGGGGGTACAACTCCACTCCGTCGAGAGATTGCGACAGGGACTGCTTTTTATCGCATAAAACGGATAGGACTTGCAGCGCAGATACAATTCCATCCCCCGTCGTGTGTTTGTCGAGACAGAGTATGTGGCCCGACCCCTCCCCCCCGGTCACCCATTGCTTTTCGACTAGCTTTTCGTGGACGTAGCGATCTCCCACTGCCGAACGAACGAAATCGATGCCCAACGAATTGAGCGCATTCTCGATCGCAAGATTCGTCATTAGCGTTCCAACCACCCCTTTGCCGTCATGCGACTTGCTCCTCGCGATCACATAAAGAAGCTGATCGCCATCGAACAATCGCCCATTCGAGTCGATCATCATCAAACGGTCTCCATCACCATCAAAGGCGACACCAAAGTCAGCTTTTTCACGGAGCACGGTTTTAATTAATGCCCCAGGGTGCAACGCGCCACAATCCCGATTGATATTCATGCCATCTGGCTCGGCACCAATCACGACTACCTCTGCTCCCAATTCGCGAAATACGGACGGTGCAACTTGGTACGTAGCTCCATGAGCGCAATCTAAGACTATTTTTTTTCCAGTCAAAGAAAGTGTGTCAGGAAACGTCTGCTTGCAAAATTCGACATATCGCCCAGATGCGTCAGTGACTCGTCGAGCCTTACCAGTATCTTGTGAATAGGGAAGATCTGTAGATCGATCTAAAAAGCCCTCGATCTCGAGCTCAATAGCATCAGGTAACTTCTTGCCCTCGCTCGAGAAAAACTTAATCCCATTATCTTGATACGGATTGTGTGACGCCGAGATCACGATGCCCGCGTTTAATCGTAGCGCCCGAGTGAGATAAGCCACACCAGGAGTAGGAATTGGACCAGCTAACAAAATATCAGCCCCAGCAGCTGCGAGACCAGACTGTAAGGCCGACTCAAGCATATACCCAGAGAGCCGAGTATCTTTGCCGATCAATACGGTTGCCTTGCCCTCCGGTTTACCGCTACCCCCTTTAGCAGCGAACACTTTCCCTGCCGCAAAACCGAGCCTTACCATAAACTCCGGAGTAATGGGGTCCTGACCAACTACACCCCGAATTCCATCCGTTCCAAAAAATTTCTTGGCCAAAAAATCACCTCTTACACTTACTTGTGCCGCTCAAGCTCTCTCCATATCAGCAGCGCATCTTTGGTTTCGTTGACGTCGTGTACGCGTATGATATCGGCTCCTCGAATCGCTGCAAGAACAGCGGACGAAATACTGGCGCCCAAACGGTCCTTCGGGTCCGTTTTACCCGTAATGTGCCCTAACATGGATTTCCTCGACAGCCCCACCAACACAGGCAACCCCTCGACTCGTATTTTTTCGAGGTTATTCAGCAAAGTAAGGTTGTGGTCTATCGTTTTTCCGAAACCGAAACCTGGGTCGATCACGATACTCTCTCGAGATACCCCCGCATCAATCAAGACATTAACTCTATTGGCAAGAAAACGCTGCACGTCCGCTACGACATCATCGTACGTTGGTGCATCCTGCATGTCTTTGGGGGCACCCTTCATGTGCATCACACACACACCGATATTCTTAGTGGCTATTAGTCTCGCAGTTTCCTGATTGGCAACCCCGGTAATGTCATTGATCATGCAGGCGCCCTGATCCGCGACCTCATGCATCAGGGCCAGTTTATTGGTATCAACCGATACAGGAATACCCATTTTCACAAGCTCAGTGAGCACCGGTAATACTCGAGACCTCTCTGTCTCTAGGGTCACAAGCTCCGCGCCTGGCCGTGTCGACTCCCCTCCGATGTCAACCAGATCTGCCCCCTGAGCTACAAGACGCTCGGCGAAGGCAATTGCTTTAGCGGGATCAATAAAGTCCCCCCCATCCGAAAAAGAGTCGGGGGTGACGTTCACCACCCCCATGATGAGAGGGCGCTCTAGGTCAAACCGAAACTCGCCGCAGACCAGTTGACGGATCACCAGTGCCTCTGGGCTATGGCGAGGATATCAATCTGGCGAAAACAAGGTTACGACTCCTCGGCAGGCCGAATCGTTGGCTCTGGGCTAGGCGTATCTGACGGCGGCTTTGGCTCACTGGAAGACTGGCTGGGCTTAGGTGGTCTCGGTGGTTTGCCGTCCATGATATCGTTCACCTGATCCGCATCGATGGTTTCCCAGTCGAGCAACGCAGTAGCCATCGCTTCAACTTTATCTCGATTATCCTCAAGTAGCTTCCGCGCCAGGCCGTAGCGCTCGTCAATAATTTTCCGAATCTCTGCGTCAACCTGCTGCATCGTTGCCTCGGATAAATTCTTTTGTGTCGTAACCGATCGACCTAGGAAGACCTCACCCTCATTCTCACCATAGACCATCGTACCAAGCTCAGAGCTCATCCCCCACTGTGTGACCATTTTTCTTGCCATATCGGTCGCGCGTTCAAAATCGTTTGAAGCACCCGTGGTCATCTGGTCCATAAAGAGCTCCTCCGCGATCCTCCCTCCGAACAAGACAGAGATATTTTGCAAAATTTGCTCTTTGTCCATACTGTAACGATCTTCTTGGGGAAGCTGCATCGTCACACCTAGCGCACGCCCCCTCGGGATGATCGTGACCTTGTGGACTGGATCAGTTTTTGAAAGCAGCTTAGCAACCACCGCGTGACCAGACTCATGGTAAGCAGTATTCTTCCGCTCATGCTCTGGCATCACCATAGAGCGCCGTTCCGCACCCATCATGATCTTATCTTTGGCTCGCTCAAAATCGTCCATATCAACAAGGCGTTTACTCGCTCGAGCAGCAAAAAGCGCCGCCTCGTTGACCAAATTCGCAAGATCGGCACCCGAGAACCCAGGAGTTCCCCGCGCAAGAATATCTGCCTTCACATCAGGACCAACAGGGACCTTTCGCATGTGCACCATCAATATCTGCTCACGGCCTCGGATATCTGGAAGTGGGACCACAACCTGTCGATCAAAACGTCCAGGGCGTAACAAAGCCGGGTCTAACACATCAGGGCGGTTCGTCGCCGCAATCACAATCACCCCAGATCCTGTCTCAAATCCATCCATCTCGACGAGCAACTGGTTGAGAGTCTGTTCTCTCTCGTCGTTTCCGCCCCCAAGACCCGCACCTCGCTGTCGGCCAACCGCGTCAATTTCATCGATAAATACGATACAGGGAGAGTGCTTTTTAGCATTCTCGAACATGTCACGCACCCGCGCCGCGCCAACACCCACAAACATCTCAACGAAGTCCGAGCCTGAAATCGAGAAAAAAGGCACCTTCGCTTCACCGGCAATCGCTTTAGCCAAAAGAGTTTTACCCGTTCCTGGCGAGCCAACCATCAAAACGCCTCGAGGAATCCTGCCACCGAGCTTTTGAAATTTTCCAGGATCTCTTAAAAAGTCGACTAGCTCAGAGACTTCCTCTTTTGCCTCTTCGCAACCAGCTACGTCCGCAAATGTGACGCCGTTATTGGTGTCATCAAGCATTCTCGCTTTACTCTTACCAAAAGAAAAAGCACCACCACGGCCACCACCTTGCATTTGTCTCATGAAGAAGATCCACACGCCAATCAATAGCAGCATGGGGAACCATGAGACGAAGATATTCATAAGCAGCGAGGGTTCCTCCTCAGGTTTGGCCTCAACGACAACACCTGCCTTTAATAAATCTGACACGAGCCACGGATCGGAAGGAGAATAGACGGTATAGCGCTGACCATCAGATTTTTGAACGCTTAAATTACGCCCGTCAATTGTGACACCCGCAACACCACCCGTATTCACATCTTGAATGAAACGTGAATAAGGTACAGAACTTTGTTGCTGGTGCCTTGCGCTGAACTGGTTAAACACCGTCATCAGCACAAGAGCGATAACTAACCAGACTGCAATATTCTTAACCGTATTATTCAACACTAACTCCTAATCGATGCATCAAACTGACTTAACTAGCCTGTATTTTAGACCTTTTCCCAACACACTTAAGGCAATGCTTACTTGATTTTGTTCAAACCAACTAAAAAAAACTCACTTGAGCGATCTCTCGAGGCTTTCGGTTTGAACCGTTGGGTGCGTTTGAAATATTGCTGTACTTGAGATTTGAATTCATCGGACCCCACGCCCTCAAAACACTTCACAACCAAATGACCACCCACCTTCATGTGACTGACAGCAAAATCCAGTGCCAACTCGGCAAGGTTCAGCCACCTTGATTGATCAAGTACCTTAACACCACTTATGTTGGGGGCCATGTCCGAAATAACAAGGTCGGCTAAACGGCCGCCCAATGTGCCAGTTAACTGCTCTTCGATATCGGAGTCTTGAAAATCGCCTTGTATGAAGGTGACCCCGGGCAATGGAGCCATCTCAAGTAAATCCAAAGCCACGACTACCCCATCGCCTCCCAGTTCTCGGGTAATGACTTGGCTCCAACCACCGGGCGCAGCACCAAGATCAACGACCACACTTCCTTTCGAGACGATTGAATATTTTTGAATGATTTCGATTAACTTGAATGAAGCTCTCGATCGCCAACCGTCACTCTGCGCACGCTTCACGAACTCGTCCGAGACGTGCTCCTGCATCCAAGTTTTTCTCGACTTTGCCATAATTTAAGAAAGATGACTCTGTAGTTTCCGATTACAATACGTCGCTCTCAGTTAAACAACCTCGCGAACAGATGGACAACAAAACAAAAAAAACTCTCAAAGCGCGCGCTCACCATCTGAATCCGGTTGTCATAGTAGGCGACAAAGGCCTCAGCAAAGCTGTGCTGAAAGAAATAGACGTCGCTCTTAAAGCACACGAGCTAATCAAGATTAAACTACAAAGCGATGATCGAGAGGAGCGAAGAGCAATGGGGGTAGAAATCTGCGACAAGCTTGCTGCGCACCCGATTGGCTCGATCGGAAAGATTGTCGTGATCTATCGTGAACACATCGAACCTGACTCCGAATAATGACAACGCGCAGACCCTCAGGCGATATTTCCGCAATCGAGCTTAGATATATCTAACACCAAGAATTTCGTACTCCCTGATCCCGCCTGGCGCATCCACCTCAGCAACATCACCCTCGACCTTTCCAATTAGGGCTCGAGCTATCGGTGAACTCACAGAGATTTTTCCCTCTTTAATGTCAGCCTCATCGTCCCCAACGATTTGATAGGTGACCTCTTTATCCGATTCTAGATCACATAAATCGACAGTAGCGCCGAAAACACATCTTCCATCGGCATCAAGGGTCGTGGGATCAATGATCTGAGCGTTCGATAACTTCGACTCCAACTCCATGATTCGACCCTCGATAAACCCCTGGCGCTCTTTCGCGGCGTCATACTCTGCGTTCTCCGAAAGATCACCGTGTGCTCTTGCTTCTTGTATCGCCGCAATAACAGATGGCCGCTCTTCGGTCTTGAGCGAATGAAGCTCTTGCCGAAGTTGCTCTGCCCCCACCACTGTCAATGGAATTTTCATCGTTGATATCCCCTACTTGGATAAGCCTTCACGGACAATCGTAAAATTAATGTAGTTGTTGATGTGCACTTTGAACAGAACACACAGTCAATTCGGAGATCTTACGAATCCCTGAAATGGCTGCTCTCGCACCCGCGAGCGTTGTGTAATACGTCACTCGCCCCTGTAATGCAGTTCGCCTGATAGAGTAAGAGTCCTGAATCGATGATCTTGTGTCACCCACCGTGTTGATGATCATCGCAATCTCTCCGTTTTTGATCATATCAACGATGTGTGGCCTACCCTCAGCAACTTTGTTCACTGCCACCACCTCGAGTCCGGCTTTTGCCAGCGCGTCAGCCGTGCCCCTCGTCGCAACCAGCTCGAATCCAGCGTCAATAAAAGAGCGGCCGATATCGATCGTTGCATCTTTATCCTCGTCACGCACACTGATAAATACTTTTCCCTCGACAGGCATCAGCACTCCCGCCGCGAGCTGAGATTTCACGAATGCTTCACCGAAGGTGCTGCCTGTCCCCATGACTTCTCCCGTGGAGCGCATTTCCGGGCCCAAAATCGTGTCTACGCCAGGGAACTTGATGAACGGGAACACGGCTTCTTTTACCGAATAGTAAGGAGGAATAATTTCCTCAGTCACACCGATCGAAGCAAGTTTCTCACCTGCCATCACGCGGGCGGCTACTTTCGCTAATGGCCGACCGATCGCCTTAGAGACATAGGGAACTGTTCGCGACGCACGAGGATTCACCTCTAGAACATAGATCTCTCGCCCCTTGACTGCAAATTGAATATTCATCAATCCAATCACCTGCAAACCTTTTGCAAGCGCAACGGTTTGCTCGCGTAATTCGTCTTGCAAAGATTTGTCCAAGCTGTAGGGCGGTAGAGAACAGGCCGAGTCGCCACTGTGAACGCCAGCTTGTTCGATATGCTCCATAATGCCGCCGATGATGACGTCCTCTCCATCGCAAATGGCATCAACGTCGACTTCAATGGCATCATTTAAAAACCGATCTAACAGAACAGGACTATCGTTACTCACTTTCACTGCCTCACTCATGTAACGCTCGAGGTCAGATTGTTGTCGCACAATTTCCATTGCACGCCCTCCCAAGACGTACGATGGCCTGACGACTAAGGGGTAACCAATATCCTCGGCAAGTTTAAGCGCCTCCGCCGGGCTCCTGGCGGTTCTATTGGGGGGCTGCTTCAGTTGTAGTGAGTTAATCAATTGCTGGAACCGCTCTCTATCTTCCGCCGCATCGATCATGTCGGGACTCGTACCGATAATGGGAACCCCTGCTTGATTCAATCCATCAGCAAGCTTTAAAGGTGTCTGCCCACCGTATTGGACGATTACACCCTGTGGCTTCTCGATCTCCACAATCTCAAGTACGTCCTCAAGGGTAAGCGGTTCAAAGTAAAGCCGGTTCGATGTGTCGTAATCCGTCGATACGGTCTCGGGGTTACAGTTAACCATGATCGTTTCGTACCCGACCTCACGGAGCGCGAGCGACGCATGCACGCAACAATAGTCAAACTCAATACCTTGACCTATGCGGTTAGGCCCACCGCCCAAAACCATAATTTTTTTATTTGTCGTCGGCCTTGACTCGCACTCCTCTTCATACGTTGAATACATGTAAGCCGTCTTCGTGTCGAACTCAGCAGCGCACGTATCCACTCTTTTAAATACCGGCCGAATGGATGATTCGTGCCTTAGGCGACGAACGTCGAACTCCGAGCAATTCAACAACGAGGCAAGTCTTCGATCTGAAAACCCCTTGCTTTTAAGCCGTCTTAGGTCTGATGGCTCTAGGTGATCCAGCGATTGAGACGTGAGGCTGCTCTCCTCTTTAACGATGTCCTCGATATAAGCCAAAAACCAACGATCGATTTTTGTCGCCTGATACAAGGCTTCTAAGGTCATCCCGAGCCGAAACCCGTCCGCAACAAACAGTATCCTCTCTGGACCAGGACTCGATATCTCGCCCTGAACGACCGTCAGGTCGTCAGTCCTATTATCCAGTCCATCAATCCCTATCTCGAGCCCCCTAAGTGCCTTTTGGAATGACTCTTGAAACGTGCGGCCCATTGCCATCACCTCGCCGACGGATTTCATCTGGGTTGTTAGCCGCGAATCTGCGTCGGGAAACTTCTCGAATGCGAATCGCGGAATTTTAGTGACCACATAATCGATGGTTGGCTCAAAAGATGCCGGCGTTTGGCCACCAGTGATGTCGTTTTTCAACTCATCGAGTGTGTAGCCAACCGCCAATTTTGCTGCGACCTTTGCTATCGGGAAACCAGTTGCTTTCGATGCTAACGCAGAGGATCGAGATACACGTGGGTTCATCTCAATAACGGTCATACGCCCGTTTTCTGGATTGATCGCGAACTGAACATTCGAGCCGCCCGTATCGACTCCAATTTCACGCAACACCGCAATCGAGGCATTACGCATGATTTGATATTCTTTATCGGTAAGGGTCTGTGCAGGAGCGACCGTTATCGAATCGCCCGTGTGCACACCCATCGGGTCGAGATTTTCTATTGAGCAGATGATGATGCAATTATCGCTTCTGTCCCTGACGACCTCCATCTCGAATTCTTTCCAACCAATAACGGACTCCTCAATGAGTACCTCATTGGTTGGCGACGCATCGATTCCGCGCTCAATAATGTCAACAAACTCTTCTTTGTTATATGCAATTCCACCGCCCGTGCCGCCGAGCGTGAACGACGGCCTAATAATTGCAGGATAACCTATGAGGGACTGGACCTGCATCGCCTCTTCTAAGCTGTGCGCGATCATCGATCTTGGACTTTCCAACCCGATCCGAGTCATCGCAGCTTTGAATTTCTCGCGATCTTCAGCTTTATCTATCGCCTCCTGAGTGGCGCCAATCATTTCTACGCCATGCTTATCCAAGACACCATGCTTACTGAGATCAAGAGCACAATTGAGTGCCGTTTGACCACCCATCGTCGGCAAAAGCGCATCAGGCTTCTCGGAGGCGATGATTTTTTCCACGACTTGCCAAGTAATTGGCTCGATGTAGGTAACGTCGGCTAACTCCGGGTCCGTCATAATCGTAGCCGGATTTGAATTAACCAAGATGACACGGTAACCCTCGTCTCTAAGCGCCTTACACGCTTGAGCGCCCGAATAATCAAATTCGCAAGCCTGACCAATCACGATAGGCCCCGCACCGATAATCAAGATGGATTTAATGTCTGATCTCTTTGGCATATATGCTCGTAAACTTAATTGGTTTTCGCTCGATCGATCTCAGAAATAAACCGATCAAACAAATAACTCACATCATGGGGCCCCGGACTCGCCTCTGGATGTCCCTGAAAGGAGAAGGCAGGGACGTCTGTCCTCTCTATACCCTGAAGACTTCCATCGAATAACGAGACGTGAGTTGCCTTGACGTTGTCAGGCAACGAATTCTCGTCAACTTGAAATCCGTGATTTTGGCTCGTTATGAGTACTTGCTCCGTGCCAAGATCCTTCACAGGATGGTTCGCCCCATGGTGACCAAATTTCATCTTCTGAGTTCGCGCTCCGCTTGCGAGTGCGAGTAGTTGGTGACCTAGACATATTCCGAACAAAGGGACCTTTAACTCGAGTAAACGACGAATGGCACTAATCGCATAGTCACAAGGCTCGGGATCCCCAGGGCCATTCGAGAGGAAAACACCGTCTGGGCGAAGGGCGATGACGCTTTCAACCGGGGTCGTCGCTGGCACAACGGTCACCTTACAACCACGCGACACAAGCATCCGAAGAATATTGCGTTTGACGCCAAAGTCATAAGCGACTACGTGTCTCGATGTCTCGACTTTGGCAGTCTGATTATCGCCAAGTGCCCACTCACCTTCATTCCACTCATAACTGCTAGCACACGTGACCTCCCGAGCCAAGTCCATGCCTGCCAAACCTGGGAATGCTGAAAGTTGCGCTCGAAGGTCGCTTTCATCTTCCGACGCCGGAGCGATAAATCCAGCAAGTGACCCTTTCTCTCTCAGTATTCGTGTGAGTCGACGAGTATCGATGTTTGCGATCGCCGGCACATCATATTTCGATAGCCACTCACCGAGCGATATTTGTGAGCGGAAATTACTCTCGAGTAGCGGCATTTCCTTAATCACTAGTCCCGATGCTTGAGCCACCAATGACTCATGGTCAGCGTCATTACACCCTACGTTCCCAATATGAGGGTATGTCAGGGTGACGATCTGTTTTTTGTATGACGGATCTGTGAGGATTTCTTGATAACCCGTCATCGAGGTATTGAAAACGACCTCTCCGAGTGCTGCGCGTGAAGCGCCGACGGAAACGCCTTTAAAAACGCTCCCATCTTCAAGCACTAAAATCGCTGAATCGGTATGGCTAGACGACAAAATACCTCCGTAATTGGTGTTCGGGAAGCCGCATTAGGGATTACGCTTACAAAAAGCGGGAGGGAGCTTATATCGCTACCTTCCCGCGTCGGAGATTATACCTTCTGATCGAGCGTTCGATCAATTTTCACATTTGGATAGGCATAGTTTTCGATACTAAAGGCCCAAAACGTCATTCATATCGTACAGACCAGGGTCACGCGTCGATAAAAACTTTGC
>Ga0255767_1000748_pt1 | contig 29361 bp, 28 predicted proteins | sample 071ome_24_FD_179967 | JGI IMG/M metagenome (GOLD analysis project Ga0255767, IMG submission 179967) | Coastal salt marsh microbial communities from the Groves Creek Marsh, Skidaway Island, Georgia - 071402CT metaG (version 2) | ecosystem: Environmental > Aquatic > Marine > Intertidal zone > Salt...
TGATCGACATAGGTAGACCCCTATTGGGGTAAACTTCGATTGCAGGTACTTCCACGTGAATAAACACCAAGTGGCGGCAAACCTTTCCATATCAACGAGAAAATTTATTTCCCTGCGATATCAGCGATTTAATCCCCGCATGGCATCGTCCAGCCCTTCGACGGTCAGCGGATACATCCGCCCTTCGACGATTTCACTGATCATCCCGATGGTCGGGAAGTAGCGCCACCGGTCCTGGGGCATGGGATTGAGCCAGGCGACATGCGGATATGTCCGCACCAGCCGCTTCAGCCAGACCTCCCCCGCCTCCTCGTTCCAGTGCTCGACGCTGCCGCCGGGATGCTGGATCTCGTAAGGGCTCATGGTCGCATCGCCGACGAAAATCAGCTTGTAGTCCGAGGGATAGGTGTGCAGCACATCCCAGGTCGGCGTGCCGCCCGCGCGCCGGCGGCGGTTCTCCCGCCACAGCGCCTCATAGACACAGTTGTGGAAGTAGAAATACTCCAGGTGCTTGAACTCGGTCCGTGCGGCCGAGAACAGCTCTTCGCACATACGGATATGCGGATCCATCGAGCCGCCGATATCGAACAGCATCAGCACCTTCACCGCGTTGTGCCGCTCCGGCACCATGCGGATATCTAGCCAGCCACCGTTCTTCGCCGTGGAGCTGATCGTGTCGTCGAGATCGAGCTCCTCCGCCGCGCCTTCGCGGGCAAACCGCCGCAGCCTCCGCAGTGCAACCTTGATGTTGCGGGTTCCGATCTCGGTATCCCCGTCGAGGTCCTTGAACTCACGCTTGTCCCAGACCTTCACGGCGGAGAAGTTGCGGTTGCCGTCCTGTCCGATGCGCACGCCTTCGGGGTTGTAGCCGTTGGCGCCATAGGGCGAGGTGCCTTGCGTACCGACCCACTTCTTTCCGCCCTGGTGACGGCCCTTCTGCTCGGCGAGACGTTCGCGCAGGGTCTCCATGAGCTTTTCCCAGCCGCCCATGGCCTCGATCTGCGCCTTTTCTTCGTCGGTCAGTTCGAGCTCGCCCATCTTGCGCAGCCATTCCTCTGGAATTTCGGCGTCGCTGTCGTCGAATTCGGGCGGCTCCAGGCCTCTGAAGACGTGGCCGAACACCCGGTCGAACTTGTCGATATGGCGTTCGTCCTTCACCAGGATCGCACGGGAAAGATAGTAGAATTCCTCGACGTTATACTGCGCGAGGCCCTTGTCCATCGCGCCGAGCAGGTCGAGGTATTCGCGCAGCGATACCGGGACTTCGGCCTTCCGCAGGGTGAAGAAGAAGTCCGAGAACATCCGCGCGGCCGCCTAGCTGTTCGCCCGCTCGCGGCGGTTGAGGAAGGCCAGCCGCTCGAACAGCTGCACGTCCTGTTCCGACTTCAGCAGTGCGCCGTAGAGCGGCGGGATCAGCTTGGCCGGATCGTTGGTCCGCAGCTCCTCGGGATCGATGTCCTCGGCCATGAGCAGCTTCAGCCAGTCGAGCAGTTCCGAGGTGGACGGCTTCTTCTTAAGGCCGGGCACCTCGCGGATGTCATAGAAGGCGGTCAGCGCCTCACGCAGCAGGCGCTTCTTGATCTTCGGATAATGGACATCGACGATCCGCGTCATCGTGTCGGCGTCAGGGAACGAGATGTAGTGAAAAAAGCACCGGCGCAGGAAGGCGTCGGGCAGTTCCTTCTCGTTGTTCGACGTGATGATGACGATGGGACGGTGCCGCGCGACGACCGTCTGCTTGGTCTCATAGACGTGGAACTCCATACGGTCGAGTTCCAACAGCAGATCGTTGGGGAATTCGATATCCGCCTTGTCGATCTCGTCGATGAGAAGCACCGGGCGGGTCTCGCTCTCGAAGGCCTCCCAGAGCTTGCCACGCACGATGTAATTGGCGATGTCCTGCACCCGCGCATCGCCGAGCTGGCCGTCGCGCAAGCGCGCCACGGCGTCGTATTCATAAAGCCCGTGCTGGGCCTTGGTGGTGGACTTGATGTGCCACTCGATCAGTGGCGCGCCCAGCGCATCCGCGATCTCATGCGCCAGCACCGTCTTGCCGGTGCCCGGCTCACCCTTGACCAGCAGCGGGCGTTCCAGCGTGACGGCCGCGTTGACCGCGACCTGAAGGTCGTCGGTGGCGACGTAGGAGTCTGTGCCTTCGAAACGCATGGAAATCCTCCACCGCGGCCGGTCAGGCCGAAAGCCTGCTCTTCAGTTCGGTCTCGATGGCCGCGAGCGCCGCATCGACCTTGGACGGGTCAGGCCCGCCGCCCTGGGCCATGTCCGGACGGCCGCCGCCCCCCTTGCCGCCGAGTTCCGCCACGCCGACGCGGACCAGATCGACCGCGCTGACCTTGCCGGCCAGATCCGAGGTCACGCCCACGACGATGGAGCCCTTGCCGTCATAGGCATCGGCCACGGCCACGACGCCGGAGCCAAGCTGATCCTTCAGTTCATCGACGAGGCTTTTCAGTTCACGCGGCGGCACATCGGCCAGCGCGCGCGCGGCGAACTTTACGCCGCCGATATCCCTGGCCTCGCTGCCTCCGCCCGCGGCATTGCCGCCGCCGGCCGCCAGCTTGCGCCGCATGTCGGTGAGCTCACGATCCAGATGGCGGCGCTCGTCGAGCAGCTGCGCGACACGCGAAGGCACACTGTCGGGCGTGGTCTTCAGGGTCTCCGCCGTCTCGCGCAGCAGGCGGTCATGGGTCTCCAGATAGGCACGGGCATCCGGCCCGGTCAGCGCCTCGATACGCCGCACACCGGCTGAGACGGCACTTTCATGGACGATCTTGAACACGCCGATATCGCCCGTCCGGCGCACATGGGTGCCGCCGCACAGCTCCACGGAAAACGCCGCGCGCTTGCCGCCGTCGTCATTGGCCGCGCCGCCCATGGAGACCACGCGCACCTCGTCACCGTATTTCTCGCCGAAGAGCGCCAGCGCGCCCGCCTCGATGGCGTCGTCGGGGGTCATCAGATGGGTTTCCACCGCCGCGTTAATCGCGACCCGGCGGTTCACCTCTTCCTCGACCGCCGCGATTTCGGCGGCGTTCAGGGGCTTGGGGTGGGAAATGTCGAAACGCAGGCGATCCGGCGCCACCAGCGAGCCCTTCTGGGACACATGCCTGCCGAGATTGATCCGCAGCGCTTCGTGCAGCAGGTGGGTCGCCGAATGGTTGGCACGCAGCCGCGCCCGGCGGACCACATCGACCTGCAGTTCGACCACATCGCCGACGGACAGCGTGCCGTCGGTCACCCTGCCCCGGTGTACATGCAGATCGCCGAGATGCTTTTCCGTGTCGCTGACCTCGACCGCCGCGCCGCCGGATACGCGCATGGCACCGGTATCGCCCATCTGGCCACCGGATTCGCCGTAGAAAGGCGTCTGGTTGACGACCACGGCCACCTCCGCGCCCGCATTCGCGCTGTCCACGGGCTCGCCGTCCACGACGATGGCCACGACCTTGCCCTCCGCCGCCTCGGTGTCATAGCCGAGGAATTCGGTCGCGCCGTGTTCGTCGCGGATGTCGAACCAGACCTCTTCGGTCGCCGCCTCGCCGGACCCGGCCCATGCGCGCCGCGCCGCGGCGCGCTGCTCTTCCATGGCGGCGTCGAACCCGGACGTATCGACCGAGCGGCCCTGGCCGCGCAGGATGTCCTGGGTCAGGTCGAGCGGGAAACCGAAGGTGTCATAAAGCCGGAAGGCGACCTCGCCCGCGAGCGCCTGGCCCTCGCCCAGCCCGTTGGTTTCCTCTTCAAGCAGGCGCAGGCCACGCTCCAGCGTCGTCTTGAAACGCTCCTCTTCCAGCCGGAAGGTCTCGGTGATCAGTGCGTCCGCACGGCCCAGTTCCGGGAACGCCGCCCCCATGGCAGTCACCAGCGCGGGTACCAGCTTGTACATCAGCGGCTCGCGGCAGCCGAGCAGGTGTGCGTGGCGCATCGCGCGGCGCATGATCCGGCGCAGCACATAGCCGCGGCCCTCGTTGGACGGCAGAACACCGTCGGCGATCAGGAAGGAACAGGCGCGCAGGTGATCGGCGATCACCCGGTGGCTGATCTTGCCCGGACCGTCCGGGTCCGTGTTGGACGCATGCGCGGAGGCCTCGATCAGGCTGCGCATGAGATCAATGTCGTAGTTGTCGTGCTTGCCCTGCAGGACAGCGGCGATGCGCTCCAGCCCCATGCCGGTGTCGATGGACGGGCGCGGCAGGTCCTCGCGCCGGTCGGGCGTCACCTGCTCGTACTGCATGAAGACGAGGTTCCAGACCTCGATGAAGCGGTCGCCGTCCTCGTCCGGGCTGCCCGGCGGTCCACCGGGGATATGCTCACCGTGATCGAAGAAGATTTCCGAACACGGGCCGCAGGGGCCGGTATCACCCATCGCCCAGAAATTGTCCGAGGTGGCAATCCGGATGATCCGGTCCTCGGGCAGGCCCGCGATCTTGCCCCAGAGGTCGAACGCCTCGTCGTCCTCGGCATAGACGGTCGCCAACAGCTTGTCTGCGGGCAGGCCGTATTCCTTCGTGATCAGGTTCCAGGCCGCCTCGATGGCGTGTTCCTTGAAATAATCCCCGAAGGAGAAGTTCCCGAGCATCTCGAAGAAGGTGTGGTGCCGCGCGGTGTGGCCGACATTCTCGAGGTCGTTGTGTTTGCCGCCGGCGCGCACGCATTTCTGCGACGTGGTCGCGCGACTGTAGGGACGCGTCTCCACGCCCGTGAACACGTTCTTGAACTGCACCATCCCCGCATTGGTGAACATCAATGTCGGATCGTTGCGCGGGACCAGCGGCGAGGAATCGACGACCTCATGCCCGTCCTGGGCAAAGAAATCGAGAAAAGCGCTGCGAATGTCGTTTGTAGTCGCCATGGATGCCGGATCGATTAAAGCACAAGCATGTGGAACAGTTCCCACCCGGACGTTGGGACCGGATGCGGCGGTAAGCCGACGGCGTTTGTAGCGTGCGCCCGAAAGCGTGTCGAGGCCGCCCGGGGGTCTGCCCACCGGCGGAAACCGGCCCCGAAACGCGAACGGCGCCCCGTCCGGGACGCCGCCGCGCGGAGGTTATTCGCGTCCGGGTGCGATCAGTCGCCTTCGGCCGCCGCCGGGGTGTCGTCGTCCTCGGTGAATTCTTCCGGCTTGCCCATCATGGCCTCGGAAATCAGGCCGGCATTGGCGCGGATCTTCTGCTCGATCTCACGCGCCATGTCGGGGTTTTCCTTGAGGAAGGTCTTGGCGTTCTCACGGCCCTGGCCGATGCGCTCGCTGCCGTAGGAGAACCAGGCGCCCGACTTGTCGATCACGCCGCCCTGCACGCCCAGGTCGAGCAGTTCGCCCATCTTGGAGACGCCTTCGCCGTACATGATGTCGAACTCGACCACCTTGAACGGCGGGGCCAGCTTGTTCTTGACCACCTTGACCCGGGTCTGGTTGCCGACGACCTCGTCGCGGTCCTTGATCGAGCCGATGCGGCGGATGTCCATGCGCACGGAGGCATAGAACTTCAGCGCGTTGCCGCCCGTCGTGGTCTCGGGGCTGCCGAACATCACGCCGATCTTGTGGCGGATCTGGTTGATGAAGATGACCGTGGTGTCGGAGCGCGCGATGGAACCAGTCAGCTTGCGCAGCGCCTGACTCATCAGCCGGGCGTGCAGGCCGGGCAGGGAATCGCCCATCTCGCCTTCCAGTTCGGCCCGGGGCACCAGCGCGGCCACGCTGTCCACCACCAGCACGTCGATGGCGCCGGAGCGCACCAGCGTGTCGGCGATTTCCAGCGCCTGTTCGCCCGCATCGGGCTGGGAGATCAGCAGGTCGTCGAGGTTGACGCCCAGCTTGCGGGCGTAGGACGGATCGAGCGCGTGTTCGGCATCGATAAAGGCGCAGGTGCCGCCGGCCTTCTGGGCCTCGGCGGTGACATGCAGCGCCAGCGTCGTCTTGCCCGAGCTTTCCGGGCCGTAGATCTCGACCACACGGCCGCGCGGCACACCGCCGATGCCGAGCGCAATATCGAGGCCGAGCGAGCCGGTGGAGATCGAGGCGATATCGACAGCGTTCTCATCGCCGAGACGCATGATCGAGCCCTTGCCGTAGGACCTCTCGATCTGGCCCAGCGCGGCTTCGAGCGCCTTCTTGCGGTCTTCCGAATTCATCTTGTTGTCCTCAACAACGCGAAGCGGTGTGGCGCCCATCGATCTCTCCTTGGTTTCGCGGCCGGAAGGTCCGGCTCCGCATGACAGGCGATCAATGTACCGCTTTTGTTCTCACTGTAAAGTTCTTTTTTTGTTCCCCTTTGGGAACACCCGTTCCGCCCGGATTTTCGCGACATTCGGGCATCACGGAGACACACGCTATCGCGCGTGGCGGAGTCGCTCAGACGGGTTTTGAGGTGGATAAACGGGCAGCGCCTAGACTGCGACGCGGTCCATCACTTCCTTCACCTTTCCGGCCAGCTGGGCCAGCGAGAACGGCTTGGGCAGGAAGTGGATGTCCTGGTCCTCGCCCAGGCGCTTGCGGAAGGTTTCCTCCGCATAGCCGGAGATGCAGATCACCGGCATTTCCGGCGTGCGGTCGCGCACGTTCTTGATAAGCGTCGGGCCATCCATCTCAGGCATGACCGCGTCGGTGATCAGCAGGTCGATGGGTTCCTCGACGACCCCCATCAGCTCCATCGCCGCCTCGCCGGTGCGCGCCTCCAGAACCTTGTAACCCTTGGCGCGCAGCGCGCGGGCGGAGAACAGCCGCACCGCGTCCTCGTCCTCGACAACCAGCACGGTTACCGCCCCCGTCGTCTCCACCGCGCCCGGCGCATCGGCCTTCTGGCCCGCCTCGAGCGCGCTTTCGGCGGCGCCCTTGATGAGATCGGCAAAATTCTGGCCCGCCGGCTGCGCCGGAGCTTCGAGGCCGGGGCCGCCCTTTGCGGCGTTGACATAGGCGCCGATGGCGCTGGTGACTGGTGAAGTCATGCGACTACTCCCGTGGCAAGAGTTCGCGGTGGATGAAAGGGTTCAGGGAACTACTGCAGCAGCTCCAGTGTGCGTGACACCATGGTACGGGCGACATCGACGACACGAAGGTTGGCCTGATAACTGCGCTGTGCGGCGCGAAGATCGACCATCTCGATCATCGGCTTCACGTTCGGCAGCTTGACGTACCCGTTCTCGTCAGCCGCCGGATGGCCCGGGTCGAGGCGGCTTTCGAAATTGGTCTTGTCGATACCGATTTCGCCGACCTTGACCACCTTGGCCCCCAGCGCGCGGTTCATCTCCTCGCGGAAGCTGACCGTCTGGCGGCGGTAGGGATCCTGGCCGGGCGCCGTCGCCAGGCTGTCGGCGTTGGCGATGTTCTGGGAGATCACGCGTACGCGCACGTTCTGGGCAAGCATGCCCGAAGCGGCGATGTGCATGGCCTTGTTGAGGTCGGACATCTGTCAGGTCTCTCTTATTATCGCGCCGGGCGGGTCAGCGAGGTGCGGATCATGTCCAGATGCTTGCGGTACAGGTTCAGGGTCATCTGGTAGGACATCTGGGTCTCACCCAGCTTGGTGAGCTGCTGTTCGATGCTCACATCGTTGCCGTCGATCGAGGTCTCATAGGCATCGGGCGCGGAACTGGTGGCGAACGGCATGTTCGAGTTCAGGCCGGTGAGATGGGAACCGTTCGTCCGCGCGGGCGTGAAGCCGCCTGACTGCCCTTCCTTCCGGACGAGCTCCTGGAAACGCACTTCCTTCAGATCGCGGGCGCGATAATTCGGTGTGTCAGCATTGGCGACGTTCTGGGCAATAACTTCCGTGCGATGCGACAACCAGGACATCTTCCGGGTCATCATCTGCAGGATCGGCAGGCTGTTGAAATCCATAAAGGGTCCGTGGCGTTCGGGCTGCACCGGGCCGCTGGGCCGGCCGGTGCAAATCGCGGCAAAATTGCCGAAAACTTTATCTACCCGGCAGTATCTGCCCGCCCTGTTAACAAACGGTAAAGCGGGTTAGACTGCGATGCGGCCACGGGAGGGGTCGGGCAGACCAGAAGGGATTGCCCGGACGTACATGCTTTATCTGACCCGAAAAATTGGTGAGTCCATCGTCATCAATGACGATATCGAGGTCACTGTCGTGGATGTGCGCGGCAAGTCGATCAAGCTCGGCATGACCTTCCCCGAGGACGTCTCGGTGTACCGTCGCGAGGTCTTCGACCGCATTCAGGCCGAAAAGGCCGGAGACACCGAACCGGCACAGGACAGCACCGACGACTGACCGCTTCGGGCCGGCCATCCGGCGGCTTTCCGAACACGAACTTCAGAATAAAGTAGCGGCGCCGGTCAGCCGCCCTTCTTGTCGAGAAAACGCGCGAAGGCGTCCAGCGTCTCGGGGCTGCAGTGGTGCTCGATGCCCTCCGCATCGGCCCAGGCGTTTTCCTCATCGACTCCGACCGCGCGCAGCAGCGCGACGACGATGTGGTGCCGCTCGCGCGACGCCTCGGCCATCGCCCGTCCCTTCTCCGTCAGGAAAATGGCGCGGTAGGGCTCGCGGGCGATCAGGTCCTTCTCGACCAGGCGGCCGATCATCTTGTTCACGGTCGCGCCCGAAACGCCCAGCCGCCGCGCGATATCAACCAGGCGCGCCTCGCCCTGCTCGTCGATCAGGTCAGCGACGAGTTCCACATAGTCCTCGATGATCTCGGTTTCGCGCGCCAGTCGTGCGCGCCGGAAATGGCTGGCCTGACGGTCGGGGGACATCCGGGCCGACACGGCGCCGTCCGTTCGGGAAGCCCCCGGGTTCTCCTTCTGGCCGCGCGATTCGGACATGCCAGCGACTATGCGGGAGCCTTGGCGCATTGACAATGGCCGCCCCGGCCACGGGCAAACCAATAGGCTTGCATGAGACTGGCATTTTTAGGTCAGGCTAAATATATTTGACTGACGCTATTGTTGTGACGGCAGGATTCGACCCGTGAGCACCGGACGACCGGATAGGAAAAGCCGTACCGCCGCCTTCTGGCGCCGGGCCTGCACGGCATTGGCTGCCGCGGTTTTTGCGGTTACGGCGCAGCTGCCGGTGACGTCCGCACAGGCCGGTCCGGCGAAGCTTCATGTCGTGGCCACCACCAGCATGATCGCTGATGCCGCCCGCCAGGTCGGCGGCGAGGAAGTGCGGGTGCGCGAGCTCATGGGCCCGGGCATCGACCCCCACGCCTACCGGCAGACCCGCACCGACATTGCCGCCATGACCCGTGCCGATCTGGTGTTGTGGCACGGCCTCTACCTCGAGGCGCAGCTTGAGGAATTCATGCACAAGCTGGCGCAGCGCCGGTCCGTTGTTGCCGTCGCCGAATCCCTCCCGAAGGACCGCCTGCTGCGTCACGATGACTATGCCAACCAGTACGACCCTCATGTGTGGATGGACCCACAGATGTGGACCGGCGTCGTCGCGGCGGTCCGTGACGCGCTGATCGCGGCCCGACCGAATGCGCGCGCAACTTTCGAGGCGAACGCCGCAAGACATATCGCCGAGGTTGAGGCGCTCGCGGCCTATGCCGCCGACACCTTGCGCAGCGTGCCGGAACAGACCCGCTATCTCGTCACGGCGCACGACGCCTTCAACTATTTCGGCCGCGCCTACGGGTTCGAGGTGATCGGCATCCAGGGCATCTCGACCGAAAGCGAGGCGGGGCTGAACCGCATCGCGGAACTGGTCAGCCTGCTGGTCGAGAAGAATGTGGGCGCTGTCTTCGTCGAATCCTCGGTGTCCGACCGCAACGTGCGCGCACTGATCGAGGGCGCCGCCGCGCGCGGCCATAAGGTGTCGATCGGCGGGGAACTCTTCTCCGACGCCATGGGCGCCGACGGCACCTATGAGGGCAGCTATGTCGGCATGCTCGACCACAACGTCACGACCATCACCCACGCGCTGGGGGGCACCGCGCCCGCGCGCGGCATGAACAGCCGTCTTTCGGCGGGGAGTTGAGCCGATGACGATGGCCGAGAACACCGCGCTTGAACTGGTGGCCGCAAACGGCCGGCCCGTCCGCCATACGGACCTCGCCGATGCGCCGCTGGCCGTGCGCGAGCTCACCGTCTCTTACGGGCAAAAACCCGCCGTCTTCTCGCTCGACGCGACGTTCGCACCGGGACGCCTCGCCGCCATCGTCGGCCCGAACGGCGCGGGCAAGTCCACTTTCCTGAAGGCCGCGCTCGGCATGGTGCCGAAACTGTCGGGCCAGGTGATCGTCTTCGGCCAGCCGCTGGCCGCGGCCCGGCACCGCATCGCCTATGTCCCCCAGCGCGCGAGCGTGGACTGGGACTTCCCGACCCGGGTGATCGACGTCGTCCTGATGGGAATGTACCGCCAGCTCGGCCTGCTGCGCCGCGTGAGCGCGAAGCAGCGTGATGCCGCGCTGGCCTGCCTCGCCCGTGTCGGCATGGAAGACTTCTCCGACCGCCAGATCGGGCAGCTTTCCGGCGGCCAGCAGCAACGCGTCTTCCTGGCCCGCGCGCTCGCCCAGGACGCCGATCTCTACCTGCTCGACGAGCCCTTCGCGGGCGTCGATGCGGCCACGGAACGCGCGATCATCGACGTGCTCAAGGCCATCCGCGATGAGGGTCGCACGGTGGTCTGCGTGCACCATGACCTGACAACCGTCGCCCAGTACTTCGACGATGTGCTGCTGCTTAACGTGCACAAGATCGCCGAAGGGCCCGTCGAGGACGTCTTCACGGCAGAGAACCTGCAGAAGACCTATGGCGGACGGCTGGCCGCCGTGCATATCGACCAGCTCCGGCTCGACCCGCAGTAAACCCGGACGCCCCCGTGTTCGAGACCCTGCTGGACGCCTTCCTGTTCCGCGCCGGCTACAACGCCGCGCTGGTGACCGTCGGCACCACCCTGCTGGGCATTGCCGCCGGGAGCACCGGCACCTTCATCTTCCTGCGCAAGCGCGCGCTGATTTCCGACGCGGTCGCACACGCGACCCTGCCCGGCGTGGGGATCGCCTTCATGGTTCTGGTGGCGCTGGGCGGCGACGGGCGAAACCTCCCTGCCCTGCTGGCCGGATCGGCGCTGAGCGCCTGGCTGGGCCTGCTGGCCGTGCAGTGGATATCTCGGCGCACGAGGCTCGCGGAGGACGCCGCCATCGGCGCCGTTCTGTCCGTCTTCTTTGGCGGCGGCATCGTGCTGCTGACCGTTATCCAGACCATGACCACGGGCCGCCGCGCCGGGCTGGAGGAGTTCCTGCTGGGCGCCACCGCCGGGATGCTGTTCCACGACGCGGTGTTCATCGCCGCCGCGGGCCTGCTCGTGCTGACGCTGGTGATCGCGCTGCGGCGCGCGATGACGCTGGTGGCATTCGACCCCGGTTTCGCCACCTCGGTCGGGATCTCGGTGGCGCGCACTGACCTCGCCATGATGGCGCTGACCATGGCCGTCACGGTGGTCGGGCTGAAGCTGGTCGGCCTGATCCTGATCGTGGCGATGCTCATCATCCCGCCCGTCGCCGCACGGTTCTGGTCCGACAGCACGAACAGCGTGGTCTGGATCGCGGGCCTCATCGGCGGGACGTCCGGGTTTCTCGGTGCGGCCCTGTCTGCCTCGGCCCCGGACCTGCCGACAGGGCCGATCATCGTTCTGGTCTGTTTCGCGCTGTTCGCGGTGTCGATTACCTTCGCGCCGCAGCGGGGCCTGTTCGCGGCAATGCTGCGCTACCGGGCGTTCCACCGGCATGTTCACCGGCGTCAGGGTCTGCTGGCGCTGGCGCGGGGCGAGGAGATTCTCGATCCGGTGACGGTCTCCGTCCTGCGCAAGGCGGGGCTCGTGCGCCGTGACGGGGTGGCAACCGAAGCGGGCCGCGCCCAGGCGGCACGGATCCTGCGTGACGAACGGCGCTGGGACATCGCCCGGCAGATCCACCGCGACGAGGCCGTCATCAACCGCCAGGATATCCTGCGGCCCATCGAGGATGTGCTGACGCGCGACGAGATCGCGGAGATCGACCGGCGCATCGGCCCGCCCGAGGCGGTGCCGTCGTGACCGGCTCGGAATTCGTCCAGCTCAGCCTTGTCCCGCTGGTGATCGGCGTGCTCGCCGCCATCGCCTGTGCGCTGCCGGGCAATTTCCTGCTGCTCCGCCGGCAGGCGCTGATCGGGGACGCCATCAGCCATGTGGTGCTGCCGGGCATCGTTGTCGGATTTCTCATCAGCGGCGAGGTCTCGACCTGGCCGATGCTGGCGGGCGCGGCCGGGTCCGCCGTCATCGCCGTGGTGATGATCGAGACCGTCCGGCGGCTGGGCCGGATCGAACCCGGCGCGGCGATGGGGGTCGTCTTTACATCGCTGTTTGCCTTCGGCGTGCTGCTGCTGGAGCAGAGCGACACCAGCGGCGTGCACCTCGATGTCGAGCATGCGCTCTACGGCAATCTAGAAAGCCTGATCTGGCTGGACGGCACGAGCTGGTCGGCGCTGTTCGACGGGGCTGCGCTGGCGAACCTGCCTGCCGAACTGCCGCGCATCGCCATGGTGGCCGCCGCCGTGGCCGTGCTGACCCTCATCTTCTGGCGGCCGCTGAAACTGTCCACTTTCGATGAAGGCTATGCGCGCACGCTTGGCCTTCCTGTTTCGCTGATCGGCTTCGCGCTCGTGGTGGTGGCTTCCGTTGCCGCCGTCGCCGCCTTCGACGCCGTGGGCTCGATCATCGTGATCGCCATGTTCATCTGCCCGCCCGCCGCCGCGCGGCTGATGACCGACCGGCTGGAACATCAGGTGATCTGGAGCGTCGTTTTCGCCGCTATCGCCGCCATCGGCGGCTATGTGCTGGCGGGCTACGGCCCTCTATGGGTCGGCGCGTCGAACGCCGTCAGCGCGGCGGGCATGATCGCGGTCGTCGCCGGCGCGATCATGGCGCTCGCCTGCCTGTTCGGACCGCATCGCGGCACGGGTCAGACCGTTCCCCAGGAAGATTCCTAGCTGCGCGGCTGCAGGCAGTCACGGAACGACATTGCCATATCACGAAGCAGCGTGGCGTAGAGGTCGGGTCCCGGCTCGATCGCCGCGCCGAGCGGGTCGAGGACACCCGATTTAGCCGGGGTTCCCTCAATCACGACCTCGATCAGCTTGGGCGTGAACTGCGGCTCGGCAAACACACAGGTCGCGCCGAGTTCGCGGATGCGCCCCTGGATTTCCCGGACGCGCGCCGCACCGGGTACCGTCTCGGGCGACACGGTGACCGATCCGGCCGCATGCATGCCGAAGCGCTCCTCGAAATACTGATAGGCATCGTGGAACACGATGAACGGCTGGTCGCGAACCGGGGCGACGATCCCCTTTACCTCATCGCCCAACGCGGCAAGGCGCGCCATCGCCGCTTCGGCATTGGCCTCATATCGGGCGGCATTCGCCGGATCGACCGCGGAAAGGACATGCTCGATCGCGTGCACCATGTGGCGGGCATTCTCGGGATCGAGCCAGATGTGTGAATCGACACCATGATGCGCATGCTCGTGGCCGCGCTCATCCTTGTGGTCGTCCCCATGCTCCTCATGCGCGTGCTCTTCATGCTCATGTTCTTTGTGACCATGTTCTTCATGTTCATGCCGGTCATGGTCCGTGTCCGCATGATCGTCGTGACCGTCGTGACCGTGGTCATCGTCATACTTGCCCTCTTCGTGGCCATGCTTCTCATGTTCATGTTCGTCATGATCGTCGTCGCCATGACTGTGGCGTTCGAACGTCGCGCCTTCACGGAACCCCCGTCGCACCAGACCTTCCGTATCGATCAGCTCCACCGAGCGCGCATTTGAACCGAGGGTTTCGATCGGTTTTTCCAGAAACGCCTCGAGCTCGTGCCCCACCCAGAACACGACATCCGCACTGGAAAGCTTTGCCGCCTGGGACGGGCGCAGGCTGTAGGTGTGCGGTGACGCGGCGCCTTCGACGATCAGGCCCGGCGTTCCGACACCCTGCATGACGGTGGCGACCAGCGAATGGATCGGCTTGATCGACACGACGACATCGGGCGCGGCCTGCGCCGGTGTCAGACTGCCCCCCATCGCGGTGGCGGCGGACATGGCGGCGGCGGCCAGAAGACCCGGGAACATCCGCATGCAACTCTCCTTGATATGTAATATCATAACGTTTTGCACGTAATGGTATAACGTGCAATAACCCGGCGATCAAGAACCCCATCCGGCACATCGGATACAGGCCATGATCGACACCAACACACCGCTGATCTCGCTGGACGGCGCGGGCGTCAACCGCGGCGGGCGCTGGCTGGTGCGCGGGATCGACCTGACGGTGCGCCCGGGCGAGATCGTCACCCTGATCGGCCCCAATGGCGGCGGCAAATCGACCACCGCCAAGATCGCGCTGGGCCTGCTGGAACCCGACGAGGGCCGCGCCACCCGCGCATCGGGCCTGACGGTCGGCTACGTGCCCCAGAAGCTGTCCATTGATTGGACCCTGCCGCTGACCGTCGGGCGTTTCATGTCGCTGACCAACCGCATCGGCGCGCGCGAGACGGCTGACGCGCTCGAGATGACGGGAATCGCGCATCTGGCGAAGGCGGAGGTGCGCCACCTGTCCGGCGGCGAGTTCCAGCGCGCCCTGCTGGCCCGCGCCATCGCGCGTAAACCGGATCTTCTGGTGCTCGACGAGCCGGTGCAGGGCGTCGATTTTTCCGGCGAGATCGCGCTCTATGAGCTGATCGCGAACATCCGCACGACGCTGGGCTGCGGCATCCTGATGATCTCCCACGACCTTTATGTGGTAATGGCCTCGACCGACAGCGTGGTCTGCCTGAACAACCATATCTGCTGCCAGGGCTCGCCCCATATGGTGGCCGAGAGTGCGGAGTACCGGGCCCTGTTCGGCGCCCGGGCGGCCTCGGCGCTGGCGGTCTATGAGCACGCCCACGACCACACGCACCTGTCGGACGGTACGGTGCGCCACGCGGACGGGACGATCACCGATCACTGCTACCCCGATGACGGGCACCACCACGAGGGGAATCGCCACGAAGAGTATCCCCACACGGAACCTCACCACGCGGAGGGGCACGGGCATGCTTGACGATTTCTTCGTCCGCGCACTCGTCGCCGGGATCGGCGTCGCGGCCATCGCCGGTCCGCTGGGCTGTTTCATTGTGTGGCGGCGGCTGGCCTATTTCGGCGACACGCTGTCCCACTCCGCCCTGCTCGGCGTGGCGCTGGCGCTGGCGCTGCAGATCAACATCACACTGTCCGTCTTCGTCGTCTCCGCCGCCGTGTCGCTGTCCCTGCTGGGCCTGCAGCGCCGGGCCAGCCTGTCCTCGGACTCGCTGCTGGGCCTGCTGGCGCATTCCTCACTGGCGCTGGGAATGGTCGCACTGGCCTTCATGACCGATGTGCGGATCGACCTGATGGGCCTCCTGTTCGGTGACATCCTGGCCGTCTCACGCACCGACATCCTGGTCGTCTATGCCGGGGGCACGGCCATCTTCGCCATCCTCGTCTGTATCTGGCGGCCCCTGTTCGCGGCCACGGTGAACCGCGACCTCGCCGCGGCTGAAGGCATGCAGCCCGAGGTGGCGAACCTAGTCTTCATGATACTGATGGCGACGGTGATCGCGATCTCCATGAAGATCGTCGGCGTGCTGCTGATCACCGCGCTACTCATCATTCCTGCCGCGACCGCCCGGCGGCTGGCGGGCGGGCCGGAATCCATGGCCGCCGTCGCCGCGGCGACCGGGGCGCTCGCCGTGATCGCCGGCCTGTTCGGCTCGCTGGAATGGGACACGCCGTCCGGCCCCTCGATCGTGGTCGCCGCGCTGGCCCTGTTCCTGCTGGTGCTTGCGCCGGTGGCGGGCCTGCGGTGCGGCCACAGCGAAGGCGTCCTGCGATGAATTCGCCAACCCACGATCACACCCACGGCCACAAGCTGACGCGCAACCAGGCGCTGGTGCTGGGCGCGCTGGAGACGGCCGACGGGCCGCTCAGCGCCTACTCCATCCTCGACCTGCTGCGCGACGACGGCTTCCGCGCGCCGCTGCAGGTCTATCGCGCGCTCGACAAGCTGCGCGAGCTGGGCCTCGTCCACCGGATCGAGAGCCTGAACGCCTTCGTCTCCTGCGCCCACCCGGCCGGGCAGGCGCACGGCGCGGTCGCGTTTGCCATCTGCGAGAACTGCGGCGGCGTCACCGAGTTCTCCCGGCAGGACGTGGTGAAGCAGCTGGCCGACTGGGCCCGCAGCGAGGGTTTCGAGGCCCACGCGACTGTCATCGAGCTGCGCGGCCTGTGCGGGACGTGCGCGAAAGCGGCGTGAACGGACCGGAACTGACGCTTCTGGTGTGAGGGGCGCACGAAATCCTATCCAATCAAAATTCGTCACTCCCGCGAAGGTGGGAGTCCATTAACGCCGATATTCGACCGGGCAAACGCCTGAGTTAATAGACCCCTGCCTGCGCAGGGGTGACGAGCGGGGAAAGGCAAGTATCGAACCCTCCCTGTTTCCGTCATGGCCGGACTTGTTCCGGCCATCCACGTGGTTGCCTCACACCCGGTGAGCGAGGGGGGCGATGGACGTGGATGCACGCAACAAGTGCGGGCATGACGGTGAAGCAAAAGGTAGGTGCCCGGTTTGTCCGCATGACGGCCCGTTTCGCTTGACGGCGCGCACACGGTTTGGGACACACCCGTTCCGAATTTCAAACCTGAACGACAACCAAGAATCGAGGATCCTCCATGCCCGGGAACGTTGAGAACATCCGCCCCTACGGCCCCACCGCCGGCCGCGAACACCCCGACCACTTCAAGCGCCCGGACACGCTGGTGCTGGACATCCACGGCCACATCATGACCGAGGGCGTGGACGAGGAAGTGCGCAAATACGTGCCGGCCATGAGCCTGGACGCGGTGAAGTACGCCAGCCCGCTGACCCGCGACCTGAACAAGAAGCAGAACGAGGACCGCCACGAGGAACTGGTGGGTGTGACCAAGCGCCTGGAAGACATGGACAAGATGTGCGTCGATGTCATGGCCATCTCACCCCAGCCGCCGCAGATGCACTACGGCGCGCCGGACGCGCTGGGCCAGGAAACGGCGATCAAGGTGAACGACAACATCGCGCGCGCCGTCTCGGAAGCGCCGGACCGCCTGATGGGCCTCGGCACCGTGCCGCTGCAGAACACCGAAATGGCGCTGAAGGAGCTGGACCGCATCACCACTGAGCTGGGCTTCAAGGGCATCCAGATCGGCGCGCAGATCGGACAGGACGAGCTGTCGGCCGAGAGGCTGGAGCCGTTCTGGGCCAAGTGCTCCGAGATGGAGATCCCGATCCTGCTGCACCCGACCTCCTTCGCGTCGGAGCGCTTCGGGGCGCACTACCTGACCAACATCATCGGCAACCCGCTCGATACCACGGTGGCCGTGCACTACCTGATTTTCGACGGCGTGCTGGCGCGCCACCCGGGCCTGAAGTTCGTGGTGGTGCATGGCGGCGCCTTCGTCGCGGCCTATGCCGCGCGCATGGACCACGCCTGGGGCCAGCGCGAGGATTGCTGCCTGCACATCGACCAGCCGCCGACGAGCTACCTGAAGAACATGTATTTTGACACGGTGGTCTTCGCAAACGACCAGCTGGAGTTCCTGGTGCAGAAGTACGGCTCGGACAAGATCGTGCTGGGCACCGACTACCCGTTCGACATGGCCGACTATGACCCGACCGAGCATGTGATGGGCATCGACTCCCTCAGCAAGGCGGACAAGGAAGCCATCTGCGGCCTCAACTCGGCCAAGCTGCTGGGCGTGACCCCGGACGACTTCGCCCGCGCAAACCCGCAGCCCAACTGGAGCTGAAGGCGCGGCCCCGATGCGGGGCGGTGACAGAGTGAAATGAGATCATTAAGGCGGCTCTTCGGGGCCGCCTTAATTGTTCGAATAGATGGTAGAAATGCGCATGTTAGGAAGCGTCAAGAATTGGCTTCAAGTGACATAGATTGGCGGAGAGGGAGGGAGCAATATCCATATGCAACTCTCCAGCTAAAGGATTGAGATTTATTCGTTTCCCAAAATCTATCTTCTGTAAATATACTAGGGAAGTTTACTAAACCAAGACGTTTTGCCTTCATGGTGCAGTTAGCTTCACCGCACATTCGCTTCGGTTGGTTTCGCATTGAATGGGGTAGAACGCCTGCCGCTCTGTTGAACGAGTGTTTTATCTAGTTCGGTAACAAGCTCTAATGAAAATTCTCCATCGGGGATCAGACCGTGGTTCGTTTGGAATTCTCGAATTGCATTTCTGGTCTTTTGTCCCATTAGTCCGTTAAGTGGGCCAGGATCATATCCTAGAATTGTCAGCTTTAGGTGCAGGCAGCAAGGCTGCGAACGGAAGCAAGGGCCAGGCAGGCCCAGCCGGACGGGTAGTCCGGAACTTCAAAGCCCCGGTTCCAGGCAGGAACTGGGGTTTTTTGATTGTCACAAGCCGATTTGGCGGGCTCAGGCGGAATCGACGAGATTTCCGTGTTCATCGACGTCGAGGCCGGTCTCACGCGCCGCATCCAGCACCGAGGGGTGCCATCTCGGCTTGCCCGGATCGGGCCCGCCGACCACCGCCAGCAGCAGCGCGTCGGGATCGTCGCACGCGCAACGGAAGCCCCTATAGATGCCGACCGGGACGTTAACCACATCACCGACATCAAGCGTCACCGACTGCTCCTCCTCGCTCTCGAGCCAGTAGATTTCCCACTGGCCGCGCACGGGAATGAAGACCTCCTCGGTCTCGTGCGCGTGCAGCGCCGCACCGCAGCCGTTCTTCGCGCGGATGTAGCCGATGCTGAAACCATGCGCCGGCACCGCGATCTTCGGCGCCAGGTTCGGGTCCGTCACATTCTCGGTGACATTCAGGCCGATGATGTTGATGTTTTCACGCTCATGCGCCGGAATTCTCTGATCCAGGAACGCGAGCGTGGACCCCTTCATGCCGGACGCGCGCGAGACATTGTTCGCGAGCATCTGCGCACGGGTCACGACTGGAACGGACATGGCTTTTGCCTTCTGCGATATTCGTGTCTCAGAGCCTAGCGCCCCTTTGCCGCCTGCTCCACACGCCGCGAGTAGCGCGGATCGCCGCGCTTGATCTCGTCCAGCATCCGCGAAGCCTTGAGCAGCAGCACATCGTTGGTCCCATCGGAATGGACGAAGCTGAGGCCGTCACGCAACAGCTTCTCGATCGGGTTCTTCTTCATGTATCCGGTCGCAGCCCACAGTTCGAAGGCTTCCATCAGGACCTTCACCGAGTTCTCGGCCGCGTTCACCTTACACAGCGAGGCAGCAACCGGATCGGGATTGCCCTGACCGGCGGTCCAGCCCGAGTACCAGAGATAATAGCGCGCAGACTCGATCAGCATGCGCATGCGTGCCAGGCGCTGGGCCTGGATCTGATGCTCAAAGATCGGCTTGCCGCCCTGCACGCGCTGCTTGGCGTATTGCAGGGTTACGTCATAGGCCCGCTGGGCCACGCCCAGAACGGTTGCGCCGGCCTGGATGTTGGAGCCGAAGCGCGTCAGCAGTGCGCCGAGCTCGCCCAGCGCGCCATTGGGCGTGCCGATCACGTCCTCTTCGGGAATCTCGACATTGTCGAAGACCATGGTGCCGTTGGCGACGTTGCGCTGGCCGAGCTTGTCCCAGATCTCGGTCACGGTATAGCCGGGCGTGTCATGGGTCAGGATGAAGCCGGACATGCTCTTGAGCGGGGCCTTGCGCATGTCCGTGCGCGCCATGACATAGATGACCTTCGCCAGGCCGCCGTTGGAGATGTAACGCTTCTCACCGTTTAGGATCCACTTGTCGCCCTTTTTCTTGGCGGCCATGCGCACACCGCCATCGGGCTTGTTGTAGGGCAGGATGGAATCGCTGCCCGACAGCGGTTCAGTCGCCGCGGCGGCCAGCAGGCATTCGGGATCGTCCATGACGCGCGGCAGCCATTTCTCGCGCTGCTTGGCCGTGGTCAGATGGCTGATCATGGTCATGATCTTCCAGGTCTGGTCGAAGGCCACCGCGATGCCCAGATCACCGTAGGCCAAGTTTTCACCCACCATCGACAGTGTCATCACGTCAGCGCCGCCGCCGCCGAACTCCTTAGGCACCGACAGCGTGCGCAGGCCCAGCTTGTCGGCCTTGCGGATCACCTCCCAGTTAAAGGACTTGGCCGGGTCCGGTTCGCGGTCGCCCGCGTCAGCCACGGGAATGATTTCTTCAATGGCGAACTTACGAGCCTTGTCGCGCAGCGCCTGCTGCCGCTTCGTCAGTGCGAATTCAACCATCTGCTTCCTCCTGTTTTTGTCTTTTGTTCGTTCGTTGCCGCCTGACGGCAATCGTGTCAGTCGTCGTAGGTCAACGCCCCGCGCCCGAGCAGCGTCTCGGCCTGCAATTCCTCGAACAGGGTCTCGACCTCGGTGAAATGTACACGCTTGCCGATGGCGGGCTTGATAAGCCCCCGAGCCATGATCTCCATGGTCTCCACCAGCTCGGTCCGCGTAGAATGGCGGGACCCGGTCACGATTTTCTCAGTGATCAGCAACTCGATGGGGTTCACCTCGACATTGCCAGGCTTGGCGCCAATGACGACGGCCCGCCCGGCGGCGGTAAGCGCCGCGATCGCGGCGCTGAAGGTCTGAGGGGCGCCGACATAATCGACCGCGGCTTCAACGCCCTTGCCGTCGGTCAGCTTTTTCGCCGCCGCGGCCACATCGTTGACAGCGCGCACGTTAATGACCTCGTCGGCGCCCCACTGCTTCGCGTATTCCAGCTTTTCGTCCGAGATATCCGCTGCGATTACCCGCGCGCCGAAAGCCTTCGCAACCTGGATGCCATGCACACCGACGCCACCCCCGGCACCGATCAGCAGCACATCGTCATGGGGCGAAATCTGCGCACGCTCACGCATGCAGTGCCAGTTTGTGTTCACCGCGTCGGCAGCAATCGCTGCACCTTCATAGTCGAGGCCTTCGGGGATAGGCAGGAAATTGCCGGCGGGCAGGCAGACATAATCCGCGTAGCCACCATCTACATGCACACCTACATAGCCGCCATGGTTCTCGCACAGGGTCTCTCGGCCCCCGTGGCACCAGCGGCAATGTCCGCAGTTGAGATAGAAATAGACCGCGCAGCGATCGCCGGGTTTGACGTTGGTGACCCCCTCACCGACGGCAACGATATCGCCGCCTAGTTCATGCCCCATCACCCGGGGCGTATCACCGCCGAAGACGCCGGTGCGCATGGTGACCAGCGTAAGGCCCACTCCCGCGGCGTGGACCTTCATCACCGCCTCGCCCGGGCCGGGCTGCGGATCGGGACGCTCCTCCGACGCGAAGGGCTGGCCCCATTCTTTGACGACCATCGCGCGCATGGCTTCCTCCCTGGCTCTACTTCGGCGTTTTTATGCAGGCATCTGGCGCAGCCGCTTGAACTCGAAAGCTAACAGGAATTATGCGCGGCCGAACATCCCGATTGCGGCGGTTTCATATGGTGCAATGGTTTACGGGGCGGATCGACGGGACCGGTTCGCGGACCGCAGAACCATCCGCGCAAACGAAAAGCGCGCGCCATGTTTTCACGGGCGCGCGCCTGGACCGGTCTTTCCGGGACTTCCCGGATCAGTTATCGCGGTGGGTCTTCTCCATCCGCTCATGACGCTCCTGCGCCTCTATGCTGAGGGTCGCGATGGGACGCGCGATCAGGCGGTTGACCGAGATTGGCTCGCCTGTGTCCTCACAGTACCCGTAATCACCAGCCTCAATCCTGCGCAAAGCCGCATCGATCTTGGAGATCAGCTTGCGTTCCCGGTCGCGGGTGCGCAGTTCCAGAGAACGCTCGCTCTCCAACGACGCACGGTCGGCAATATCGGCTTCCTGACTGCTTGTCGATTGCATGTTCATGAGGGTCTGGCCCGACTCCCGCAGAAGCTCGTTCTTCCATTCCACCAGGCGTTGGCGGAAGAACTCCTGCATCATCGGATTCATGAACTCTTCGTCGTCGTCCGGCTTGTAATCCGGTGAGAGCATATTGGACGCCATATCTCTGTTACCCTGAACCCAGTTGCGTTTCCCGCTGAAGGATTATTTTGGGCGCGGAATATATTCATCCGCCCCCCATGCGGCAAGTTCGATTACGTGACGAATTCATGACGCGCGGCGCAGCGCATCGGAATTCTAATTTATTGATAAAAATGTGAATTTCGACGGTTTTAACGCATACTGGCAAGTCGGGCATGCTAGATGGCGGAAAGCTTAGCCAGTTCGACTTTGGCACGAAGTTCGATGCCACTGTTGACGGCCCCGACAGGGCTCACAAGGTCATGGCACAAGCGAGAAGCCCGTCGCTCCGCCAGGCGTAGTTCAATTGTCGGTTCCATCGCTATCGCTTCTGCTTCATTCGTACCTGCGGTTGACCGCACCTGTAGCGCGCAATCTAATGCGTTTCGGACGTTCCCACCAATGGCGACAGCCGACATGACCTCCGATTTTGCACCGGGCGCGATTGTGCGCCATCCGACAGAGCCCGACTGGGGGGACGGTATGGTGCAGTCGGCGATTGGCAACCGGGTGACCGTAAACTTCGAACACGCCGGAAAACGCATGATCGATGTGTCTGTGATATCTCTCAAACTGGTGACTTATGATGAGCGGAAATAGCCAGAAAAAGTTCCACCATCCCGGTGCTGGCCGCCGCCACGCGCCGGCACTGCCCAAGGGCCGGCAGATAGACCCAGACGCGGTGGCAGAGATAGCGGCGCTTCTGGATGAAAAACCGCTCGTACGAGACCGCCTGATCGAATATCTGCACGTCATCCAGGATCGTTTCCACGGCCTCGCGCCACGGCACATGGCGGCGCTTGCCGACCTGATGCGGCTTTCACTGGTGGAGGTGTTCGAGGTCGCGACCTTCTATGCGCATTTCAATGTCGCGCGGGAAGATGATACCCACTTGCCGACCTTAACCGTGCGGGTTTGCGACAGCCTGCCGTGCATGCTGGCCGGCGGCGATGCACTTTATGACGCGCTTGAGTCCGGACTGGGAAGCTCCGACATCCATATTGTGCATGCGCCCTGCATGGGCCGTTGCGATTGCGCGCCCGTGGTCGAGGCAGGGCACCGCCACATCGACTGTGCGGATGCGGATGCGGTGAGCGAAATGGTCTCGACCGGCGATACCGACGCGAAAATGCCTCCTTATCCCGCACTCAAGCGCGCGCTGCTCGACGGCGCCTATTCAATCCTCAAGTCCTGTATCTCCGGTCAGCGCAGTTATGACAGTGTCCGCGCGACCATCGAGAAGTCGGGCCTGCGCGGCATGGGCGGAGCCGGCTTTCCTGCCTTCCGCAAATGGGATTTCGTAAATGCCGAGGACGGTCCGCGCGCCGTCGTTATCAACGCTGACGAGGGTGAACCGGGCACCTTCAAGGACCGGTATTTCCTGGAACGCACGCCGCACGGTGTGTTGGAGGGGGCACTGATCGCAGCCTGGGCAGTCGATGCGAAGGAGCTATGGATCTACCTGCGTGACGAGTACCCGGTAGCGCGCGAGATCCTGCAGACCGAGATCGCGGCTATCGAGGCCGAGGGAATCGTTGGCCCAGGCTTTATCCGCCTACGGCGCGGGGCTGGCGCCTATATCTGCGGCGAGGAATCGGCGCTAATTGAATCCATCGAGGGTAAGCGCGGACTGCCGCGCCACCGCCCGCCCTATGTGGCCCAGAATGGTGTGTTCGGCCTACCAACACTCGTCCACAATGTAGAGACGGCGTTCTGGATCCGGGAGATCCTACACGCCGGCGCGAGTTGGTACAGCGAACAGGGCCGCAACGGACACAGCGGCGCGCGGGCGTTCTCCGTCTCGGGCCGGGTGCGCGAACCGGGCGTGAAAATCGCGCCGAACGGCATCACGGTGCGTCAACTGATCAATGAATATTGCGGCGGCATGGCCGACGGGCACAGCTTCACGGCCTACCTGCCAGGCGGGGCCTCGGGGGGTATCCTGCCCGCGTCGATGGGCGACCTGCCGCTCGCCTTCGGCGCGCTGGAAGCGCATGGCTGCTTAGTCGGCTCGGGCGCTGTCGTGGTTCTGTCGGACCAGGACAGCGTGCGTAACGCCGCCGTCAACCTTATGCGCTTTTTCGAGGATGAAAGCTGCGGCCAGTGCACGCCGTGCCGCGTGGGTACGGCGAAGGCCGTGAAACTGATGCAGGCGCGCGCATGGGACAAAAATCTGCTGGGCGAGTTATCGGCAGCCATGCGTGACGCATCCATCTGCGGGCTGGGACAGGCCGCGCCCAACCCCATGGACAGCGTGCTGCGCTACTTTCCCAACGAAGCGTGATTTGTCCGGTCCTCAAGCCGCTCGATATCGCGCGCACATTCATTGCCAGCTAGGCGCCGGTCTTCATGTTCAACAACGACAAGCTAGTCGGTGCGGCACGCGCCGTCTCGCACAGGGTGTTCCACGCAACGATAATCAATGTGTGCATCGATCCGGACTATCAGGGCGAAGGTGCGGGGCGGCTCCTGATGGAGAGCCTTCTGACCACGTTTCCGTTGGAATGGATTTTCCTGACATCGGTGCCGGACAAGAACGGATTCTGCGAAAGCTCGGCTTCCTGCCTCAGATCAATGCGATGAGACTTTACAGCAGCTCGGCGCTGGACAGCGCGCTCCAGCGCGGCGTGCTAGTGCAGGCGGGCGGACAACCTCACGCACAGGTTGTTCCGGCGCGGTGCAAGGTCGGGTTAAACATGTCGGCGGGTATGGCCTAGCCTTGCAATCGCGAAACGGGAGGTTCCAAATGATATTTCGCTTTCCCTTAACCAGATGGATGCCGACGGTTTTGGTTGCCGCGGCACTTGTGTTTGCCATGACTGAAAATTCAAACGCCAAGGACATAATTACTACGTCGAGCGGCCTGCGTTATATCGACTATGAAGCCGGCGCGGGCGAGAAGGCCATCGCGGGCGACCATGTGATCGTCCACTACACCGGCTGGCTCTATAAGAACGGCGAAAAGGGCAACAAGTTCGACAGCTCGGTTGATCGCGGCCAGCCCTTCTCTTTCCCGTTGGGCGCGGGCCGGGTCATCAAGGGCTGGGACGAAGGCGTCGCGGGCATGCGCCCGGGCGGCAAACGCACCCTGATTATCCCGCCGGTGCTTGGCTATGGCGCGTCAGGCGCGGGCGGCGTCATCCCGCCGAACGCAACCCTGATGTTCGACGTCGAACTGATAGAGATCAGATAGACACTGGACACGTGCCGCGCCCGCGCGGCACGCTTAGTCCATGTGGGAACGCATCACATTCACCCTCGATGGGCGTGAGGTCACCGCTGCGCCGGGCGAAACCATATGGCAGGTGGCCTCGCGCGAGGGGATCAACATCCCGCACCTTTGCTATGCGCCGCAGCCGGGCTACCGGCCCGACGGTAACTGCCGCGCCTGCATGGTGCACGTCGAGGGCGAGCGGGTGCTGGCCGCATCCTGCCTGCGCCAGCCGAGCCAGGGTATGGAGGTCTCCACCGCCGAAGAGCGGGCCGCGAAGGCACGCGAGATGGTGCTGGAGCTGCTCGCCGCCGACCAGCCCGAGCGCGCCACAGCGCACGACCCGGATTCCCTTTTCTGGCAATGGGCCGACCGGGTCGGTATCTCCGGTAGCCGGTTTCCAGCGGACGACGTGCCCGCGCCCGACAACAGCCACACGGCGATGGCGGTCAATCTCGATGCTTGCATCCAATGCAACCTGTGCGTCCGCGCGTGCCGCGAGGTCCAGTCGAACGACGTGATCGGCATGGCCATGCGGGGCGCGTATTCGAAGATCGTGTTCGATTTCGATGATCCCATGGGCAATTCGACCTGCGTAGCCTGCGGCGAATGCATTCAGGCCTGCCCGACTGGGGCACTGCTGCCCGCGACCATGCTCGACGAAAACGGCGTCGGCGTAAGCAAGGCGGACCGCACTGTCGATAGCGTGTGCCCCTTCTGCGGGGTGGGCTGCCAGGTGACCTATCACCTGAAGAACGACCGGATCGTGAAGGTCGAGGGCCGCGACGGCCCGGCTAATGAGCAGCGCTTGTGCGTGAAAGGCCGTTTCGGGCTGGACTACGTCCATCACCCCCACCGGCTTACCAAGCCGCTAATCCGGAAAGAAAACGTCGCCAAGCACTGGGACGACGAGGTCAATCCCGCCGATCCCTCGACACATTTCCGCGAGGCGACCTGGGAGGAGGCGCTGGACTTCGCCGCAGCCGGTCTGGCGAAGATCCGCGACGAGCACGGCGGGCAGGCCATCGCCGGGTTCGGGTCGGCCAAGGGCTCGAACGAGGAGGCCTACCTCTTCCAGAAGCTGATCCGTACGGCCTTCCGCACCAACAATGTCGATCACTGCACCCGGCTGTGCCACGCAAGCTCCGTCGCCGCGCTGATGGAGACGGTCGGCTCGGGCGCCGTCACCGCGCCCTTCACGGCAGCCGAGGACAGCGACTGCATCATCGTCATCGGCGCACGGCCGACCGAGAACCACCCCGTTGCGGCCACCTACCTGAAGGCGGCGGCCAAACGCGGGGCGACGCTGATCACCATGGACCCGCGCGGCTACGCGCTGACCCGCCATGCCGACCACGTCCTCCAGTTCAAGCCCGGCACCGACGTCGCGCTGCTGAACGCGATGATGCACACCATCGTCGCGGAGGGCCTGGTCGATGAGCAGTACATCACCGGCTACACCGAGGGTTACGAGGCGCTGCGGGATTCCCTGTCGGGTTTCACACCGGAGAAGATGGCCGAGGTCTGCGGCATCGACGCCGATACCATCCGCACCGTCGCGCGTACCTACGCCACCGCCGAACGCTCGATCATCTTCTGGGGCATGGGCATTTCCCAGTCGGTGCACGGCACGGACAACGCCCGCTGCCTGATCTCGCTGGCACTGATGACCGGGCAGGTCGGCCGTCCCGGCACCGGCCTGCACCCGCTGCGCGGCCAGAACAACGTGCAGGGCGCGTCCGACGCCGGCCTGATCCCGATGGTCTTCCCCGACTACCAGTCCGTCGCCAATCCGGACGCCCGCGCCCGGTTCGAGACCCTGTGGGGTGTCGAGGGGCTGGACGACAAGCCCGGCCTGACCGTGGTCGAGATCATGGATGCCGCACGCGAGGGCAAGATCCGGGGCATGTATGTGATGGGTGAGAACCCGGCCATGTCCGACCCGGACCAGCACCACGCCCGCCAGGGCCTCGCGGCGCTGGATCATCTGGTGGTGCAGGAAATCTTCCTGACCGAGACCGCCTTCCATGCCGATGTGATCCTGCCCGCCTCCGCCTGGCCGGAGAAGACGGGTACCGTCACCAACACCAACCGTCAGGTGCAGATGGGCCGGCCGGCTTTCGCCCCGCCGGGCGACGCACGCCCGGACTGGGAGATCATCCGCGACATCGCCAACCGGCTCGGGCTTGGCTGGCCCTACGCGCACCCGCGCGAGGTCTATGAGGAGCTGCGCCGGGCGATGCACTCCATCGACGGCATCTCCTGGGCGCGGCTGGAACGCGAGGACGCGGTGATCTATCCGTGCCATGACGAGGATGGGCCCGGCACCGAGATCATGTTTGCCGCCGGTTTCCCGACGAAGTCAGGCCGCGGCAAGTTCGTGCCGACCGAGCTGGTCCCGCCCGACGAGCTGCCCGACGCCGACTACCCGATGGTGCTATCGACGGGCCGGATGCTGGAACACTGGCACACCGGCGCGATCACGCGCCGCGCCACCGTCCTCGACGCGCTGGAGCCGGAGGCAGTGGCCTCACTGCATCCGCGCGAGATGAAGCGCCTCGATCTCTGGCCGGGTGATCCGATCCGTGTGAGCACACGGCGCGGCACCGTCGAGCTCGCCGCGCGCGCCGACCGCGACGTGCCGGAGGGCATGGTGTTCATCCCGTTCTGCTTCGCGGAAGCGGCGGCCAACCTGCTCACCAACCCGCAGCTCGACCCGTTCGGGAAAATCCCCGAGTTCAAGTTCTGCGCCGCGAAGGTGGAAGCCGCCGAACGCGCGGCGGCGGAGTAGCCCCACCTCACCCGGTTCGCTTCGCTCACCACCCTCTCCTCCCCATGGAAGGAGAGGGTTTCGCGCTTACTCCCTCTCCTCCCATGGGGAGGAGAGGGTCGGGGTGAGGTGGGTGCCCGACGACACACAATTGACTCCCCCCTTCATCCCGCCGGAAACTCCGGCCAAACAGGGAGGAACAAAATCATGTTCGAACTTCTGAAAACGCCGAAGGTTTCCGTCGCGGAAATGGAGAAGAAGCACGTCGTGCGCTATGCCGACTGCAACGGCTCCGATCTCGCCTATCTGGACCAGCGCCTGCCGGACCACCGGCGCGAGATCGTCAACGTGATCGGGATGAACGTCACCGAGAACATGGACGACCCGGACCTTGAGCCGAAGCTGGGCAACGCCCACGGCTTCTCGCTGGTCTACAACAAGGCCCATCCGGGCAGCGGCTCGGGCCCGGCATTCCATGTCCACCAGACCGAGGAGATCTTCGTGCCCATGAAAGGCACCTGGGAGGTCGTCTGGCTGGAGGATGAGGAAGAACGCGCCATCGCGCTGGAGCCGCTCGACGTGGTGAGCGTGCCGGTCGGTGTCTATCGCGGCTTCCGCTGCATCTCCGGCGAGGACGACGCACTGATGCTCGCCATTGTCGGCGGGCCCGATGCGGGCCATGTCGCCTGGCACCCCAGTGTCATCGACGCGGCGCGCGCCACCGGCCTCGAGGTGGACGACGAGGGCAACCTCAAGGAAGTCGCGGCGGAGTAGCGCAACCCCACCTCACCCCGACCCTCTCCTCCCAGGAGGAGAGGGAGCACAACGAATAACCCTCTCCTTCCATGGGGAGGAGAGGGTGGCGAGCAACGCGAGCCGGGTGAGGTGGGCTGGTACAGCCCAAAAAGAAAAAGGGCCGGTGCGTGTTACGCAACCGGTCCCCCTCAGATCCAAGACAGAGCACTTTCTACGGGAAGGTTTTTGTTATTCCCCCTTTTCCCGTCCGGTCAGCGCAAGCGCCAACCGTGTCTTTGCTCCACTCTCCTCCCCTCCCTCGGGCCGTACTGCACACCGCCAGGTTATGTGCGGTCGGTGTGCGGCGCCGGGTTTTCCCCGTCGCCATTGGAGCAGGATTAAAGGGACTCTTTTGCACAGAGTCAAATCACTTGCGACTTTAGTCGCACTTTTTCTGATCACCCATGATCCGCGCCGCCTCGGCCATATCCTCCGGCCGGTTGATGTTGAAGAACGGGTCCACCACCGGCGCGGGAAACGGCACCCGGGAAAGCCTGTGATTCCCAGTCCATACGTCCACTTTGCGGATGTCCTCATCC